>Ga0316579_10000011_pt1 | contig 45186 bp, 73 predicted proteins | sample J5NA_2_FD_203074 | JGI IMG/M metagenome (GOLD analysis project Ga0316579, IMG submission 203074) | Rhizosphere microbial communities from salt marsh grasses in Alabama, United States - J5-7_160517rDrA | ecosystem: Host-associated > Plants > Roots > Rhizosphere | place: USA: Alabama | collected... | reverse complement strand
CTCTGAGGCTCGCTCAGGGGCTCGCTCAGGGACTCGCTCTGGGACTCGCTCAGGGGCTCGCTCAGGGACTCGCTCTGGGGCTCGCTCTGGGCCTCGCTCAGTGACTCGCTCAGTGACACTGGATGGCTCGCGTTTCATTCGTTTTGCGCCGAGGAGCTAAAGATTAAAATTGACGATTCAACGCACGAAAAACTGCGATTGCACAACGAAATTGTGGCGTCCTGCTTTGCTATCTGGATAGTCCCAGGAACGATAATTCTATGCGAGCGACCTAAATATGTTGAAATCATAGATGGAAAATTGGTCGGAATTGAGTGGCGGTAGAGTCAGAACTAGAAAGGCAAACAAATGAAAGATTTTACAAAAGGAAAACTTGCCGAAATTAGGATGATGCGGCGTGATCGCGGTACTAATGGATGGGTTGTTGAATACAAAACGTTGGAAAAGATCACCGCCAAAGTCTGCCAAATCGAGCCTGTGTCTATGGAGGAAGCCGAGGCTGTTATTCTGGCATTGGTTGATGAACACTTTATGCGACTAGAGGATGAATGATCTGTGAACGAGTTTATTCAATATCTCATCAAGCTTCAGGAATCTCGCACTGAAAAACCGCGCAATCGCCACGAGCTAAGATTTTTACTCAAATGGATTCACGATGAGTGTCTATTGCGGTGGCCGAGCGTGAGTAAGCGAAAAGTTTGGGAAATAGTCAAAAAAAAAAGATGGGTACGACCTTGAAAGGGTCAAGGAATGATTGATCCATATCAATTCGAAGAGCGTATATGCATCTGTATCGAATCTGGGATGTCGCGACGGGATGCAGAAAGAGTCGCGGCAAAGCAATTTTTCGGATCTTGCAACCTGCCAACCGCAGAGGACAAGGCCGATGCTGACCGGCTCGGGTGGTCGAAACTGAAAATGTTCCGAACTATGAATCAGAAAGGATTTAGAGAATGGCGATAGATCATAAATATACCAACGAAATAATATGTCCGTATTGCGGCGCGGAGTTTCTGAATTCATGGGAGTATGGAGACCATGACTTTCCTGAATGCGATTGCGGCAAAAAGTTCATTTCCAAAAGGGACATAGATGTAACCTATCTCACGGAAAAATGCCCATGTCTGAACGGAGAAGCACCGCACGTCTGGCATAGTCTGGCATTCGAAATACCTGGGAAAACCATTTTTGAGCATCGTTATATGTGTCGAGAATGCACCACCGAAAGAGAATTCCCAGGCGAAACCCGAACCGAGTTTGAGGCGTTCGATGAAACGATCATACAGCGAGGGTCAACATGAGTCGTATCTCAATATACTGTGGACAATGCGCTTGGTACAGTTGGCACAATTGCCTTTGCACTCTCAACGACTTTACAGGATGCGAGATCAGGCCGTTCAATACGGATGCATCACGCTGCAATTGGTACGTGGGCAATGTTTTCAGCAATTAATTAACCGCCCCAACGGGGCAAGGAGGAAGCATGAAAGTGCTATTTATAATTGGAACGATGTTTGTATTTCTGGGATGCGGTAGCGTGAAGATTACCCCCGATCTTGCGGCGCCGAAGTGTGACGCGGTGGAGGCCCACCTGGTGGAGGTCGGGTGCTTCAATGATGAGCAGTGCGCAGGGTTCGTGAAAGAGATCGTGAAGGAGCATATCACGAGTCGCATGCCGGAATCAGTTGACTTCGATGCCTACTGCGATATCGCGCTGATGTCCGGATTACTGCCGGTTGACTGCGTCATGAAGGCTGTGGATGTCCCGGGGATTCTGAAATGTGTTCGGGATTGGGGTGGACAGTTGGCGCGGGTTAAAATGGAGTAATTATGAAAATTTACCGTGGAACAGATGACGATATGTCGCCAGTCGAAATGGAATGTGATGAATTTGGCCATCCGAATAAAACAACTTGTGGTGAGACCATGTTTATCAACACGCATTTTCGGACGGAAGCAGAAGCCTGGGATTCAATTTTGACGAGCGCACAAGCCGGAATTGAGCTCGCTGGATGCGCCGTATCATTATGCCAAAAACAGATGATGAAAGCCAAGGATGAGGCATCGGACGCAGTATTTCGTTATTACGAAGTGCGAAAAAAGTACGAAGAATGGAAAGCAAAATTAGCTTTGTAGGTTTGAGTGCGTTGGGAGGGGATGGCCCCTCCTAGTGCTTTTAAGAAAGAAATATGAACAATGAAAAAATTCGAGATAGATGATGAAGTTTATTTTTTTGATGGAATATCTGTCCCAAGGAAAGCGAAAATAATTTGTCAACTTAACGAAAAGAGTAACGACAATCTGTCATATCATATTCAATTTCATGACAGAAATCCTAATAGCTGGTCTTCCAAGAGAAACACATTTGATTGGTATCTGTATCCAGATCTGAACAGCACAAAAAAAGCGGTAGCTAAGCATGTTGACATTCTTTCAAAATGGATTGCTAGACCGTTCTAGTCTACGATAAGGAGGTATCAAAGTGAGCGAATCAGTCTTTGGATTCCAAGCGAGGGCAGAGCGAAGCTTTCGCGAACGCCTTGAAGCAAAAGACGCCGAGCTGAAAAGAGCGAAGCGAGCCTTGCGACTTGAAGCGGCCAAACTCAAAGAACAGCGCGAGCGTAGCATGGACGCTCTAAGGGAGCTTGAGGCCATCAGGGAGACCTTCAGAGGTAAGGGCGCGTCGAGAGCCGCTTATACAGCGATTCTCGCGCTCCACAGAGCCAAACGGGCGCTTGGACTGACTCCCGGCGAACCGGTGTATCCAGCGGCGACTTTTCGTGATGCTGCGGATCGGAGGATTTCTTAGATGACGAAGACGAAGATTGAGCTCGGCATGCACGTTCGGGCGAAAAGGGACTTCCCGGTCTATTGGAAGATTGACAGGGGTAAAAAGATAGCCGACATCAAAGAGGGCATGGAGGGGATCGTCACCGGCTTTGACCGGGGCATCCCGATTGTCAATGTGGTTGACTATTACCTCCCTGTTACATTGGAGCCGTTTGATGACCTCTGGGAGCGCGACAGGACGGTACAATTGCAGGTACAAAAGTATGCGCAGCACATTGCGAATGAGACGGGCATGAGGTGCATATTGGCAGATGGAGCCGAGACAACTGTTGTCTATCCTGAACGTGTGACTGGTCGAGGCACCAATTGATGACTCAACAGATCTGCAAATGGTGCGATAAAGTTCCCGTCAAGAAACACCAAACTTACTGTTCCAAACGGTGCAGGCAGGCTGCATATCGGTTTCGGCGTCTCTCACACCTCGAGGCGACGGCCCGGGAACCGAAGCGGCTTGCCTACGCAGACCCTCCATACCCAGGGATGGCGAAGAAGTACTACCAGTGCGAGGACACCTACCAGGGTGAGGTAGACAACGAGCATCTCCTGCAGGAGCTGGCGACATACGACGGATGGGCGTTGTCGACGTCGTCGAAGGCCTTGCGCGACATCCTCCCCCTCTGCCCGCCGGAAGTCAGAGTTTGCGCGTGGGTAAAGCCAATTGGAGCGTCGCCGAGGACTCGAGGTCTACACTCGACATGGGAACCATTGATTGTGAAGCAGACCCGTGTCGTTCACTCCGGGATCCGCGACTGGATCTCAGCTCAACCGGCCAGGTTTGGTGGGACGCTCATGGGGCGAAAACCGATCGCATTCTGTGCGTTCCTGTTCCAGGCGCTTGCCGCGGCGCCGAACGACAGCTTTGATGATTTGTTCCCTGGCACCGGTATTGTGTCGGCGGCATGGAGGGAGTTATCGTCGTCAACGACCGGAGACGATAGTGTCGCCGAGGACCTGGACGGGGTGTCATCCAGATCAGCTTACGGGAAGGCTTAACCATGGACAAAAAACACGCGAAAAGATGGGCCTATACGCACGTAGCAATGATTCTCGATGCCGCAATAACCAGCGGCTTTCCGTTGGACTACGAGTTTTCGGACGAGGATACAGACAAGATTGTTGATGCCCTGGAAGAGATAAAAGTTTCTCTCCACAGGAGAGGGCTGTACGTGGACGATCCGGATATTCCGAGATTTATGAATGCAGACGGGAGTGTCGGCCGGTGATGCCAATGTCGCTCAGAGCTCGAGGGACCGTGAACGGGAGTGTCGTCACGGTATCGAAGCGACATCAGCCCCTATCCCGGAAGGATCGATTGATAAAAAAAGTTGACAAAATGCTTACCATTTTTTAGGCTCCTATTAGGGAGAGTTGCGAGTGAAACGAGCAACGAATCCCGCAACCTACCGAAATCACAAAACTAACTCGCGATTTGCCGAAAGCAAGAGACTGAACGAAAAGCTACATTATAGAAAGAGCGACATCCTCGAAGTTTCAGGGCTGGATGTCCCCGCAGGTGGGTTTGACCGCCTGAAGTCCAAGCCTGCGGCAAGACCAGAGTCGGGCTGGTCTCTAAATAAAGTCCCGACTCCATATCTCTCGGACAGGGCTTGCTGGTAAGCCGCCGGATTTGGGATCCGGAGTTGTACAGGTTCGACTCCTGTGTCCGAGACAAAACATGAACACCCCCGCGCGCATGAAGAGACAATGATCAAATATCACTGCGAATACACGGAGTTGGTCGACCCGAAGACCCTGAAGCCACACCCCCAGAACGCGAACAAGCACCCGAAGAGTCAGGTGAAGGCCCTAGCAAGGGTGATAGCGCGTATCGGGTGGCGCCGGTGTATCGTTGTCTCGAATCGATCCGGTTACATTGTCGCGGGGCACTGTAGCACCTTGTCGGGTATTGAACTCGGTTGTCAGGTTCCCGTCGACTATCAGGACTTCTTCAGCGAGACAGAGGAGCTCGACTTCCTCATGGCCGACAACATTATCCCCGAGCTGGCAGAGTGGGACGCATTACTAAAACTGTCCAATCTCGAAGAACTGAAGCTTGAGGACATCAGTTTTGATGTTGAGAATACGCCGCAGAGCGAATCAAGTGGAAAGGAAATTGATCCGGAAAAACGTCTCATTGTCGAAGTGGAGTGCTCATCTGAGCTGGAGCAACACGAGGTGTTCGATATGCTCACATCGCGAGGCTACAAATGCAAAGTCATGGGGATTTAAAGATGAGATTCGACATAAAAAGACAATCGAAAGTTGATGAATCATCCTTCCGCGTGGCTTCCGTAAAGGGCAGATTTGATCTTGACGTCGAGAAAATACAAGAACATTTCGAAGGTGATATTTTAATTCCAGAGAATTGGCAGATTGGTGTCATATATGGCGGTAGCGGAACAGGAAAGACGACAATATCCAAGGAGATGTTTGGGGACGAATACGTCAGCATTCAGGACTATTCAGCAGGAAGCGTCATAGACGACATGCCGACAGGAAATACGGTGGAAGACATCACCAAGATGTTCGTATCTGTCGGCTTTGGAAGCACACCTTCATGGTTGAAGCCTTACTCGGTATTGAGCAACGGCGAAAAGATGCGCGTCGACTTGGCGCGAGCGCTGTTGTCCAGACAAGATCTGATTGTGTTTGACGAGTTCACGTCTGTGGTTGATCGGCACATAGCAAAAATTGGTTCCATGTGCGTGTCGAAGGCTGTTCGGCGTTCTGATAAGCAGTTTGTGGCGGTTTCCTGTCACGATGACATTCTTGAATGGCTTGAGCCAGACTGGGCGTTCTGCACTGACACTATGACCATGGTTGATATTAAAAAAAAAGACCACCGCTCCAGCTTGAGATGTTCGAGTGCGATAGAAAAGCGTGGGGACTGTTTAGCCGCCATCACTATTTGAGCAATAGGCTTTCATCGAATGCTCGCTGTTTTGTTGGGATGATCGATGATCGTCCGGCCGCTTTTGTTTCGACGAGTCGATTCCCGCACGCCACCGTGAAGAATATGATGATGTTGAGTAGGATTGTGGTGATTCCCGACTTCCAGGGTATAGGCGTTGCTGGAAAAATGATTGATTCTGTTTCTGATCATCTATTCTATCAAGGCTGGCGAGTTAGAATAACGACCTCACATCCAGGCATGATTGGATCGCTTAAGGGAAGTCAGAGTTGGATCTGCAAGCGACAGGGACGAAACGGTAGACACAGAGGGACTGTATCAGAAAAGGGATCCTCTGGTCGAATAACAACGTCCTGGGAGTATAAACAAATCTGACACCCTCGTGGTTCCTTGAAAGGAAGTGGGTAGGCGAATGCCGATTGACAAGAGACAGCGGGCTGTCGACGCTCTGACGAAGAAAATCAAGGCAGGGAAGCGACTCAGCGAGAAGGACGTCAGAGAGACTCTATATCTTGCCCGTGACTACGCCCTGCTTTATATGGCGACGGAGCTTGTCTCAGGTAAAGTCATCGAAAAAGCCCGCGTTCGAGTTTACAACGCTCTGCAGAATGCCGTGGAACGTCACGAGACCATGCATCCAGCTGAACGCAATGCTGAGCCGATCACCATCGGTTACGATCTGGAGCTCCCTGTCAGAGGCGACAGCGAGGAAATAGAGGCATAATGTGCCTCGTTATACCCTTCGGGGTATCGGACCCCCACATCCGAAGCAGCAAGAGATAATCTCGTATCTGCTCGAGCCGAAGCCTGACTTCGTAAAGCAGGTTGACGTTATGTGCGGCCGGGGGTTCGGGAAGTCCACCTTTTCGATTGACTTCGCAACCCGGGTTTTGTCAAAGGACGAAAACCAATGCATTCTGTTTCTCGAACCGGACAAGAACAGAATGGAGAACACCTTCCTCGCCGAGTGGAGGAAGATTGTCCCGCACGAGCTCTATACGCTCAACTACGGGAAGCGGACGATTCTGTGGAAGCCGACGGGGTCGAAACTCATCTTCTGGCATCGAGACCGGCGAGGAAACAGAGAAGTACGGGCCGAGATGTTCAACGGACTCAACCTCACTGGCGTGATTGACGACGAGGCAGCCCTTGGATTTCTGCTTGAGCAACAACAGAACACGTTCAACTGCATCCGGATATTCTCTGACGTTCAGTTCTACCTGACAATCACCACGCCGCGTGTCGGTGAATACGGACGATTCATCAAACGTGAGGGCCACAAGGTCTTTCGCGGGACGTCCTACGACAATGTCTACATCTCGAAAGAGAAGATAGACAAGATGGCGGCCAACATGTCCCGCGACCAGGTCAGTCGCGAGATATACGGCGAGCTCATCGCTCTCGAGGGGCGGATCTTCAGAGAGGCGCTTGTCGACGTCGATGACATAATGCACCAATGGCCCGATGGCAATGTCCACTACGAGCACGATAGCTTTCGGCATGGCCAGCCATGGTGGCTATTTGCGGACCTTGGTAGCGCAACCGGCGCCTACGTGGTTGTACAGCGAGAGCCTGCGCCGCCTGGATGGGGTGGCCACATTTGGGTTGCTGTCGCAGACTATTGCCCACAGGCGGATGCATCGGCATCGAGGGCACTTCAACGACTCGATGCCGAGTTTGGGCCACCTCGGGCAGTGGTTGCGGGTCAGGATGTCAACACCCGATCGTCAGCGGACGGAACAACAGTTGCAAATATCGTTGACCAGGTTTGGGGATTCGTTCCGGTGATGCCGGTGAGCGAGGCGCGTGCGAACAAGCAGCTCCAATATGACCGGATGATCTATCTCTTGAATTCGAGCGGTGATCGCCGGCGCTTTTGTGTCGCGAAGAAATTCAGGAGCCTGGATGTCGACAGCAAGCGCGGCGTAATCGAATGCCTACAGGAATACGAACACAGGGCAGCGACGGAAAGGCGCAGTGGGGAGTTCCTCCCGAAGGGGTCCGACCAGCCGCTTTGCCACGTTGCAGATGCTCTCATGATGGGCGCTGTCCAGATCATGGCGCCGCCGCGGTGGTTGAAAAGCAAAGAGCTTGCGAAGTGACACGGCGAGCGAAAGGAAAAATCAATGATGTATTTCAAGTGCAAACCCGAGATATTAGCCGGGAATATTAAGGTCGCACAATCTCTGTTTTCCATGGGGAACGTAATTATCGAAAAGATCGTGATGTCAGAGTTGTCCTGGACTGCGATGTTCGGTGATGATCCTAACACGAAAGTCACGAAGGATATGAAGATTTGCGGAGTTCCCGTAGAGTTCAATGACGATGCAGGCAAGTATGCTGTCATTTATTTCGGCACGAACGCCCCTGATGAAGAAGTAATCAATGCCTGAAGTAATCCGGCAATACATCGCTGATCTTTCGTTGTCTAAAGCGTCCAGTATCCACGAGTCAACTCTTAAGAAGATGGCCTCGTTTTACGATCGCGTCGACGATAAGGAGCAAGTCGAGAATGCGATGATAAAGCGATGGGGCATGGGTATCACAAAGAAGAGCGCGGACGTTGACGGCGTATGTGACTCTACGATTGAGACCTATGTGCACGAAGCGTTTAAAGACAAGGTTCACCGCGGAGAGGTGGACGCGATAAACACCGGATTCGTTCACAAAGTTTCCGATGCAAAGGGAACGCTTTTCACTGAGCCTGGAGGATCGATGTCGTTGATTCATGAAACAGTTGACGACTTAGAGGACCCTCAGAATCTGCTTGAGCGCCATCGAAAGCTCGGTGGATTCAAGGCAGCACTAACGGCATCGGATCGATTCTCTGTGTTCATGGGATCGACTGCTGTAATGGTGGCCCCTCAGCGCGGTGCCCTCAGATATTATCAAGTTAAGCCCGGAGACATTCGAGCATTCTTCGGCCCAACAATTATTGAGCGAATGAGTCCAGATGATGAGCCGGAAGTACGAACCGTTGATAGGACACGAATCCAGGACGCATCGGTGGTATTGGTGCGACTGGGCCTAGTTGACGAATCAGACTATGCATGGATTGCGATTGTACCACGAAACACTGAATATGAATATGGTCGGTATGTGGCGTTCACCGCACCGGCAGAAGTCACAAAACTGCCTGAGCCTGGTGAAGAGGATGTGTTCGATTATGAGATAGACGGGACGAAATGCAATCCGCTGAGTTGGTTTGCATATCACAACCCGGAATACGACGTTCCTGAGATCCCTATTGCGATCATGTACGGCGGGACGACGGACAGCAAAGAATTGTTCCCGGTGTCGCTATCGCTTTACAGACTTGGAATTTCGCTCGATGCAAAACAATCGCACATCCACGACAAGGCAGACCAGAAAGCGTCCGGGACACTCGCTATTGAAACATCTCAAGAAGCGGAAGGCAAGCCGCTCCCACGAACGCTAACGGGGGCAATTCATCTTCTTCCAGGTCAAAAAATAGAAGACATCGCTCATGATGCGTCGGCGTGTCAGATCGCCCACCTGCTGCTCAAAGATACTAGAATCGCTGCCGCATCATCATTCTCTGTTCCTGATTTCATGAGCGAATCAGAAGATCACACTCTCGACGCATCAAGTGGTGTAGCGCTTGCCATCAAGGCAAAACCGCTTGTGAGAGACCGTGACTTCCGAGAGGAAATCAATCAGCCGTTCGTGCGCGATTTGTTTCACATTGAGCAGGCGTATATCGCGTTTAAACAGTGGGATTCAGAAGACATCATAGATCTTCTACTGGAATGCGACCAGGTGTGGGACTCCGGGGGCCTCCAACTCCCCCAGAACACCAAGGAGCTATCAGAAGAGCTGCACTTGGTAATGAGCGACGGATACATGGACATCGTAGAAGCGATGCGGCGCTATTACCAATTGCCGTCTGACGAAGAAGCAAAGGCTATGTACAAGCGCATGGTCGAGCGACGTGAGGAATTCCCACCGCTAAATAAGGAGGAAAAAGAAACACAGAATCAAGATGATTTTGTAAAAAATTTGAAAGGTGATGTTGATCAAGACGCCATTTCCAATGCCGACAAAGCGATTCGGAAATAACCGGCATCGCCGATTTACATAATCGTACTTCACGGGAACCGACCCGTTGAAAAGGTGAGGAGTCAACGATGACAACGATTAACCAAGAAGAAAATGGCGACACCGGAACGACCGGAGTCACAACCGACAACAACCAAGAGCCAGTAGTCAGCAACAGCGACATAAAGAAAAGTCCACTATTTCAGAAACTCGCCGAAGAGAACGCTCGCCTGAAAGCCGCAGAAGACAAGCGAAGGCAAGATGAGGCGGCAGCTGCTACCGAAGCGGAAAGAAAGAAGCTCGAAGGCAAGCAGCGTTATGAAGAAGCCCTTGCGACTCAGAAGAGCGACTTTGAGGCCAGGATCGCGAAGCTCGAACGTCAGAATACCGAGAAGGATTTGACCAATGAGCTTCTGCGCACCGGGTTCAAGAACAGCGTGTTTAATGCTGGCGCAATCAAGGGATTCGATCCGGATAAGAGCACTGTTGAGGAATATGTGAAGGCGCTCGCCGAAGATGAGGCGAACAAGATCTTCCTCCATGATGAGAAAGGCGCACTTCCGAGACGTGGCGACGTTCCGACGCCGACGGCGAGCACGAGGAAGATGTCCCCCGCTGAGCTCAAAGCTGCTCTTCATGACAAAGATCCAAAAATCCGTGCCACGGCAAGAGAGCAGGCCACGAGAAATTGGCTCAAAACTGGCTCGACTGGTGTTGGAGGAGAACAGAAAGGAAAGTAAAGTAAATGAGTTATCTGAATTTTGAAGACATTCTCACGACTGTCTGCAGCGGTGAAGTGTACGATAATATCGTTCTGCCTTCTCTTAGTGAGCTCGAGGCACTCTTCACCATGGACACCAACATCAGAGAGGGATCGAGTATCAAGGATACCGACACTATGACCGAGACAGCAGGCGGTGGCGCATATACCCGTTCCGACGGCGATCCCGCTCCTTTGGCGATGACGTGGGCACAGCCCACGTGGGTAAAGACGTACTACCACGAAAAGGCCTATCTTCGTGGCGAGGACATGAAAGAGATGCTCGGATCTCAAGCGGGAGCTGTGGCAAGCCTTCAACGCGCCACCAATCGTGCGGTTGCTCAGCTCATGAATACTCACGTTTGGGGTGGAATATTCACCCAGATGGCTTTGGACATCGATTCGTCTGGAGATTATTCCGACGCCCCTATCACTCGATCTACTCCTCTCCAATCCTATGAGGAGGGAACAACTGCCACAATGACACTCGCCTACTGGCGTGGAATGTGGCAGGCAATTGATCTTCGCGCAGAAATAGATTGGGACAACTACATCGGCATTTTCGCTCCGGCAGTTTGGAAGACATTCTATCCTTTGGCTGATGCCCTGATCACAAAAACAAGCATGGATCCGAAAATGTCGGATGTGCTTGCAGCAGGTTACCAGAAGATCGATTCCGTTGACGGAATTCGGGTCATGAAAAAATACGGCGTACCGGCTGGATTCGTCTATCTGGCAGATCGAAGAGACGTTCTGATTCAGAATCATAGCCCACTCGAGCTCACGTTCCAAGGTCCTGAGCATCTGAACGAGGACGCCTATGCCGTCACAGCGCGTATTGGCATCAACCTCCGCGTACAGCGGCCCCGTCTTCAGGGGAAACTATACGGAAAGAGTTGAGGTAAATCATGGGAACTGCAGCAGCAGTAACAGCAATCGTGAAACCAACGGCAGCAGTAGCCGGCGGCCAAACCTACATGGGAGTTTTTTCCCTCGCTCTTGATGCGACCGACGCTACCGGTATTCAGACCGTGGATCTCACCGACTATTTCAAATATGTTGACGCCGTGATCGTCGGGGACAATGACACATTGGCCGACAACGGATACAAGGCTCAGGCGATTTGTCCAGCAAGAACAACTGCACTCACGGCAACGAATGTGTCTATTTCGTTTCACCAAAGTGCAGGATCTGCTGCGGCAATGGCGGCGGTAACTTCCGCGGATCTGTCTGATATTGGCGCACTGAAAATAGTCGTTTACGGTCGAAAGGCCGTATAACAGTCGGGAATTCACCCGACCAATAACCGAATACTTGAAGGGGCAGCAGATGAGAATTAGCCTTAGACGTCTCAAAGAGGCGCGCAGTTTTGATGAGATGAGTGCTCAAATTCGTCTCATATTGTCAGACATCGCAGAACAAAATGACGAAGCATTCATCAGTGATCTGATTTTGAACGAGATTGACGGAGGTTCATTTCCTCTACTTGATAGGCTTCGAAAAGATTACGGGAAGAAATACTATCTGAAGATTCTTGGCGACGAGTGGGGCAAGGAGATAAAGCCAGGGGATGTTGTGAAGCGAAAATTCAAAGAACCCCTCCAGCGTGTCCCAGGGACTCCGATTTCTTCATCGGTGATCAGCAACGCTGTAAGAGCTGGGACATTTGAGCGAGATTTCTTCAGATTCGAAGAATTCATAGTAGATGAAAAAGGATGCATCAAGTGTTCTGCAGATGATATGTGGTATTTTCTTACCCATTTCGGGATTCATTGCTATTCCAGGGAACCGTTGTCCATGTACGTGAATGAAAGGAGTACTGATCCTCAGAAGAATCAGAAAACCGGAGAGATGGGACATCGATTGTATTGGCGATTTGAAGAGGTCGAGACGAAGGAATATGCCAAGCTTCCGTTGCTGAATGTCAATTCAGGCGATAACAAGGATACTGTCGAGAAGAAGAATCCTTCCGAGAAGAAAAAATGAAAAAAATACCGAAGAAGATAAACATCGGCGGGATAGATTTTGAAGTGGAGTTAACCAAGGATATCATCCATTCCGACGATGGCGCTCGACTTTGGGGACAGATCAAGCATGATCAGAGTAAGATTCTAGTCTATTCAAAACTAGAAGAAAAGAAGCGCTGGTCCGTATTCCTGCATGAGGTGCTTCACGGCATTGAGGAGATCGGCAACTTCGATTTCGGCGAATCAGGAACAGACAGACTCGCCCACATGCTTGTTGACGTTCTGACGAGGAACAACCTGGGACTTCAATGAGAGAGCTCAACTACAACAGCGCAGCGGAGACGATCCGTTTGGCGTACCCACACGGTTGGGACCCGGCAGACATCACCGGTTTGACGCTGACCATCAACGACCGGGCTGGCAACGAGCTCGCCGCGGCGGCCCCGATCACGCTTTGGACATCCACAACTCTAGACGGGACAGTAAGCGCATACACCACGTCACTGACACTTGATGCTGGTGCAGACGATCTTGAGCCAGATGACCTCATTATGTTGGTTGGGGCCGGTGGAAAAGAGATCCAGACAGTAAGAGGTTACGATAGTGCGACGAAGATTGTCACGCTAGATTCAATTCTGCGGAACGGTTACAGTGACGGGGATGCCGTCTACGGTATGTTTGCCACCATCGAAGTTGACCTCAGCGACATCGATGTGTTTCCGGCTGGGAAAGAGCTCGTGCTCATCTGGACCCCTACTGGCACAGGGGCGCCATTTACGGAAACCGGGGCGGTATCCAAATACCGACAGATTGACTCTGCCGGTTTCGAGGGACTGTTTCGAGACTTGTATCCGCGTGCACACCTCGGTTTGACTCAACCGCGAAACCGCCTGCCATCTGTCTTGAAGATTGCAAAGCAGGAGATCAAGACGAGGCTTTTGGCCAAGGATCCAACGTTCGATATAACCAAAATCAGAGATCAGAATTTACTTGAACCGTCTTTAATGGCGAGCTGTGCAGTTATTTGGGCTCGGGATGGAGATCAAGTGTTGGAGGATGAGCGAAAAGAGTACAAGGATGTGCTGTTGACGGCAATAGAAACGCTTGCAGCTTTGCCGATATGGATTGACCCAGATGAGGATAACATTCAGGATACCGGGGAAATTTCCGCCCATCCACCAATTTTCATGGCAGGATACTGATGGCTCTCGAAACAATACCGGTTGATCCTTATCTCCATTGGAGATGCAATCCATTCGGAAATCTGACAACTCCTCCTCTGATACAGTGCACGATAGATCCAGCTTATGATCTGGTTAAGGGCGATGGAGAGACGGCGTCAACCTATCCGACGTTTGTGGATACCGATGTTGATACAGGGATTCCATCTCACTATGATTTCGACGGCGTTGACGACTACATTTCTGGCTGGCCAGAGGATATGCCAGAGGAATACACAGTATGCGCCGTTGTCGATACCGGAGATGGCCCTATCCTATGGACATCAAACGATACGACTATCGAGAACGCATTGACAGTGTCAGGGGCGTGGGATGGGGCGCTTTACCGTTTGGCGATATTCAGCGAGGAGCTCTCGGCTGACACACTGGATCTCGTTGGATATTGGTGGGTATACAGAGTCCCAAAGAAAGGCGCGAAAGGCGTAGAGCACCGTCTGATTCTTGAGGGGGCATGTATAGCAGCGGTTCTTTCTGCCGAGACCGATCCAGACGAGGATAGAGCGACAGGAGAGACATGGTCTGAGACTGGCGTGTCTTATGACAATGGAGCAGAGTTTACCGGTGCGAACGCTGGATTGCGTAAAACACTTGATGAAGTAGAAGAATTCTCGGCTATTATTTCTGGTGAGCATGATTTCTCTGATGGTGAGTCAGGATTTCTTGGGGCGTCAGATGGACTGTATTTTTTAATATCTGTTTCATCAGGGACAGTGACGGCTGATTTCTGTGGATCAACTCTGGAAGTTCCACAGGGTGATGTCTACGCGATAACGGTGGAACAAGATGAGAAGCCAAAATTTTATGTAGACGGGGAATACATTGGTGAAGGATCAACTATTGGTCCATCCGGCTTTGCACTTGGCAATTTTGCAATAGGCAATAAGCTTTAGGATAGATTTAATATGCCAGAAAAAGTATTCCTTGGTACAGCGTGGGAATCTGGTTCTCCTTATTCTTATCCAAATATTCATGCAATACTTCATTTCGAGGCTGCATATTCAGGCATACTGACCAAGCTAGGGTTGTATTCCCGTGCATCAGGAGATGCTAAATTAAACCTGTATGAAATATCTGGTGGCTCTGCTACTAATTTGCTTTATGCAGATGACACGGGAATGTACTGCATAACCGATCAAATGAATCATCTTGATATATCATCTGCGAAGATTTCAGTTATATCTGGAACTAAATATGGCATAGGGGTCATAACAGGTACGCCTGATGTCATTTCTACTAACGCTCAATCTGGAGCTAGATCCTATAAGACTGGCTTAAATTACAGTACGTTTATCGCGCCAGATCCGGTATCCGGGTACACTGATCAATCTTCTATATCGAATGTATTTAGTCTTGTAGCATATGGTGTTGAACCGCCGACTATATCATCTATAAGCGATTCCTTAGTATACGATGGTCAAACCGGAGTATCAATTAGTGGTTCAGATTTTATGGCTTCTGGAGCTACTCTTGAGATATGTGATGGGCCAGTATACGCAACTGCAAATAAGATTTCGCAGACAATTACAAATCAGACGGATTCAAATATTGAGTTTACTGTTGTTAATACCGTTCCATTTTATGGAGATTGTTATTTGTTTATCACAACAAGTCTTGGTCAAAGAAATTCGACAGGATATAAGTTGGGATTTCTATCTGAATTTAAAGGCAAATTAAAAAAAGCAATGGTTTTTAATAGAATATTAAATGCTCACGAGATAAAAAGTCTCTATAACAGATCGCGAATTGGATGATTCGCATATTGGAGAAAAAATGATAATCACATCAAAAATGATCTTACCGTTGACTGTCTTTCGAAAAGATATTAATGGCAAAGAAATCAGAGAAACCATTATGCTCAGACCAGGTAAGCATAGCTATCAAAACGTGAATCACAAGGACCCACGCGTTGCAGAACAACTCCGCGTCCTTCGCAAGCACACACACAAAAATGGAGTCTGGTTCGACGAGTTGCTCCCTTCAGATGTTGAGCTCATGTCCAAAATGAAAGGAGCTCCAATGGATAAAGCGGCGGCGATCAGGGCTGCAATCACTGGTCCCAGCAGAAAGGTTGTGAAACATGCTGCGCGAGCTTCAACGAATGAGAGCGGAGTTCAGGACTCTGGGAAAGACGAAGATAAGAGTAAAGGCGGTCGGAAGGTATCCGACAAAAAGTAGAACGCCGGTGCAGGATGTCGCTCATTACCAGAACGACGGTACGTCAAGAGGAGTAACGCCGGCGCGCTTTGTCGAGCGAGCAGAATCAGCAGAAGGTAAATGGGAAGAGGAAATCGACGAAGCGGTTGAATCGGCTATCGACGGCAACGAAGCGGCACTGCAGATACTCGGGACACAGATAGCCGACGACATCGGCGAAATGTGCGACAGGATACGTACAGGTCGCCTCAAGGCATCCTTTCGAGGAGAAGTCAAGCAATGAATCCGAAGAATACGATAAGACCTTGGTTGCTTGCATGCTCGGTGCAGGGGGAGATAGGCGCAATAGAAGCCTACGAGACCAATGCCCCGGATATGTCCGGAAAGCCAGAGCACATCTATTTCGTTTATCATGTAGATGGCGTGAGACAAGTCACGAAGCACAAGCCGATTAAGGCCAGATCTTTAACAGTGCCAGATGGATACGATGTTGTTGTCTCCGCTTCCCAGCAATGGCAGACAAGAGTCGTAATTGACTTGTACAACTCAGAAAACGGTCTATCTGAACTCGCAGGATGTGCTGTTGCTGCTGAGTCGGACGAAGATGTCGACATCCAGAATGTGCTTCGTTCAGGCGGCATAGAATTTGTCTCTGGCTCTGCCGAGGTCGAGAATAAATCAACCCGCGACGGTACGCGTTTTTATTATCACCATCGGATGGTATGTTATTTTAACACCACCGAAGGTTTCCGACACACAAAAACAAATAACAGAGTGGATACAGTCAATTTGGATGACGCGTTTTCCCTCAAAACAGAATAGGAGAAATCAATCATGGGAATTGAGAGGTATTCAAGTTTTGTGACCAATCTTTCGGTGACACCGCCTGCCAGCGCTGGATTTTCAGTCCCGCTGCTATTGGTGGATACCGAAGATGTGCCATTAGATCGTCGATATATCATCACGTCACGATCAGCGTACGCTACAGATCTCACCGCAGACAGCGACGCCAAAAACTGGTGCGCCGGCGTCTGGGGCGGAAGTAGTCTGAATCCATCCACGGCCTACATCGGAAGATGGGTTAGTGCTGCTACATCACCATATTTTGTTTGTGGATCTCCAGCTACATTTGATGCATCATGGGCAAGTGGAACACCAATTACCGATGGGACTCTAGATATCAAGGTCGGTTCTACAACTAGTAACGTGACAGCGATCGATCTTACTGGGGATACATCATGGGCTGATGTTTGCGATTCGATAGAAGCAGGAACTGGTTTCCCGGCTGATGTAACTGTTACCGTGGATGTCTTAGGAAGAATCATCTTCACAAATACGGCAGACACTGGTTCGACTCAAGATGCCATATCTGTATTAAGTAATGGTGCTGGAACAGATTTGACAGATCCTGAATATTTAAACATTGCATCTAATTCTTTTGCTGTTGCTGGAATGGACGCTGAGGATCCGGATGACGCACTGGCAGCCATCAAGGCACTGGATGACACTCCATTTGTTTGCAGCGTTCGTGGAGCGAGCATCGCGCAAACGGTATCTCTCGCCGCAGCGTTACCAACCTACAAGATGGTCGGCGAGTTTGTCATCAACGACACGGATGCGAAGAACTCAGGGGCCACAACTGATGTGGGTTATCAGCTCGAAGGTGTCTCCAACAAAAATGTTCACCTGATCTACTCTGAACACACAACTGAAAATCCTGATGCAGAGGTGATAGGCGCCGGGTATCCGCGACCAGAGGGGAAGTGGTCATCTGCGTTCATCGGACTGAGCGCCAGTCATCAAAGTGGCCTGGATGTCGACGGTATAACAGACAAGTCACTCACAGATGCAGAGATTGTAGCGCTCAAGGCAAAGGGATATGACTACCTGGATAAGCCGTCAAATGCTGTGCATTGCTGTACGGGGCTCACGCCGTCTGGTGCCGAGATGCGGCATCGCATCGCGTTCTATTGGCTCGACAAGCGGAGCTCGGAGGCGGTCTATGCCTATCTTCGGTCTCAGTATGAGGGCAACGAAGTGGTCACATTTAGTGATGCGGACATTCAGGCAATTGGAGGCATCGTCAAGGGATACATCGACACCTTGGTAGAGCGCAAAGCGATTGAGCCGGATTATACTTTGGATCTTCCGACGGCGTCCGAGTTTGACGCTACGATAAAGGCAACTCATACACTGGCGCTGACAGATATGGCAAGCATGTTCGGTCAGTTTGCCGTAAACGCCATTTCCGGCACTATGACGGCGACGGTATAACGGGAGGACAACATGGGAGTATATAAAGACAATATCGACTTTGAACCACACAACTTCAATACGACGACCGTGACGTTGAAGGCCCTCGAGAGCGGTGATATTCACGTTCTGCAGGCACTTCACACATTGGAGATTTCCAGGAAGGAAAGTAGGTGGACAACGCAAGAAGTAAATTCTGGAGTCTCCATTGACGTCGAGAAGACGTCCACGGCAGGATCTGCCAAGTGGACTCTACTCGACGCCAGTCCGTCTACTGACTGGCTGTTCGACCACATCGACGAGCGAGTACAAGTAACTGTCGCAGATTCAAATGCGCCAAATTTAAACTGCTCTGGAAAAGGTCGGCTCATGGTTCCACCTCCGATCAAACGATCCGACACAGTGGATACTCCTGAGTGGGAGGTCGTAATAAAGTACCTCAAGATCCGAAGCGGTGGATACCGTCTGGTGACCGAGGAATAATAGAACAGATGGCAGTCGGCACGGGGCAATCGGGATCTGTTGTCCCGTGCTGTTTTTCTGAACGGTGGTGAATCAATGGGAATGTCCGATGTAATAAAGATGATGGGGGGCCATGACGGCCTCTATTATCGGCCGTACTCCGTTACAGATGTTAAGATCTCTGTAGGATTCATTCCGAAACTTATGGGCGCCTGGCACTACGTGATGGCAAAGCACAATTCCCCACAGAATAAGCGATTCGGGAGCTTGGCTGGATCTGGTGTTTTTGTAGGAAATCAGAATAAGTCTGGCATTATAGAGATAGGAATGCTTGATGGAACTCTTGACGCGGCAATATCTGACATTTTCAACGCTGTGGACATTCCATTTCCGATCGCTGTAATCGACATCGGAACCGCTGGAACATCAGGTATAATAGCCCTGGCGTGCAAGAGAGTAGAAACCCCAGAGTGGCGCCGGGATGCCCTGCCTGACATCACCACGTTTACATTTGAAGCCCATCATCTTGAGATGTCATGGGGCCTTCGAATCCCAGAAGGAATTGATTGATGAAGGAAAAAATCAGAATAAAATTAATCGGATCAACACTACTTGGGGAAGAAGTTAGGGCATATGAATTCTTCAAGATGCCTGCAATATCAGGGATCAAAATTATTCATGAATATGGCTCAATTGTTTTAATGAATATGGGAAAAATCAAAGAGACATTTTCCGTGTTCAAAAATGGAGACGAGAAGACCTCTGTATTGCTTCCAGTTCTAGAGTTACTCCCCAATATCATAACTTTTCAGAGACTGGCCGAGTTGGCCAAAGTCCTTCTCGCCGACGGGAAGGTAGACGGTCAAGATATAGACAGCGACGGAATGTGCGATCTATTTGGGGAAGATCCACTGGAGCTCTATGTTGCGATATTTTGGGCTCTGACAATAAATTACCCCAAATACTTTGGCCCTTTATTGGCGGCCCTCGAGGAGGGGGCGGACGACGATACGACCCAAGATTCCGAGACGACGACAGAGACACAGAAAAAGACAACGAAGTAGAGCATTCACTTGATTCGGTGACAATAGAAATACTATCGGTTGCTGAGCACTTCCATGTCGATCCTGATATAGTCGAGCAATGGCCCATTGATGTGTTCATGGACAGACAGGAATGGATGTGGCTGAGGACACGCGTTTCTGAGCCGAAGCCGAAACCACAGAGGCGAAATGGCTGATTTTGAGAAAGTATACCAATTAGATTTTGACACAGCAAAAGCGGAAGATGGCATCAAGCGATTGGAATCGTTTGTAGCCAAATTTGAGCAGAAGCTGGCCCGTGCTTTCTCTGGAAAGGCCGTCTCGAAATCAATTGAGTCAATGATCTCAAAGGTCGGAAAAGCTGACAAGTCATTATCCAAGGGGCTCGGAATTGCGAGCGATGCCGCGCTGAAGATGCGAGCGACGTTCGAGAAGTCGATGGATAAGTCAGCGGGAACCGTAAAAAAAGTCCGCGCTGGAGTAGGCACTATTGAACAGGCTCTCGAGCGGGCAAGGGCTTCCGGTGCACGGCTTGATGCTGTTCTCGGCAAAGGTGCAGCGTCGTCTAGGATGAAAAAGACAGCCAGTGAAACTCTGAAAGCTGCTTCAAGTACCAACAAACTGAGATCCGGTATGTCTCGTGTCGCCGCTTCCGAAACCAAGGTGAAAGAAGCCGGAGATGCACTCTTCAAGATGATGAAGAAAGCGTCTCGGGCCGGCGAATCCGGGATGAAGAAAGTCGAACGGGCTATGGTTGCCACGGAGAAGGCAACCAAGAAAACTGACGAGGCAATTTCAAAAATGCTTCGTCCAAAAGGAGAATCCAGAAAAGTAAAATCGCTCGGTGAAATAGGCAAGCGAATTCGTCGCATAGGATCGTCATCCAAACTGGCGTCAACATCGGTGACTGGTCTTGTCGCAAAGATAACACTGCTTATCGGAGCGGCAAACAAGATCAGAGGTATCGTATCAGATTGGATGCACTTTGATGACACCATGACCGTCGCTGCGGCGAAATTCTCTAAGCTCGAGCCGCAGATGCGCCCCGGAACCAAAGCCTTCGGAGAATTCAAGAAAGAGGTTCGCGAGGCGGCCAAAGAAACAGAGCACTCGGCGACAGGCGTAGCCAGGGCTGTTGATTTTTGGGCCAAAGCCGGGAAGTCTTCTGCACAAACCAAGGCAGTTTTGAAGAACACTCTTGATTTTGCGTCTGCAAACACCGATGCATCTGGATCTATGCTGGACGTCGCCAGGGCTGGCGACATCCTCTCAGATGCTCTCGGACAATTCAGACTCGATACGAATGATCTAACGAAGCTGATGGAAAACACCGCTCGCGTTTCAGATGTTATGAGCGCTGCGGCAAATTCTGTTAACCTTTCCGCCGAGGAACTCTTCGAAGGTTTCAAAGACTCCGGTCCGGTCATGACACAACTCGGAGTCCAGATTGAGGACGTGTCCGCCTATCTAGCCACCATGGCAAACGCAGGCATCAAGGGCACAAAGGCCGGAAGGTCGTTGAAGATCGCAATGTCGGCCATGAATTCACCGACAGCAAAGCAATCAGAGCTATTTGAAAAATACAATGTCAAGGTAAAAGATTCAGAGGGTAATTTCAGGGGACTCACGACGATTATTGGAGAGCTCAGCAAAGCCACAGAAAATCTAGGCACCAGTGAGCGATTCGATGTTTTTGGAACCATTGTCGGACGGGAGGGAATCGCACCGTTCCTGAATCTTCTTGCAACAGGAGAAGATAAACTTGATGATTTTTCGGCGAAGCTGCGCAAAGTCAGTGGGGAAACGAAAAGACTTGCCGACATCACGCGGCAGTCGGCATCTCGTCAGATGCAGAATTTCTGGAATAAAGTTTCAGATCTAGGTTTCACGATCATAGAAAAGACAAGACTATTCTACAAGCTCGGCAAAGCGCTCGACGGGATAGACTGGAAAGCGGCCACTGATTTCATTACGGAAAGCCTGATCCCGATATTGAGCGATGTTGGTGCGGTGATAGTGGACTATCTATGGCCAGCAATAAGGATCGTATCAGGGGCGCTGAATACTGTGTTGTCGCCAGCAATCGCAGGCATATTGAGTCTATTGTCCCTGTTGAGAGGCGAGGGGTCTTCCGTGTCTGACAGCTTGAATTCTATAGCCGATGACATGCCGAAGACTATCAGCAAGGGATTCGACGAGCTATATCGAAGATTCTACGGCTTTGCTCGATTGGCGGAATCGTTCGTGTCAAGATGGGGACGTCTTTTTGAGGGGCTATCTTCAGGGATGGTGACTGAGTGGGATTCGGCTGGCGGACACATCACCGCAGGGCTAGAGATGCTGGGGGAATCGTTTGGAACAGTTTTCGAGGAAATAAAAGCCCTCGTTTATGAAGTAGTTGCCGTATTCATCGGAGGAGCCGATCATGTCGAAGATCGCTGGGGGTTTGCTGGCGAATTCATTGGGGGTTCAGTAGTCAATCTTGTTGGAGTTGTCACAGGCGCATTAGGAACGATAGCCACAACAGCTTCTGCGGTGTTTGGCATGGCAGTCAGGATGATTACGACTGCCATTCATGGAATCCGGACATCGGTTGAGGGACTGTTTGCCGGTGTGATGCAGATCATGGAAGGAGATTTTCTTGGGGGGATCACAAGAATTGGCGTTGCCCTCGCCAACGCCATTACTCTTCCGGTGAGAGCCGCAATATCAGGACTTCTGAAGCTTATCGAAAAGATTCCAGGGGCATCAAGCTTGGCAGAATCGGTCGGAATAAACATAGACGACATCTCAGCGGCCGTCAGTGAGGGGCTGACAGTGGATGTCAAGGGAAATGTTGACATCGACAGAAACTATGTAGAGCCAGCGCCAAAACAGGCAGAACCAGAATATGAAAAGCTCGTTTACGGCGAGCAGCAACCAAAATATTTCCAGCCGTCAGAAGCACCGAAATCTATGTTAAGAGAGTCCATGCCATGGGAAGTTCCAATATCAGTGCCGAAAAGCGCCTTTGTTCAGCCAGAAACTGCAGCATCAGTTCCAGTTTCTCAGATGTCGCCAGGCCTTTCTGAACAATTTGAAAAGCTGTATGAGCTTCAGAAATCCAAGGCAGATGAGGACAGAACATTTCAGCAGCGATCTATGGATATGTACCTGTCAACTGCAAAAAAGACAGAGGCAAAAACAGTCAATCAAAAAATAGAGATTGGTGGAAACACGTTCAATATCAAAACGAGCGGCAATCCAGAGGATCTCAAGAGACAGATGGAGACTATATCGAAAGCAATGTACAGAGATCAAATGCGTAACTTGAAAGACGAGCTCGACGACGCAAGCGCCAATGAGGGCGCCATGGAGTTCTGATGCTGACATCACTGGTAGGACTTGCTCAAGCGATCGCCGCTGGGAAAATAGGTGTCATCGACGACATCAAAATAGGCGACGTTGTGCTGTCCGCCATAACAGGGTTGAGTGGTCGTGATTCTGTTACCGTTACAGAGCGTGCCGTCCAGGCTGGCTTTCTCGTCACTGAAGGAATCATCAGAGATCCAATAGAGCGAACGCTGGACATCGTTCTCGCGGATCCTCAAATCAGTATCGAGTCAGGAATCTCTGCTGCTCTCAGTGGTGGTCTGTCTGGATTCTCGGAATCATGGCGTGATAAAAAAGACACTCTCTATTCGTATCTTGGCCAAATAGTCGCCGTGACAACTCATGAAGGGTCATATCCTCGTATGATCCTGAAGGCGATAATTCCAATTTATGATGTCGAAGAAAATTGGGATTGCTTCATCGCGCAGGTTGAGTTCCGTGAGTGGGACGAGAGATCAACAGAGGCGGCATCAGATGTTGATAGCGCAATAACGGCGGCAGAAGCGGTGGTTGGCGGATTATGAGGATAAAACTTTTCAGCAAACCAGCATACACTGGCTCGAAAGTCTTAGACGGAGATCCTTATATTCTTCGTATCAAATGGAACACATATAGCGAAAAATGGCATCTACATATGAAGGGCGTGTCTAACGGAGTTGAGATCCATGGAATCGCCTTGCTTTGCGGGAAAGACTTGCTCGCTCCGTACGGATATCGACATCTCCTTGGCGAGCTTTGGCTTATCGACAATTCAGGTCGAGACGAGGATCCAGGGTTTTACGAAATGGGAACTCGTTGGACACTTGAGTACACACCGAAGGTATCATGACCATTCACACGAATCAAGTGATCTCTGTCGTCATTCGAGGAGATGCCGATATAGATCTGACGACGATGGAGAAGAGCATCGAATCCATATCTAAAGATCTTTCAGACGAGCCGAATGAATCGGTGATCGAAATCTACAATCTGTCTCCTGACACTAGAGCAGCGGTAAAAGCTGCAGCAGATCAGTACGCCCCTATAGAGATAGGGGTCTCACCACTCCATTCAGCAGACCCGGTGACGGCGTTTGTTGGAGAGATAGAGACGGTTGTGAATCGCGCTACAAGGCCAGGTTTCGCTACCCGTGTTCGGGCACTCGCCCAGAAGCGCGCTCACCGCGCGGCCTATGTTTCACAGAAGACCTACGCGGCCGGCACGCCAAAGGCGGACATCGTGAATGATCTCGTGACGGCCATTGGACTTCCATCAGATATTGATACGATGCCGACGACCGGGATTCTTCTAGGTCAATCATTCAGTGGAGCGGCATTCCCGATTCTTCAGCGGTTCGTGTTCGACTTCGGGATGTTCTGCTATATCGACAACGGTGTTCTTCACATTACAAACGTCTACGACCCGCCAAACCCCACAGTTATTGAGATCACCGAGAACATGCTCATCACAGAACCACAGGAGACAACACGGAGAGACACACGGGACACCGCGCTGTTCACCGTTGCGAACATGACAAACATAGAGCCTAAGCGAAAACAAAAGCGGCGTAAAAAGCAGAAGACATTGAGAAAAGAACTTGTTGCAGACTTACTGGCACGTAATGTAGAAAATGTTCTTGATGGATCTGACTATGTAGAGATAGAGGCCGTAGACATCACAGTACCCGGTATCGAGCTGGAATGTTTCGCTATCCCAAATCTCGTCCCTGACCATCTCATAACGCTCGACGGAGGGGAGACGCATTACAGGGTTTTCGAGACAGAGATGTATGGAGACGACATACGGGACGGGGAGCGTCCGACAACACGGATACGAGCGGACCGATTCGAGGGCGGTGTCTCGGATACAGGGGCGACGACGTGAGCCTGGTCCGTTTCTTTAAGAAGCTGGCGCGGTCCATCGCCAGAACCGAGGTACAACGGATTCGGACGTGGGACGTTGGGCAGATTATCGAGTATGACGATGCTCGGAACGCAGCGAAGATCCGACTCTGCGTCAAGGGGATCCGCACAGAGGATCCGGAGAACGACACTACTGTTGACCTCCCCGTGCTAGAGGACGTCCCCGTAAGGCAGGAAGGGTCCGGAAAGCTTCTCAAATCATGTGGGCCGGCACCAGGATCCTATGGAATAGTTCTCTACTCACATCGGGACATTGAGGCTTGGCTCACCACTGGGGGAATCGTTGATCCTGCGAACACGCGGCGCTGGGACCTCTCGGACGCGGTGTTCATCATGGGGCTGTACCCGTTCGTCGCAGACGGCGACAACGGAATGATCGAGGAGCCGGTCAAGACAGATCGCATATCACTCCGGACGCGATCTGGACTGACGGAGGTTTCTGTTCTCGATGATGAATCGGTAGCGGTAAACGTCAACGACGGGGCCGCTAATGTGACGATTGATGTCGATGGTAACGTTTCTATTATATCTACAGGTGACATCTTGGCGCAAGCCGACGGGAAGGTAACTACATCGGCCACAGAAACTGTCGTTCAAGACGGTACCGACTACGCGGTACAATTTACGGCAATGAAGTCTGCGTTTGACACGCTGAAGTCAGAGCTCAACGCGTTGGTTACAATTTTCAATGCACACATCCATCCTGGGGTATTGGCTGGAGGCGCATCAACCGCTGTTACTGCGACACCAGGAACCCCGCCAGCTGCGACGATGGACAGCGCAAAAGTAAATGACGTGAGATTTCCATGATTGGATTGAGACTTACAAAAAACTCGGAAGGTCGCCTTGATTTGCTATTAGAGAACGGCCAATTCGTAATGGCAGAAGACGGAGAGGCAGCCGCATCAACTCTGACACTCCGCATGCATATCGAACGAAACGAGTGCATAGACTCTCCGATAGTGGACACCCAAGAGGAACCACTTGCCGGTGTAGACCTCTACGGAATCATCCTGGATGTGTCGAAGAGCCGTGCGGAGAAAGAGCTCGAGCTACGCAGAGCTGTATTGGCGTCGCCAAATATAGAAAAGATCATCCGAATAACCTGGACACAGGTAGGTCATGTCGCCTATCCAGAGATTGATGTACAAACAGCATGGGGTTCCGAGTCGGTATCCCAGCAGGTAATACCGCTATGACAACAGAACTCACGCCACTTGGGCTGCAAATTTCAAGATACGCAGATCTTGTGATCGAATACAATGATGCGTCAAAGGCAGTATGGGGCGAATCGATAGATACCTCACAACTAAGCTCTCTTGGTCATCTTCATAGGCTCATCGCGCTGTCGCTTGCCGAAATCAACGAAACATTGCAGGCCGTAATTGACGTAACATCTGCTGCCAACGCATCAGGAAACCATCTCGATCACCTATTTTCTCTCATCGATCTCCAGCGGCAAAGCGCGTCCAAGTCGACTGTAACGCTGACCTATACTGTATCAGTAGCTACAACGATTCCGGCCGGGCATCGCGTAAAGACGAGCGCTGGTGTAGTATTTCAAACGCTTACTGATTTGGTTTTTTCGGGATCAGGATCTGACGATGTTTTGGCAGAGTGTACAGAAGATGGACCGTTTGACGCGGCAATTGATGAGGTGTCTATACCGGTGACTACACTCTACGGGCTGACTTCTGTCACAAATTCTGCGGCCGCGATACCAGGACGACTTCGCGAGACGGACCCTCAATTCAGAGCCAGACACACGGCAGCGGTGGCGACCTCCGGAGAAGACGACGTGGCGAGCATTTATGAAGCGGTTTCTTCTGTCGAGGGTGTGGCGTCGGTGTACGTCGCTGAAGATACCGAGAATCACACGATTACGGTCTCGGTAATAGGTGGTAGCGACAACGACGTCGCTGCAGCCATCAACAACAACAGGACAGCTGGAATATCTACAGTTGGAGCTGAATCAGTTGAAGTTTTTTCGGCGACAACTGGACAAGTCGCAACGATAAATTTCTACCGTGCTGATGATGAAGATTTCTATATCGATCTTACTCTCACCAAGAATGACGCGTTGTTCCCTGTAGATGGTGAAGCACAGATAAAGGCTGCTCTAGTGGCGCTCGCCGATGAGTACGTGATAGGTCAAACGGTTGATTATTATGGCCTACTTGCTCCAATCTACTCGGTCCAGGGGATAACGGTGACAGATATGCGGATAGGATGGGCGCCATCCCCCGCCGGAACGGCGAATCTCACAACAACAATCATTCAGCGACCAGCGTTGCCGATAGGTAACATATCGATTTCGTTCACGTCATGAGCAACGGAACTATTCATCAGAGATGGCTGGATCGCCAATTCGCAGTGTTCCGGGAGTCGCCGCACATGCTCGGCATTGCAGAGGTTCTCTCGGGCCCCATGGACGAAACTTTGGCGGCCATGGAGTACTATCTCGCCAACACCGACCTCGATGAACGCGAAGGCGTCATGCTCGACTTCTGCGGATGGCTCATCGGTGTGCGTCGGCCGCCGGCGCAAGAACCAGATGAAAATCTGCTTTGGTTGTGCGCTCTTGATGGAGTGGATATAGAGCCTGAGAAGCGCGGATTATCGACGCTTGATCAGACTGAGGGCGGATACATGACGGGAATTGAAGGAATCAGCTCTCAGAGTGAACCGGGAACATTCATGTCGGACGATGATTATCGAGAGCTCATCAAGACAAAAGCGGCGACGTTCAGACGAAAGGCGACATTGGATAATCTGTTCGTGTACCTGCAGCGCTTCGGAATGCGCGTTGAGTTCACAGAGGGGATCGCTGAGGTTACGTTCACGCCGGAGTCGTTTGATTCTGTTTCATACTGGAAGAGAAACTACGTAACAAATAGAGGATTTAGGCCTGCTGGGATCAAGATAGTGCTCGATACACAAACAGATCCGGAGGAAGGATTATGAGCATCACAAAATTGGAAGAGTGGGCAGCTGATGTAGTTGGCGAGTCTGACATCAATGGACCGAAGGTAGAGACAGACAGTACCTACCTGGCCAGGATATCAAATGGGATGACTGCAGAGCGTCTACCATATCCAACGTTCAATAGAATACTGAATGACATCCATGCAAAGACCAATGAGTCATTATCAAAAGGGCCCAAAGGGGCAAATCCAGATGCGACCATGGAGTCTGTCATTAAAGGGGTGCGGTCATCATCTGAGTTTGGCACGTTCGGATATGATTCTCACAACGAGCTCGATAGCGGTGATGCGTCGGATGAATTTATTTACCTAGCTGTCGCTCTTATTGACGGCAGCAGAAAGCTGATCTGCCTGGATCAAACGACTGCTCTCAATGTAGAGATATTCGACATTGAGACAATGTCGTATGATGGGGCTCAAACCATTCCCTCCTCCTCATTACCGTCGGATGGCAATGAGAACTGGATCCCGAGAGCTATCGTTTGTGACCTTGATTACGCATATATAGTATTTGGTTCGAACAGTTCTGGATCTACCTACGATAATGACCACTATCTTCAATCATATCGACTATCAGACTGGACTGTAAACTCAGGATGGCCCTCCACCGGTCTATTTTTATTTGATAATGGCGACCTACAACAAATGGATTTATTATTTGCGAATGATGATCTACTGGCGGTGACCGACACTGAAACGACGATAACCGGTGGGACTTCTAGAGCGGTGATTCTGATTGACGCGGCGACTGGAACTGAGGATTCATACGGAGCAGGCGATCTTTCGTCTGACAATGTCTATGGGATCTGTTCAAACGGTCAATACATTTTCATCGCTACCTCATCATATATTGGCTCTATGTCAATTGCCGCGCCATCGTCTGGCTGTGGTGGAAATGGATGGCCGAGAAATGTCGGCTCCTTTAGTATATCTTGTCTTGGGGATGTCGTGGTCTCGACTGATGGTTCATCCGTATATGTGTTGAATACGAGCATGGCTGATATTGCAACAATTACACCAGTCACAGATCTTATCATACATGTCGGCGAAATTAAAACTGATGGGCTCAATTTTTGGTGTCGCGGGGCAAAATACATCAACGGGTCCAACCAAAAAGATGGCTTCATATACAAGATGAAAATACACGGATTGATGGGACAAGGTTCTGGAGGAACGCCAGAAACCGCGGCCGACGAGATTTTTGAGCCCTATGCATTATCCCGTGGTGACAGCAAGTGGCAATCCCGCATGGTCTATGATGGTGATGGGATAATAGTCGTATATGATTCTGCTGGATCTGGTAAGTTACATAAACTACCTAAGACAGCATTGCGATGAGTGCGATGATTAATTCAAAATGGAATACTTCCGAATGATATCCTTGTCGGCATCTGTATATGCCGTTGATATTTCATCTTCCAGCCCGAGGACAAAATGAAGCGGGCTATAGAATACATCATCTGGATTGTCAGAATGCTCGTCATTGCCGGCGCCCATCAAATGGATGAGCTCGTGCATGATGACGCGCTGGAACGCCTCGACGCCAAATTCATGCGTCGTCCAATCGCTTCTTATGGCAATATCACCAGAGTGATACCATCCGATGTGATCACCGTAATCGAATCGGGATGCAGTATCATCGTCTGAGATGCACATTACGATATGTCCACCGCCAACTTCAGACACCGTCTCATAATCGACCGACTTACTTCCGGTGATTACGGCATGCTCGTATCCGAGAACCACATTCAGCGCCTCGAAGGCTTTCATCGCTGCCCATCTTTCATCAGATGAGCAGTTTTTGTCGATATGGAACTCGATTGGTTCCACACAGCCCAAAAAAGTCAAAGCACAGATGATTGCAAAAAATATTGTTTTCATTGTTTTCTCCTTTAATTATAGAATAATCATGGATTAATAAATGACAACTGAACAGATTAACAGGATTGAAAAAAAACTCGAAAAAATAGACGATATTCTTGCGTCGACTTTCAAAATAGAAGAGCACCTTAAGCATGTTCCAACAAAGTCCGATATGCTCTTGGCCATTAAGAGTCACTGGGATCAGTGCTCAACAAAGAGGACTGCCAAGACTCGATGGATGATTGGGATCCTGCTTGGTATACCAACTATTGTATTGGGTATATTCGAGATTATTCTTTATTTTAATTGAGATATTCTTTGCAGCATAGCTGTAACCCCTATGGATCCAATGCAGATCCAATCAGACTTTCCACACGTTATTTCGGATTCAAAATCCAGACATCCATACTGCCATCTCTAAGAGTAACTGAGGCTCCATATCCGTTCGGAAAACTGAATCGCCATTTGCGTCGTTGTTCTTCTCCAAACTGATCTAGCACTTCGTGCCTTTCATAATCGAACCCAAACTGTTTCATTTTCTGCCTCTACCACATTCCAAGAGTCGGATTATGGCATGGATACTCGGTTTCCCGAGAGGAGCATCGTCAGTTCTTCTGCGACGCTCTGATGGATGTCTTTCTATCCAGCCAGTTTCCTGGACCAGTGGATCGCGTTTTTGCACTTGTACCGAATACTGCGTTTTTGATTTGGACATTTCATACTCCTTTTTTGGCCGAATCGGCCTCCACTCCCGCCTGCCATTGTTGACGGACAGGGCGTGGTCAGTTATTTATTCAAAAACTCTATAATATCCTCAAAAGACGCATCCCCATCGGCCCATTCTGAGCATATGGATAGATCTATAAATGAGGAGTACTCGCTTACCGCGAGCTCAACATACTCGTATCCGTATGATTCGCTACTGACACCTCGATACCTAACCAACGTCGTATTACGAGACCTACTCTCGTACGCCTCTTGGGCGCGCCAGACTCGTCCCAACACATCAGGTTTCACCGTCATAACATCAGGAGCTGTCACGAGATACGGTTTATTCTGCCATCCGCCGTCGGACGGAGGAGGCATTTTCTCTTCTATCATCTTTGATTTTTCTTCATATTCTATAGCATTCCAGTCAACAAAAAAATCAAGGCGGTCTTCCCGGCTCTCATATACACCTAAATACGCCTTAGCGTAATCCGAACCAAAAAGGAGCAACCCATTGATCCAGTCTTTTTCGGCATCTTTAGTCGTCGCCGGCATCGTTGCATAAATCTTCATCTTTACGCTCCTTTACCAAGCAGTTCCCATTATTCAAGTTCTTCTAAAGTATCTAGCATTCCTATGGATATTGCATTCGCTACGTATTTCATTACTTCTCCTTTTCTGGCCGAATCGGCCGACGTTTTCCACCAGCCACAGAGCGACGATCTGAGGATATGAATTAATTTTCGGTAATCCGGAATGTACCCTCCCATGCCGGATCGCCTGCATTGGTTCCGCAAGTGAATCGCCTGCATGACTGCAGGCGTATTTCCCCGGGGCGCATGACGCCGTCTTCTGACGACAGCGCCTTCAGCGCTTGGCTAAATAGATTTTCAGCCTCTCGCAGCGTGATCATTTTGGCGCACAAGCATATATGTTTGATGCGCTTTTCAATCTCGGCACCGCTGCACTGAAAACGATTATTGTAATATAGTTTCATTTTCCTACTCCTTCGCCGTTTCCCACAATCGGCCTCCACTCTCCGGATAATTCTCTGGCTGAGAAGTCTCCATCATATTCTACTCGACGAGAACGGCCCCCGCCATCATCGACCAGGTACGAGATGCGGGCTACACACTCCCCATCCGGATCACCGTTGACTATCTCGACATCATCGTAGATTGTACCTCCCCCCTCAGCTCGCCATTGTTCCGCCGTGCGAAGATCGGTCAATTCTGTTCCGCCGCCATCCTCGTAAATCACGATAGCATTAGTTTTTTTCATCTCATCTCCTTTTTCTGGCCAATCGGCCGCCACTCCCACCCTCGAGATGTCGAGGGCAGGATGGGGGTCGGTTCAGCGATCACATTTAAATCTTAATCTAGGCGCCGGTCGGTGCCTCTGAAAATCGATTGCTTCTTGTGGAGCAATCGGAAGTATCGTGCAGTCGGGTGCCGGACAATCTCGCCATCCTCCCGTGTAGGAGAATACTTTCCATGTTCGTGACTCTTTCGCAAATTCGAAGAGTTTTCCTTCGATGCTGTATCCCCATTCTGGATATTGGGGATCGACACCGCACACTTCTTTGTAATACTTTTTCATCTTCTTACTCCTTTCCTGGCCGAATTGGCCGCCACTCCCACCCGCCATGACTGACGGGCAGGTGGGGGTCGGTTCAATCCTCGATAGTGGGGAAGTTACAGTACTCGCCGGTCTCTAAGTCGATGCCAATCTTTCCATGCTCGTTTTCATGCGAGTACTGTATCGCCCTCGCCCACCGATCTCCGTTGCAGCGCTCTCTCGCGAGTCTCAATTTGATTGCTCTTTCAGAGTATTTTCCAGAATATCGTTCCACCGTGCCCATCTCACCTTCTCCGCTGATTATTCTGATCTCTGGCCTGACGTAAATCAGACTCGGGTCCTCTCGCGCGACATCTTCAGCATCCTCGAGAGAGATGTCCTCTCGCGCGTCATCGATAGGGTCTGCGTATTTGCAGATCTTGGCTTCTGGGTTTGTTCGTTTGAATTCGATGGCTTCGTGTCCTGTCATTTTCATTTCTTACTCCTTTTTTCTCTGCGTTGTTGCAGCTCATATCTATATTGTGTGTCCTGGATTTTACGGCGCAAGTGCTTTTTTTATTTTTTTAATATTACAATTTTATAGTATTCAATATTTCATAAATGAAATACACTGTTTCACAAATGAAATACAATGAATTCAGTACTATGAACAAAAGATAATCATTTCAGTCACTTATATCTTGTCATTAAATTTGCAATGTGACACAGCGAATGCAGAGTATTCAGAGTATTTTGCTTATCCTGCTCGAGATTATACTCCTTGCTCGAGCAGGATTTTTTTGTGTAAGGAGTGTCAAGGAGTAAAAAATGAGTAAAAAGAATGAATTGCGTCCTTGTGTGTTTCGGAAACGAGTGCGCATACAGGGCAGAGTTGGATCGGACTCATTTGAGACGATTGACGTCAATGGGAGATTTCATCGGTGGAGTCAAGAGTCAGAGACATACAGCGATATGTGTACTGTGGCGATTGTCGAATGCATGGACGGTTCAGTTGAGCTCGTCTGTGCCGAAAATGTCAGGTTTATTGATTAAAAGGAGCATAACATGATCATCAAATGCAAGAATCGAGATGAGTGGCTTACCGAGCGGGCAAAATTGGATGTGAACGCAAGCGACGCCGCTGCAATTCTTGGATACGACGCAGACACGGGCGACGGCACACCTCGGAGAACGGCTCTCGACGTATACGTGCAGAAGAAGAGCCCCGTCGACACCGACACCGACCAGATGCTCATCGGCCGGTGTCTGGAGGACGGGATCGGAAAGGTGTACGCGGAGAAGACCAGACGCCCCGTGCTCGACCCCGGGGATTACACCATCTGGATACACGACGATTACCCGTGGATCGGTGCGACGCTGGACCGGCTGACCTCGAGAGTGATCGATCACGCCGACTTCGGCGGATCCGCCCCCCTCGAGCTGAAGCACGTTGGTTGGTACAAGCGTTACGAGTGGATTGAAGCTCCTCCCCTGTGGCTTCAAATCCAACTTCAGGTCCAGATCGCCTGCGCAGGTTCGACTTGGGGTGCGTTCTGCGGCCTCGTCGGCGGATCCGACATTCACCTCGGCGACTTTGATCGGAACGATGCGTTCTTCGAGAGCGCCCTACCCGTTTTCGACGAATTCCGTTGGCGCCTCGAGAACAACCTACCTCCCCCGGTGGAGACGCCGAGGAATCTCGACGCGGTGAAGCGTCTGTACCCTGAGGACTCCGGGGAGACCGTGGAGCTCACCAAAGAGACGATGGAGTGGTTTGACCAGCTCCAAGAGATTAAGGCGTTCGCAAAAGACGCATCCGGATTCAAGGATGAGCTGGAAGCCAAGATAAAGCGCGCTATCGGTAACGCGACATTCGGCGAGCTCCCGGACGGGCGCAGACTGTCGCTCAAGACCACGTATCGCAAGGCGTACACGAAAGAAGTCAAAGCCGGAACGTATCGCACGTTGAGGCTGATAAAATGAAAGGAGTAGGAATGATAAAGAGACATCCGATAAGCAATGCTGTGATATACTGCACACAAGGCGAGTTGCGACATGCCCACCTCGAAGGGGCCCACCTCGAAGGGGCCCACCTCGAAGGGGCCCACCTCGAAGGGGCCCACCTCAAATGGGCCCACCTCAAAGGGGCCCACCTCATCGGGGCCCACCTCATCGGGGCCCACCTCGAATATGTCAACCTCGAAGGGGCCGACCTCGAAAGGGCCGACCTCAAAGGGGCCAATCTAAAAGGGGCCATCCTCATCGGGGTCGGCCTCGAAGGGGCCCACCTCATCGGGGCCCACCTCGAATATGTCAACCTCGAAGGGGCCGACCTCAAAGGGGCCAATCTAAAAGGGGCCATCCTCATCGGGGTCGGCCTCGAAGGGGCCCACCTCGAAGGGGCCCACCTCGAAGGGGCCATCCTCATCGGGGCCAATCTCAAAGGGACCCATCTCGAAGGGGCCAATCTCAAAGGGGCCCACCTCAAATATGCCAATCTCGAAGGTGCCCACCTCGAATATGTCAATCTCGAAGGTGCCCACCTCGAAAGGGCCGACCTCAAAGAGGCCAATCTCAAAGGGGCCATCCTCATCGGGGCCCACCTCGAAGGGACCCACCTCGAAGGGACCGATCTCGAAGGGGCCGACCTCAAATATGCCAATCTCAAAGGGGCCCATCTCGAAGGGGCCATCCTCATTGGGGTCGGCCTCGAAGGTGCCCATAATGATTAATAAAATCGTAAAATCAATGAAGAGGAAGATATGGAAGAAGCAATAGTCAAACAAAATATACCCGAAATATTGGATGTATTCGGAACTGGGTTTGAACGAGCGCACAAAATCGCGAACGCCTTGGCATATTCAGAAATTGTCCCCGCGTTGTATCGTGGACAAGAAAATATCCCGAATTGTCTAATTGCCCTCGACATAGCAAATCGAACCCGTGTTGGTGTCCTTGCCGTAATGCAGAACATGTATATCGTCCACGGGAAGCCTGCGTTCGAGACGAAATTCATATCTGCGGCAGTCAACGCTTGCGGACGATATTCGCCACTGAGAACGAAATGCAACGGCTTAGAGGGAGATGCTTACGGCTACTACGCATATGCAACTGAGATCGCAACTGGTGAAAAGCTCATTGGAACCACCATCAATTGGAAGATGGTCAAGGACGAAGGTTGGAACAAAGACAAGCCTCTAAGAGGCGGTGGTGTCCAAAGGTCAAAGTGGAACACCATGCCGGAACAGATGTTCAAATACCGCGCCATGGCGTTCTGGCAGCGTGAGTTCGACCCGGGGCTGACCATGGGGATTCTTACTGTCGATGAAACAGAGGACATTGTTGTTGATATTGAGAGGGTTGAATCGGAGCCAAAGACGCTCGACGATGTTATCGACGCGAATAAGCAGCGTGTAACCCAAACCGAGAAACCTACGGAATCAGAGAAGCCCCAGAACAAAGCCGCAGAGGACATCCAGGAAGCCAAACGACAGCAGGCAATGGAGACGGAAGCACTCCGTGTCGCGGTCATCGACAAAGCCCACGAGAAATGGGGCGACGATGGGATGATCAAGCTTGGTCAACTCATGCGATCAAATGGGACAACGATTTCCGATGCCGGCATGGACGCCTTGAACTGGGCACTGGAGGAAATGAGATGAAAACCGCGATGAAAACCGCACTGGCAACCATTGTAGAACAGTCCGGCATTGAACGAGCAAAGGCTGAAACTATTTGGTCTAATTTTGAACCATATTTTAACGCGGCATCAGAATGTAGTGTAAAAGTCAACGGGCTGGAAATCACGGACGTCGCTCAAAAGAAAGAAATGAAGCTGGCCCGAGATATCAGGCTTAAATTAAAGAAAATTCGAGTCGCTGCCGAGAAGACCAAAAAAGAGTTGAAGGATAGTGTGCTGAAAGAGGGGCGCTTCATCGACGCAACTTTCAATTTAATTTCCGACGCAACGAAACCAATCGAGGCAGACCTGAAAGAGAAAGAGGAATTCGCGAAACGTAAAGAGTGGGAACGGAAAGAGCGCCTGCGCATTGAACGCCGGGATAAGCTCAGGCCGTTCGACGTAGTTGCGATGTCAAATGATGATTTTCTCAATCTGGATAACATGACCGATGAGGAGTTTGAACAGCTTCTTGATAGGACACGAAGAACTCACGAAGAACGCCTTGAGGCAGAGAGAAGATCCGAAGAGGAACGGCTCTCCCGTGAGAAAGCCGAAGCCGAAGAGCGTGCTCGTATCGAGGCTGAGAACGCCCGTCTACGGGCTGAGGCCGAGGAACGTGAACGACAGCTCGTCGAAGAGCGCGCGAAGTTTGAGGCAGCCAGAAATGCCGCCGAGGATACCGCCCGGATTGAGCGAGAGAAGCGCGAGGCCGCAGAGAGAGCCGAGAGAGAAGCGAGAGAGGCCGCAGAACGGGCGGAGCGGGCGAAGATCGAGGAAGAAATCAGGAAGGCTCGCGAAGAGACTGAGGCGGCACAACGAGCTCTCAGAGAAAAACAGGAAGCCGAGGAACGGTCAAAACGAGAAGAGGCCGCCCGTATTGAAGCGCAATGCAAGGCGGAAGAGGAAGAGCGTAAACGCCTCGAGGCCGCCGGCGACAAGGAAAAGCTGTCCGCATACTTCGATCAGATTCTTTCATTGGAAGTCCCGACAGTGAAGAGCAAGGAGGCAACAAGCATTCTCGCTTTCATGTGCAACTGTATCCAGCTGTCTGTATCGAGGGTTGAGAAATTGTAGGAACAAACGGCTTCGGCCAAGGAGGAGAATATGAACGACGTTGTATCAATGAAGATTGACGAGAGCCTTGTGAAAGACATTGTCGGAAAACAAGTGCAGGCGGCTGTTGTGGCACAGCTCGGAGATCCCGCAAAAATGATTGAACAGGCGGTTCAGTGTGTGCTCAACCGAAAAGTCGATAGTAACGGGAGACATCGTAATGATCGCTATTACGACAAATACGACTATCTCGAAATGCTGGCCACTGATTGCATTCATAAGGCAGCAGAGAAAGCGCTCAAAGACTGGCTCAATGAAAACGCAGACAAGGTCGCCGAGGCGGTAAAGAAGGAAATGTCGAAGCCTTCGCGATCCAAAATGTTCGCGATTGCTCTAGCGAACTCCGTTAGAGAGTCGCTGTCCACCTCGTGGAATATCACCTGCAACCTTAATCTGAAAGAGAAGAAAAACGACTACTAAAGCGAAACCGCCCCACTGCGGGGCCGGTCTGTCGAGTGTGGCGGCTCGGCACTGATGAGCAGCCTAGAATCAGAAAGGCATCGGATCAAATGAAGGATATGAAGCCAACTATGAAGAACGCGATAAGAGCTTTCTGTCACCAGTGCATGGGACATTACTCAGATACTGGAAGAGATTGCGAGAATGTCAGATGCCCACTGTATTCATTTCTTAAAAATAATCACAAAATGGAACCAGATTTCGATTGGACGCGCTGGAATCCATCCAGGTCCGGTCGAGTGCTTTTCGCGGATTGTGAGTCGCGTACAGTATCAGAAAATGCATTAGAGGGATTAAAGCTCGCCAGAGAGAAGCGAACTGAAAAGTCTATTGACTCCGAATGAGAGTCATGACATAAGCAAGGTGCGATGAGAGATATTTACGACACTAAAGTAGACTGGATGATTGGCGAGAACATACCCTCAATTCTCATCGCAGCCAGTCTTCTGGTCTACTTTAGTGTCGTATTATTCGGTATGTTATGCGAATTCGAACGATAAAACCTGAATTCTGGACGAATGAAAAACTCTGTTCTCTGCCAGAAATAACACATCTATTTGCTGCCGCAATACTTAATTATGCCGATGATGAGGGTTACTTCAACGCAAATCCTGGGCTCATAAAAGGTGCGCTTTTCCCAATACGGGATACCTCCCGTAGTATTCAGGTAATGCTACGGGAGCTGTCCGAAATAGGGTATCTGAAGATGGGCGAAACAGAAGATGGGCGAAAATATGGTTTGATCGTCAATTTTTCAAAACACCAAGCTATCAACAAAAAAAAGAAAAGCAAAATTAGTGATTTAGAAATGTCATGGTATGCTACCGTACCTATACCTGATAAGTACGGTACTGCTACTACAGGGAACAGGGAACAGGGATCAGGGATCAGGGATCAGGGATCAGGGATCAGGGATCTAGCCGCGCATGCGCGCGAGCCAAAATCAAAAAAAATAACAAAGAGAAAAAATAAATTGCCTGATACCTGGGAGACAAACGAGACGCACTCTAGAATCGCCGAAGAGCTCAATCTAGACCTAGATAGTCAGGAGATAGCTTTCAGGGATTACGAGGCCGCTCATCAACGCAGAATGGTTGATTGGGATGCAGCCTTCAGGACATGGCTGAGAAAAGCTGCTGAGTTTTCCACAACAAATACAAAAAGACAACATAGAGAGAATGCGCATAGAGACCTCGATGCATGGGCGAGGAGAAAGGAACGGGAGATTCGTGACTCCGGACGTAATATCGAAGAGTTTGAGATGGGTTTCGGATTGCTACCAGGGGAAATTTCAAAGGACAGAAACGATGCCTGATGTTTGGGGAGAACTGCTGTATGACATACCAGACTTGTACGGGTTTGCTGCCGTCAAAGAGTTGTGTGCATCGAGGGAATGGCCACCTACTGTTAGCCAGATCCGCGAGATGGCGTTCTGTCTGGCGGAAGGGGATGTGGTGCCACCTTCCCCATGGGAGGCATGGGAGCGGGCGTTAGATGGTAACTCAGCTACCGCTATCGAGAAGCGAGCTCTAAGGCTCATCGGGGGAACTTGGGAGATCAAACATACCGACAACCAGGGAGTGACCCGATCGAATTTCGTGAAAGCGTACGGGGAGCTCGTCGAGCGGGATCGGCGCCGGCGTCTGGCCCTGCCCTCCGTGAAAGCTCTTGCCTCATCAAACCGGCAAAAACCGGAAGTGACGCCGGTTGAACGACAGATTAAGGAACCGAGGGAGATACGGAAAGCAGATCCAGCAACAGTGTCGGAGATGCTCAGGGAGGCGGGATTCTGATGTACGACCGCCCATATCGGACGTCAAGAGAAGTCTGCTCGCGCTTCTGGCGAGCCAAAGACAGATGTCATCGGTGCCCGATAGCAGACGCATGCGTGTCCGGCACACCGATTACCGTAGATACGATCAAACAACACGAATATGAGATAGATTCAGCGGCCAGGGAATGGCTTTATGAGGAACTAAAATGTCTAGAAAAATAGTCAAAGAGTATCTAAAGTATAGGTTCAACAAAGAAGAGTTGGCCGAAATCGCCGATGAGATGGCAAAGGCCGCCGGAGAGATGGACGCGGCCGAGGCAAAGAAAAAATCGGTCACCGCACAAGTCAAGGCAGAGTTCGAATCGGCCGCAGCAGAGCACCAGAAGCACGCCCGGCTGTATCGCGACAAGTTCGATTACCGGAATATCGATTGCGAGATGATTCTGGACCATACCGAAGCGCGCGATTCATGATGATTCTGAAACATGGGATTCCAAGAACAACACCGGCGAACTCATTGTGCACGAGTGGTTCGCTGAAATGAGAGGTCTGATATGAAGAAACACGTATGGACGAAAGAGGACGACAATTTGCTCCTGAAATCAATAGAGGAATGCAAGCCGCTCTTTGATCATTTTAAAGAGCAAAGCGCATCATATAGCGATATGGCCGTATGGGACGCTGTAGCAGGCCGCATGTTACCGTCAGTCGTGGTGACTGGCGCCGCGTGTAAGCGCCGATACGCGCGCATCGCAGAGAAGCGTCCGGACGCGTGGAAAACGGTTTCTGATATGGTCAACGCCTACGAGCGCGATCTTGCTGAAACGACATTTGATGGCGTGACCGAGATCCTTGCGAGCATGGATATTCTTCTTGAGGTGATGTCAGGAATTCACACTGAAGTCTTGTCGCTAAAGAAGGCCTGGGAGTAGATGTGGCACTTCGTGAATTTTGCCTCTTTGCAGGGGCCGGCGGTGGCATCCTGGGATCCATTTTGCTCGGGTGGCGTACCGTCTGCGCTGTCGAGATTGATCAATTGAACTTTAAGAGGAGAAACGATGAAATACATCACATTCAAACGAGAGATGGCTCGCGCCTATGTCGAGAGTCGGAAGAGGATGACACGAAGAGTCCTAAAGGTGCGGAAGCAAGGTGGAAAGATGGGACATCCTGAGCCTCCATGGCAAGTCGAAGAGGATGGAAAGCTATACTATCAGGACGAATACGGTGATTATCATCCAGCCGAGTATTTCTGTCCCTACGGTCAACCCGGAGACCAGCTCATACTCGGGACTATCTGGACGACATTTGAGAAGTATGATAATAGAAGGCCATCTGATTTGCCAACAGAAGAGATGCAACCGAGCACGCCTGGATCTGTCATTAGATGGGAACCAATACCTCTCTGGTCCTACTTCGACTCGGACGAGAAACCAGAAGGATTCGGCAAACTGCGGCCTGGCCGGTTTCTACCTGGATTTCTCCGCGATCGGATGCCGCGTGAGACGTTGAAGATCGTACGGGCTGAACGGGTACAGGACATAACGGATGAAGAAGCGATCTTGGAGGGGATCTTTGAAACACCAAGGGATCCAGGGTTCGATTGCTGGTCCACGCACGGCATGCGCGAATACTACCCAACGCCACGCGCTGCATTCAGGGCGCTTTGGGATTCGATCAATGCAGGCAGAGGTTACTCATGGGATTCGAACCCGTGGGTTTGGGTTTTGGGGTGGTGAGTGATGGGGCTATCCGTTAGACCGTGCACGATTAGGGCTGCCAAAGCTTGGAATAATCGAGTCCATCGCCGTCTCAAACAACTACAGGGGGCGATGTGGGCGGTGCGAGTATGCATCGGTGATAAGACGGTCGGTGTTGCAATAGTCGGAAACCCGGCGCCGTCGTGGCAAGAACTGGGCGTTCTCTCAATCCTGCGTGTCGCTGTGCTTGATGGATACCCAAACGCGTGCTCAATGCTATACGGTGCATGCTCCAGAGCTGCACGCGCGATGGGGGCCAGCGACCTGGTGACTTATACCCACGATGATGAACTCGGGACGTCGCTAAAAGCAGCCGGGTTCGTATTCGCCGGAATGACCGATGGTGGGGAGTGGGACCGGCCTGGACGACCGCGACAGCAATCCCTGTTTCCAGAACCGAAAAAGCGATGGTTTGCACCATGGGGAGAACGCGCGAAAGCGAGTAGTGATGAAAACCGTGAAAATAACGATTGAAGTCGAGGTGCCGGATGGGACCAAATCTGTAACAGTAAATGAAAGTGGCGAAGTATTTGCGCATAAAGTAAATCCAGAACTTCTACAATTGATAAGTGAAGGATTGTGGGTATCCGAAGGAGGCGAAAAAGTCGCTATAGCAAACTGGCGCGAAACCCTCACGGAGGTGAAGTGATGAGAAGCAAAAATAATTGTACATTAATAATGGAGGCAACAGGAAAACCGAAATGGATCTGTAATGCCTATGATGGTAATTGCAAATTTTGGACAAATGGAAGATCCAGGTGTCCCTATGTTAGGGAATACAATGGAAGTGATCCAAAGTGTACGTCAACTGCAGCGCATATTGAAATATTGTATAGATTAAAGGATATTAAGTCATGAGACCGGATAAGCCAGGGTATTGGTGGTATCTTCCGATTAGGGGTGAAGCGAAAATTGCCTATTTGGCAAAAGGGTATGCACCCTATTTGTGCGTAGTGGAAGATAAAATAATTGGTATACATCAATTTGAGAGTCAATCAAATTTCAAGCAATGGCTCAGTCCAGCGCATCCTCCTAAAAAGGTGGATCGTTATATTATGGATACTGTATCTGATGGTGGCGGGTTAACGAATGAAGTTCAAATGGAGAAATATCAGACTGGTAATTGGGTTCGGTATGACGACGTCAAAGAGTTCCTGATTGGAGAAGAGGATGAAAAATAGACCGGACAAACCAGGATGCTACTGGTGGGAAGATGACTGCGGACACTATCACGTTGCAGAGTTTGACGAGGAAATGAAGACCCTTGATTCTTGCGATACTGGTTTTGTTAGTCCAGAAAAGTTTGAAGACTCGGTCTGTTTTATTCGATGGGTAAGCCCGGCGCATCCGCCGAAGTTGGAACCAACAACCGTACACGAAATGGTGAACCAATGGCTCGTAAGAAATGGGGCCGATGGACTCTGGAATGAAGAGGGACCTTGTGGGTGTGATGGAACTGCACCGTGCGGCGACGGTCCATATCCGGAGTGTAAAGCGGCGGTAGCTGTAGATGAGGATGGTAATGGTGTTGACTTTATATACTATCCTGTAACTATACTACCTTATTGGGACTCCAATGGCTGACAAATCGAAGCCTGCACCCAAGATCTAGAGAGGAACAATGCAGTCAACAAAAATTGAATATCTGACTCATACTTGGAATCCGTTTGCTATGAGATGCACGCCAGTGAGCGAAGGATGCGCGAACTGTTGGCACCTCAAAATGGCGAATCGACTTCGTGGGTATTACAGAAATATGCCAGCAGAGAGAACAAACTGTTATGCAAAGTTTCAGGCATACAGGGGCGGAGATCCATGGCTGAACACAAAGGAGTTGTCCGCGCCGTTCTCGGCAAAAAAGCCCGCTGTCATCGGGGTTCAGTTCATGGGGGACCTGTTCCACGAATCGCTCACAGACGAGCAGATAGCGGCCGTGTTCGGGGTGATGGCCACTACGCCGCAGCATCAATATGTCGTGTTGACGAAGCGACTGAACCGGGCGTTGGAGTGGTTCAACTGGATAGATGGTATTCGGCATCCACGATACGGGGAAATAGAACCGTCTGTCGAGTGTGCTTTTCAACTTCTTAGGCAAGCGGAGCCTGATGGGGATGGACCTATTCACTGCAGGTACGGACCGAATCCAGATGCAAAATGGCCCCTCGAAAACGCCATCATCTGCGCCAGCGCGGAGAACCAGCCAACAGTCGATGCACGGGTACCATTGCTATTTCAGATTCCCGCAAGGTGGCGCGGGGTAAGCGTTGAGCCGATGTTGTCAAGCATTGAGTTACAGCGCAATAGAGGGTGGTTGTCTCCATTTAAGGAGACGGATGCGATGCTGCGTCGTACGCCAAGGCTTGACATTGCAATCTGCGGCGCCGAGACCGGACCTGGCAAACGGCCGTTCAAAGACGAGTGGGCGCTGGACTTGAGAGATCAGTGTCGAGAGACAGGAACTCCCTTCTTCTTTAAAAAAGACGGCGCAGGAAAACCTACCCTTTGCGGTGTCGAGTACCACGAATGGATTAGAGGAATGAGATGAGAAAAATAAATTGGAAAAATTACAGAATACATAGATGCAGATCAAGATATATTTGCGAAATATGCAGGAAGGTAATTTCCAAAGGCGAAAGATATTATAATACCGGCATAAAGCAAGCGCATACATCATGCGTTGAGTTCATTGATAATTCAGAACAAGATACAATACATAATCTTGATGAAAAATTATTTAATAAGGATTTCAAGCTAACAGAAAAACCGTGCTACAAAGGATCGAGAGGATTTGTCCACGTGTTTGAAAGCGGTTCTTACATCTGCAATTGCGGAGAGAGAACTTGTCAACCAATGGAAGGAAAATATGTTGGGAATAGCTTTTTATATGGTAATATGAAATAGAATTAAACAATCATGGCCTACCCCCATGTTTTACCGTAGTCTCAATGATGAGACTAGGTCTGTTCTGGCGCCATGTCTGAATTTGCCAGGGAACATAAAGACAAGACTACTAGGTTTTAATCATAAACTGTTCAGGCATGGCGCTTTTTTTAGAAAGGAAAGAAAATGAAAATATTAAACAAAGTAAAAAAGGCACTCAAGGAAATTATGAAAACTGCATCCATGAGTCTTGAAGTAGAAACAGGATGCTATGTTTGTGTACCAGTTGATAAATGATGAATGGAAGAGACTGTATGAAAATGGATTGAAAATGCCAGAATGCAAAAGGATCTAGAAATGATTAGAAGAACAACATCTATGAGACAAGAAATTAAAAAAATTGAAAATGATATTTACGATGAAGAGAAAAAAATAAAAGAGAAACAGAATATAAGACTATACAATGAAGGTATTAATTTCGTCAAAGGTACTCTATATGCAGTAATAGCCATTGGAATTTTTCTATTGATTATTTTGTTTTTTGGATGCGGTGCGTCGGTTCATATCGAGCCATACGAGACAGCGGCGACATGCGAACAATTGCAAGAGCATCTTGTGGAAGTCGGCTGCTTTTACAATGAAAAATGCCACTGGATGATTCAGGAAATTGTTGAGGAAAACATATCGATCAGAATTCCGGAATCAGTTGACTTCGATGCCTACTGCGACATCGCGCTGATGTCCGGATTGCTACCGATTGATTGTCTGATGGAGGCTACAACCATCGCTGGAGTTCGAGCCTGCATAGAATAATAGACAAAAGTTAGAGACATTGCCATGTCACAGAAAAAAATAAATCTAGAGTCACTGTCTAATAAAATAATGCTTCTCTTGGTTCAGTTCCAGGCGCGAACCGAATCTGGTAGTCTAGATGATGGTCTCGTTTGGACCGTAGAGATGATTGCTGGACAATTAAGAATATCAACGGATGATATCTCTGTCGCTCTTATTGGCCTGCTAAAACTGGGCTACGTTGAGCAGCGTGGCAAAGAGTGGGTCAAGACTATCGACGGCGAGACACTGTTTCTGGAAGAGATAAGAGATATCAGAATAAGAACGTCATCGGTCGAATTTCGAGATGAGGCGCTGACCGGCATGACCAAAGATGGTAACGAGAGCAAACTCACCATGGCTGCACTGCCGTCACTTTCAGAACCATCTCATGGACACAGAAATAAAGAAGAAGATGAAGCCATCAAAGTGTCCATGAGATCGTCTGCCATCCGAACAATCGCCAGAGATCTTGAAATGAGTCCCGAGGATGTGGCTGATGGACTCAGAACGGGTCGTGTCGGGAGATGTAAAGGGATTGATGGTGTTGGCCACTGGGGCATTTTCCACAAGCGTTCAGAGGGTGGGTGGAAACATCTATG
>Ga0316579_10000010_pt1 | contig 45452 bp, 30 predicted proteins | sample J5NA_2_FD_203074 | JGI IMG/M metagenome (GOLD analysis project Ga0316579, IMG submission 203074) | Rhizosphere microbial communities from salt marsh grasses in Alabama, United States - J5-7_160517rDrA | ecosystem: Host-associated > Plants > Roots > Rhizosphere | place: USA: Alabama | collected... | reverse complement strand
GATCGCGATCGTGCCGGTGGCTCCTCGAACGTTTTCCGTGCCGATCGGGCACGCTCGGTACGGTCCGGTCCGTGCCCGCACGAGCTTCACGGCACACTGTGCACATGGACCTTGTCGACGCGGGCCGGCGTCCGGCGGCCGTCCGCCGGGCAGCGGGCCGGGCCGGGGCCGGGCCCCGGCCGGTTCTCCCGACCGTCCGGGGAGCGTGCTGACATGCCGCACGGACCGGACCCGCACGCCCCGTGGCCCGCCGACCGGCCCGGACCCCACGGCTCGCACGGAACCGGCGGGCCCGACGCTCCGCAGGCGCCCGGCGTCCGCGACGTCCCCGACGGTTCCCCGATGCTCCTGCCGGTGGACCGGCGGGCGGGGACCGCGCGGCCGGAGCGGGCAGCGGCCGGCGACGCGACCGCGGTCGCGGCCTGGGAGCGGTTCGCCGGATCGGCCCGGCCGGACGTGCCGGGAGCTGCCCACACGCCCCCGCAGGAACCCTGCGCGGCCGGGGCGACGGACGCTACGGTCCTCGTACCCGCGGACCGGCAGCCGACGGTCCTGGTCCCCCAGGAGGAGATCCTCGCCGGCGGGCCCGCCGGCGCACACGGAACGGAGCGAGCGGACGACGTGGAACGCGCGGACATGGCCCACCCGGGCGGCTACGGGCCGCCCGCCGGACGAGGACCGAGCGGACGGCCGGCCTCCGCCGGCCGGTACGGGTCCGGCAGCAGGCCGCAGGGCCGGCCGTCGGGAACCCCGCCGTGGCGCCGGGGGCCGAACGGCACGGGCGGGTCCGCCGGCAGGGGCGGGTCCCGGCTGCCCGTGCGCCGCCGTTGGATCGTGCTGGGCGTCGTCCTCCTGCTGCTCCTGTACCCCCTCGGGCTGTTCTGGACCGCCTGGAGCCACCTGGACAAGGTGGACGCCATGCCGGACGGCGACCGCCCCGCTGGAACCCCCGGCACGACCTACCTGGTCGTGGGCAGCGACTCCCGGGAGGACCTGGACAGCGACGCGCGGCGCAAGCTCGGCACGGGCAAGGTCGCGGGCCGGCGCACCGACACGATCATGATCCTGCACGTCCCGGACGGCGGCGGCCCGAACGTCCTGCTCAGCGTGCCCCGAGACTCCTACGTCCCGATCCCCGGCCACGACCGCAACAAGATCAACGCGGCCTTCGCCTTCGGCGGTCCCAAGCTGCTCATCAGCACCGTCGAACAGGTGTCGGGGCTGCGCATCGACGGCTACGTCGAGACAGGGCTGATGGGGTACGCCGACCTCGTGGACGCCGTCGGCGGGATCGAGGTCTGCGCCAAGCGTGCGATGAAGGACGCCAAGGCCCACCTGGACATCCCCGCCGGGTGCCAGGAGTTCGACGGGGCCACCGCCCTGGGGTACTCCCGCGCCCGGTACAGCGACCCCCGCGGGGACCTGGGACGGGTGGAGCGCCAGCGCCAGGTCCTGTCCTCCATCGCTGCGAGGACCTTCTCCCCGTCGGTCGTCCTGGTCCCCTGGCGGTCCTTCCCCGCGGCGGCAGCGGGCGGGGACGCCCTGAGGGTGAACGAGGGGACCTCCCCCTGGGGGCTGGTGAACTTCATCGACGCGATGCGCGGGGTCGCGGGGGGCAAGGGGCTGTCCCTGACGGTCCCCATCAGCGACCCGGACCTGTCCACCCCCGCCGGCAGCGCCGTGCAGTGGGACCGTCAGAAGGCCCTGGCCCTGTTCGAGGACCTCAAGAAGGACGACACCGAGGCCGTGCGTCCCCTCGCCGAGGAGCAGAAGAAACTCGCGGGCTGATCCCGTTCGGGCCGGTTCCGGTGGTCCGCGCGGCCCGATCCGGCCACCCGATCCGTCCCGAACGGGATGATCCGGACCGGAGCCCGCGCGGCCGCTGCTATGGTGAGGCCGTAGCACGATCGGGCGGCCGGATCGCCGCCCGATCCGCGGGAGGCGGCTCCTCCTCGGGAACCGGCTGCGTGCCGAGTCCCGCGGGAGTGCCGAGACCCGCGGGAAGACGCCGATCTCCGCGGGAAGCGACCCTCACACCGAGGTCCGCGGGAAGCGGCGCCCACGCCGGTCCGCCCCACGCCGATCCTCCAGGTCGCGCGTTGCGGGGCGCGGACGGACGTGAGGCGACGGCACCGCGATGACGACGAGTCCGGCGACATGCCCGGCCGGGCTCCACCCGTCGGCACCGGAACCGGCACGACCCCCACCGGTCCCACGATCCCGTGGACCGTGGCACCAGGGCATACCCGCACTGCGCGGACGGCGATGCCATCGACGCCGTCACCGTCCGCGACGCGACCGGGTACGGACCGGTCGCTCCCGTGGCCCGCAGGGGACCGTCCGGACCGTCCGGTCGAAGGCCGATCCGACGTCGCGCGGACGGCCCGTCCCGTCGTGCGGATCCGCGCGACGGGTCCTCGAAGGACCCGCGCCGGTCCGCCTTCCGCTCCTCCCGGCACAGCCCGGTACGGGTGCTCGAGGCACACGGACCCGCACGGTCGGCAGACCGGATCCCGCGGCGAACGTCCCCGACACGGGCCGTTCGCCCAGCGGGCCGGCCGCGACCGTGCACCGTTCGACCCGACGCGAGTTACGGAGTCCTTGCATGCCCGAAACGCCCCGCCGTCCCCGCCGCCAGGCCGGGCCCCGCCGACGCCCGGCCCGCTCCGGCAGGCCCCCGCGTCCACGCTCGGCCCCGCGGCCCGGACAGCAGGAGATCTGCGCGCTGGAGACGGCCCTCGACGAGGCCGCGGCCCGGCCCGAGCCCCCGACGGAGGACTTCTCCCGCCTCGACCTGCCCCAGCCCCTGCTGACGGCGCTGGCACGCCGGGGGGTGAGCAGCCCGTTCGCCATCCAGTCCCGTCTGCTGCCCGACGCTCTGGCCGGACGGGACGTCCTGGGCCGCGCCAGGACCGGCTCGGGCAAGACCCTGGCCTACGGGCTGCCCCTGCTGGCCCGGCTGGCACGGGACGGCGCCCCGCGGACCCCCGGCCGTCCCAGGGCACTGGTCCTCGTGCCGACCCGGGAGCTGGCCCGGCAGGTCACCGACGAGCTCGAACCCCTCGGGCACGCGCTGGGCCTGCGGATGAGCGCCGTGTACGGAGGAGCCCCCATCGGCCGCCAGATCGACCGCCTGTCCCGGGGCGTCGACGCCGTCGTCGCCACCCCCGGGCGCCTGATCGACCTCATGGAACGCGGCTGCTGCCACCTGGGGGGCGTCCGGCTCGCCGTGGTGGACGAGGCCGACCACATGGCGGACCTGGGCTTCCTGCCGCCCGTCACCAGGATCCTCGACGCGACCGAACCCACCGGTCAGCGCCTGCTCCTTTCGGCGACCCTGGACCGCGGGGTCGACAGGCTCGTGACCGGGTACCTGCGCGACCCGGCGTTCCACGCCGTGACCTCGCGCGACGTCGCTGCCGACATGGAGCACCGGGTCTTCACCCTGGACCGGGACGAGAAGGTCCCGGTCGCGGCGCAGATCGCCGGGCGCCCGGCCCGCACCCTCTTCTTCGTGCGCACCAAGCACGGCGCCGACCGGCTGGCCCGCCAGCTCGACCGGGCCGGCGTCCGGGCCGCGGCCATCCACGGCAACCTCAACCAGAACCAGCGCCAGCGGGCCCTCGACGCCTTCGCCGCCGGTTCCCCCCGGGTCCTGGTCGCCACGGACGTCGCGGCCCGGGGCATCCACGTCGACGACGTCGACCTGGTGATCCACTTCGACCCGCCCAACGACCACAAGGACTACCTGCACCGCTCGGGCCGCACGGCCCGCGCCGGTGCCTCGGGCACCGTCGTGGCCTTCGCCGAGCCCGGCCAGGCCCGGTTGCTGGCCCACCTGCACCGCGACGCCGGGGTGAGCGCGACCGTCGTGCCCGTCCGGACCGGTGACGATGCCGTCCTCGAACTCGCCCGCTCCGGCGAGCCCGTCCCCGAGCGTCCCCTGCCCGCCCGCCCGGACCGCCGGGGCGTCCCCGGGCGCCGGCGACCGGCCCGCAGGCGACCGGGAAGGGGCCACGCGGGGTCCGCGGCCGGCGGCCACAGGGCGTCCGCGAACGGGGCGTCCCCCAGGGCCGCCGGCTCGGGCCGCGCGCGCCGTCCGGACGGCGCCGGCAGCCCGTCGGACCCCGGACGGGGCTGAGGGAACTCGACCACGGGCGGCGGGGGAGCGCAGGGCCGAGTCCCGGCGTCCCCCGCCCTCCCCGTGCACAATCACCTGACATGACCACAGCCCCCGGCACGCCCCCGCGACTCCCCCCGGCAGAGCCGGGCCTGAGGGAGCGCAAGAAGCAGCAGATGCGGTGGACCATCCAGAGCCACGCGATCCGGTTGTTCCTCGAGCAGGGCTACGAGGCGACCACGGTCGACCGGATCTGCCAGGAGGCGGACGTCTCCCCGAGCACGTTCTTCCGGTACTTCCCGACCAAGGAGGACGTGATCGTCCAGGACCAGTACGACCCGTTCCTGGTCGAGATCTTCCGGGAGGCCAGCCTCGCACCGGACCCGGTGCGGACCCTGGCCTCCCGGCTGCGCGAGACGATCGGACGGTCCGACCTCGCCGAACGCAGGACCATCCTGGTCCGTTCCCGGCTCGCCCTGTCCGAGCCGGCCGTCCGGGCACGGCTCATGGATCACCTGTTGGGCACCGTGCAGATGCTCGCGGACACCGCCGGTCCCCGGCAGGCCGGGCAGGAGGCGTCCTCCGGCCGGCCCGGCCCCGACCGGCCCGTCCGCGGGCCCGACCCCGTTCCCGGGGCGCAGCAGCCCCCCGCGCAGGACGGCCCGGGGCCGGTGGACCGCACAGGCAGGTCGCCGTTGAGCCCCGCCCGGCTGTTCGTCGGCGCCTGCGTCGGCGCGTGGATCGCGGCGTGGGAGGTCCTGAGGGACGCGGACCCCTCGCCGGAGGACCTGCTGGAGTTCCTGGTCGAGCCGCTGTCGGCTGTGCGGTTCCCCGGCAGGGACCCGGGGTCCGGATCGTGACCGCCCGAGGCAGCCAGGTCCGGTCCCCGAGGCCGGCGGCGCGGTTCCCCGGCGGGGAACCGCCCGCGGGACGGCCGGGGGGCCGCCTCCCCTGATCCGCCCCGGGCACGCGGCAGGACCGGCCGGGCACGCGTGGCGCTCCCCGGCGGGCGACCACCGGGACGGCCCGGAGCCACGACGGGGCGGGCCCCCGGCGCGCCGGGGCGGCCCGCCGGGGTCACGGGGCGGACGGCCGGGCCGGGAGGTCCTCAGGACGGGCCGAACCCCGTCCCGAAGCCCGGGGAACGCAGCCGCGCGCCCTTGGCGACCGCCTGCTCGCGCAGCCCCTCCTGGAAATCCGTCATCGCCTGCCTGAGGGCAGCGGCCCGTTCCCCCGTCCCTGCCGCCAGGACGCGCACCGCGAGCAGGCCCGCGTTGCGGGCGCCGGCGACGGAGACCGTCGCCACGGGCACCCCGGCGGGCATCTGGACGATCGACAGCAGGGAGTCCATCCCGTCCAGGTGGCGCAGGGGCACGGGCACCCCGATCACGGGAAGGCAGGTCACGGCGGCCAGCATCCCGGGCAGGTGGGCCGCTCCCCCGGCCCCCGCGATGATCACTCGCAGCCCCCGGTCAGCGGCCCGCTCCCCGTACTCGATCATCTGCCGCGGCATCCTGTGCGCGGAGACGACATCGGCCTCGTGACCGATCCCGAACTCCTCGAGGACGGCCGCGGCGTCCTGCATGACGGGCCAGTCGGAGTCCGACCCCATCACGACGCCGACCAGCGGCTGCGACGTTCCCTGCTCACCCATGCGCGCCTCCTGCGCTCGGCGATGACCCCGGACCGCCGCCGCGCCGCGGGAACGGCCCGCGTCCGGCCCTGCGGCCGGGGCACCGCGGAACCGGTCCGGATCCGACCGGGACATCCTGCCAGCCCGCGACCTCCCGGACCCACGCCCCCGCCGGTCCCGCCCGGCCGGGGGCGGCCCGGACCGGGGCCTGCTCAGGAATCGATCGAACCGGTGATGAAGTCCGCGGCGTGCCGGGCCCGGTCCCGGCAGTCCTGGAGGTCCTCGCCGCAGACCGTGACGTGGCCGATCTTGCGCCCGGGGCGGACCTCCTTGCCGTAGAGGTGGACCTTCACCCCCGGGTCCCTGGCCATGACGTGCAGGTAGGAACGGTAGAGGTCCGGGTGCCCTCCGCCGAGGACGTTGACCATCACCGACCAGGGCTGCCGGGCGAGGGTCGATCCGAGCGGCAGGTCGAGGACCGCGCGAAGGTGCTGCTCGAACTGGCTGGTGACGGCCCCGTCGATCGTCCAGTGCCCGCTGTTGTGCGGTCGCATCGCCAGCTCGTTGACCAGGACGGACCGGGTCCCGTCCGGGCCGGTCACCTCGAACGCCTCCACCGCGAGGACCCCGACGACGTCCAGGTGCGCGGCGATGCGCAGGGCCGCGCTCGTCGCAGCTCCCGCCAGGGCCGGGTCCAGGCCGGGGGCGGGGGCCACGACCTCCCGGCACATGCCGTCGGCCTGCACGGTCTGCACGACCGGCCAGGCAGCGGCCTGGCCGGAGGGGCTGCGTGCCACGAGGACCGCCAGCTCCCGGTCGAAGGCGACCAGTTCCTCGGCCAGCAGGGCCGGTGCGGTCCCGTCGGGGGCCGGATCCCCGGCCCGCAGGCGGTCGAACCGGTCGCCCGCCTCGTCCGCCTTGTTCACGATCATCACTCCGCGGCCGTCGTACCCGCCCCGCGGCGTCTTGAGCACGAGGGGGAAGCCGGCCTCGCGCCCGAACCCCTCCAGCCCGTCCCGGTCCCGCACGGCTGTCCACCGCGGGCAGGGGACCCCGGCGGCCGTGAGCTCGGCCCGCATCCGCAGCTTGTCCTGCGCGTGCGCAAGGGCCCGCGCACCGGGCCGGACGAGGGTCCCGGCCTCCTCCAGGCCGCGCAGCAGCGCCCCGGGGACGTGCTCGTGGTCGAAGGTCAGCACGTCGCAGCCCGCGGCGAAGGCCGCAACGGCCTGCGGGTCGGTGCACCGCCCCACCGGACTGTCCGGGACGACGAGCGCCGCGGAGGCCGTCGGGGACTCGGCCAGGACACGGAAGCCGACGCCGAGCGCGACGGCCGCCGGATGGGTCATTCGGGCGAGTTGGCCGGCACCGACCATTCCGACGACGGGAAATCCACCGGACAGGGGACGAGTAACGGACACGCGCGCAGGGTACCGGGCGGGAGCGAGTAACCTTCGACTACTGCCCGTCCGGAGCAACGGGCCTCACCGGCCCGTGCGTCGTCAACGGCCCGTGGTTCCTCCGGCCCGTGGCGTCGTCGGGTCCGGTACGGGCGGAACGGTCCGGTACGTGCCGGACACAGGAAAATCACAGGCATGCATGAGAGAACGGGCGGAGCGGCGGCACACGTTGTGCCAGGAAGCACGGACAGGACGACGAAAGGTGGACGGCAGTGACGGGCAGGAGCCCTGGGCCGATCGCCCGCGTGCACGCCGCGGTAAGCGCCCTCTACCGGGAAATGATCAAGTTCGGCGCTGTCGGCGCGGTGGCGTTCGTCACCGACGTGGGTCTGTTCAATCTGTTCTCGACGGATCTGTGGCCGGGTGACGCCGTCGCGCCGCTCGACGGCCACGAGAAACTCGCGAAGATCCTCTCCGCGGGCGTGTCGATCGTCGTGGCATGGCTCGGCAACCGTTTCTGGACCTTCCGGCACCGCCGCCAGGCATCGCCCCGCAGGGAATTCACGGCCTTCGTCGTCATGAATCTCGTGGGCATCATCATCGCTGTCGCGTGCCTGACGGTCTCGCACGACCTGCTGGGTTTCACCTCGTCCCTGGCGGACAACGTCTCCGGCAACGTCGTGGGCATCGGGTTGGGCACGCTCTTCCGCTTCTGGGCCTACCAGAGGCTGGTCTTCCCCGATCGGTCCGCCGACCGGCCGGACGGCCCGGGGGAACGGTCGGCGCACCTGGTCACCCTGCCGCAGGAGTCCGGGGGGATCGACCCGATCGACGACCTCGGGATCGAGGACCCCTTCCCCGAGAGCATCGAGGACGTCCCGGGTCCCTTCCCCGGTCCGATCACCGGGGTGGGTCCCGGAGCCGGCCGCCGCAGCGCCTGACCCGGCACGGGAAGCAACGGGAGACGGGTCCTGCCGGCCGCTCGACCGGCAGGACCCGCGGGGCCGTCACCGCGGCGCCGTCGGCGCCTCGCGTGCGAGGCCTCCGCCCTGCGGACCGTGGTCCCCGTGCCGGCCGGCACGGCGCTGACCGTGCTGTCCCCTCATACCGGCTCCTGCCACGTGAGTCCGGGCGGCCCGGGCCCCGCCGTCCCCCGTCAGGCCCGCGGCCCCCGCGGCCGCGGCTGACGGTGGTGTGACGGCCGGTCCCCGACGGCCGCTGCCGTCCGACGTTTCGCGCGAGCCCCCGGACGCGCCGACATCACGGTGGCAGCGCGTCCCCTCCGCCCGCAGCCACTGCGACGCCCCGCCGGACGGCCGGCCGCTGCACCGGATCCGCCCCGGGTCCCGTGGACCGGAGGGCGGACCGGTGTCGCAGCCGACGGCCATGGAACAGAGGATGCCCCGAGGGCGCTCCGCCCGCAGGCGCACGACTACCTATCTTCCGTCGGGTCCCCCGGGCGTACCTGAGTAGCCGTACCCGGTCGGGCCTTCCCGCGCCCGGGCAGGGGGGAAGGGGCCGGTCCCGAGGAGTGCCGGGCCGTCAGGGCCGACGGCGCCCGACGGCGGACCTCGCGTCGAGGATCCCCGCCCCGTAGGCCTCCCGGTCCGGGATGGCAGGGCCTCCGAGGTGGCAGTAGCCCGTGGAGCACGGCGTGGTCCACAGGTCGGCCGCCGAGGTGTCCCGCGACGACAGGGGCTGGGTCCTGTTGCCCCTCGCGTGCCGTGCCGTCGCCCTGAGCACGAAGGCGATGGCGACGGGCCGGTGCCGCAGGTGGGGCCTGGCGCTGGCCACGAGGGCCGCGGCCGCCGAGACGTGCGGGGTCGCCATCGACGTGCCCTGGACGGACGTGTAGCAGTTCCCCTCGGGGAACCCGGCGCCCGTGATCAAGTAGCACGGGACCTCCGTGGCCCAGTTCGACGTGATCGAGAAGGCGCCGAACGCCGTGTACCCGTCCTGAGTCGTCACCGGCCACCCCTGGGTGCCGCCCCGGTCCCACACGGGCAGGTTGAACTTGCGGGCGCCGCCGGGGGCGACGATGTCGATCCCCGGACCGTAGTTGCTGTAGTAGGCCAGCTGGTCCTCCTGCCCCGCGCCGGGGGCGCGGTGCCGGTCGGAGGCCGGTTTGCAGGTGCCGGCGACGGTGCCCGCCGCGTCCTGCGGCGCGGGGTCGCACTCCTGCGCGACGTCCCGCACCACGTTCCCCGTCGCCCCCACCGTCATCACCCCGGGGAGTCCTCCCGGGACCTCCCACAGCCCGTACAGGTCGGCCACCCGGTCGCCGGGGGCCGTGAGACTGCCGTGGCTCAGCACACGGCCACCGGCCCCGATCCGGACGTGCTCGTTGCCGGCGGAGCCCACGATCAGTGTCCCCTGCGCCGAGGCCCTGGACACCACCCGCCGGTACGCCCGGAACAACTGTTCCTGTTCGGGGTCCCTGCGGTCGAGGTACCCGCCGAAGGAGATGCTCACCACGTCGATCCCGTGGTCCCCGGCGTACTCGAAGGCCGCCAGGAGCTCGCTGTCGTACGCCGAACCGCACCACTGGGAGATCTTCAGGCTCACGAGGGTCACGTCGGGGGCTATGCCGGAGATCCCGCTGCCGTCCAGTGCCGCGGCGACGTTGCCCCCGATCCAGGTGCCGTGGCCGTTCCAGTCGCCGTCGGCGGGTGCCCCGTACCGTGCCGCCAGGTCGGCGTCGCCGACGCCGAACTCGCTCTTGCAGATCGGGGGGTCCTCCCCGGTGGTGAAGTCGACGACCTGACCGACCCGGCCCCGCAGCTCGGCATGGGTGGAGTCCAGCCCGGTGTCGGCCACGGCGACCTTCACCGAGGGCGACCCGCCGGTGACCGCCCCGGCCTGCGGCGAGCGGATCCTGTCGGTGTTCCACATGAGTCCCGGCAGGTCGGCCGCTGGGTCCTGCCGCACGGCACCGCGTCCGCGGGACGGGGCGTGCGTGGCCCGGCGCGAGGACGGTCCGGACACGGTCCGTGCCGCCTCACGCGTGAGCGCGGGGGTCCTGGGAGCACCGCTCTCCGGGTCGCCCAACCGGACCACCCGGTCACGGACGACCACGGCGGACGGGTCGCTCGCCCTCAGCGCCGCGGCCTGGGACGGGGTGGCCTCGATCGCCATCGTCGTGGTCCCGCGCAGGTCGTGGACCTCGGCCCCCTTGCGCAGGGCCTCGGACCGCAGGTCGCCGAAGCTGGTCCGGGAGCCGGCGACGACCACGTACCGGTCCCGCCGACCGTCCGCGGACACGCCGCGGGCCGGAGCCGACGTCATCGCCGTCCCGACCGTGCCGGCAACGAGCGCCACCGCGAGGAAAGCGCGTGTTCGATGCATGGAGATCCCCCTTCAGAAAGCCGAAAACGCATGAAAAACGATCTCGTCCCCGAAGGGTTGACCGTAGGCGTTGTCAGAAGAACACACCAGGAGACCCACCGAGACACATCACGATCCATTTTCCGACCGATCGCGGTACTGTGACGAATTCCCGCGATCCGCACGGCGGAAGAACTTCCGCGATCCGCACGGCGGAAGGGCGCCCCACGGCTCCTGCGGACCGCGGTCCCGCCCCGTCCGCGATCCCGCGCCGGGCGGGCGACGGGCCGGGCCGCGGGCAGCGGGACCGTCAGACGAGACCCGGGACGCCCCCCGGCGCGCGCCGTCCCCGGACGTGGACGACGTCGCCGGCCGCCAGGACGTGACGCCGGCCGGCGTCGTCGGTCACCAGGAGCCGGCCCTGGCCGTCGATGCCGTCGGCCGTGCCGGACAGGGGGACGCCGCCCTCCAGGTGCACGACGACCCGCCGCCCCAGGGTCACGCAGGAACGGACGAGATCCTCCTCCAGGCCCGAGGCCCGCGGGTCCCCCCCACGGTCCTGCCAGGCCGTGTACCGCACGGCCAGCGCCCGCAGGCAGTCCCGCAGGACGACGTCCCTGTCCGTCACCTGCGCACCGGCCGTCACCAGGGAACCGGCGGTGGCGACCGGCAGTTCCTCCGGACGCTGGCTGACGTTCAGCCCGGCGCCGAGGACGACGGCCGGGCCGGCCGGGCCCGGGGACGCGGGCAGGACCATCTCCGCGAGGATCCCGCACACCTTCACCGGCTCGAGGGGGCGGACCGGCTCGGCCGGGTGGACCGGGTCCTGTCCGTCCCCGCGGTCCGTGCCCCCCGTCCTCCCCCGGGCCCGGACCAGGACGTCGTTGGGCCACTTCACCCCGGCCCACAGACCGCAGGTCCCCCGGAGGGTCTCGGCGACGGCAAGGCCCGCGAGGAGCGGCAGCCAGGACCAGTACCGCTGGTCGACCCGCGGACGCAGCAGCACCGACACGGCCAGGGACGAACGCGGGGGGGTCTGCCACGAACGGGTCAACCGCCCCCGACCGGCGCTCTGGTGGTCGGCGACGAGAACCAGCCCCTCCCCTTCCCCCGCCCGCGCCCGGACCGCCAGGTCGGCGTTCGTCGAGCCCGTCCGTGCCACGATCTCCAGAGCGCGCCAGGACCGCTCCTGCCCCGTGACCAGGGCCCGTTCCAGGAACTCACGGTGCAGCGCCGGCCGCTGCGGATCGCGCCTGCCACCGGGGGCCTGCTCCCCGGTGGGGGGAGGAACCGGCGCCGCGGCCGGGTGGTCCGACATGCGTTCCAGGGTAGTGCGCGGTCCGCGGCCCCTGTCCCGAGCGGTCGACCGGGAGCACCGGCTCCTCGCCGGACCCGGGAGGGGCCCACGGCCCGCAGGTCCTGCCCGTGGGCGCGGTGAGGCCGGTCGGCGATCCGGGACCGGGATCCGGGACCGGCCTCACCGCGCCCGGTCGGCGGGGACCGCTTCCGGTGCGACCCGGGGAGCGGTGCCGGGCCTCACCGCGCCCGTGCGGCAGCGGAACACACCTTGATCACTTGCTGGTGCAGGTCGGGTGCTGCTGCCCGGTTGTCGATCTCGTGGTGCGGCACGGGCGGGGGGACGTCCGGGAGCATCCTGTCCACGAAACGCTCGAAGTCGCTCAGCTTGCCCGCGTCGCGCTCGCTGCCCCGGGCAAGGAGCCTGTCGCGCAGCGTCGCGGCGTCCGAGCGCACCCAGACCAGGTGCAGGGGGTCCCCGCCGAGGTCGGCGGCCCACCGGGACCAGGCCTGCGGGTCACGGATCTGGCCCGTGAACGGGGCCACCAGCACGACGGGGCAACCGGAGGCCCGGATCCGGCGCGCGGACCGGGTCATCCCGTCGTACTCGTGGACCTTGACGTGCCGGTCGTACCAGTCGCCCTCCCGTTCCCCCTCGGGACGGCCGGCGGCCCGCTGCACCTCGGCGACGAAGCCGCCGAACAGGATGTCCTTGTCCAGCAGGGCCGGGACCGGCTCCAGATGGCTCAGCAGGAGGTCGGTCACGGTCGTCTTGCCCGACCCGGGGGGCCCGGCGACCACCCAGACGGCGGCCGCCGGGCCCGGGCGGGGCTCGCCCGTCCCCTCGTGCCCGGCGGAACCGAACCATCCGGCGCTGTCCCAGTCCGGAGGCGGTCCGTCCGGGGCATCGCCGGGGACGCCGGACCCGGTGAGGTCGGGGGCTGCGGGGGACGGGTCCGAGCCCTCACGGGCCGGACCGGGAACGCTGCCGGTCATGGCTCCAGGGTGCCTCCGGTCCCGTACCGGGTGGCCCGGGGGGTCGCAGGCCGGGGGCCGGGGATCCGGAAGGGCCGGGTCGGGGCCGCCGGGGGCCGGGCGGGGTCTCACCGCTGCCACACCCGCACGTAGTCGACCGCGAAGTCGGAGGGGAACCTGGTCGCGGCGTCCGGTGAACCCGGGAAACGACCACCCACCTGGAAATTCAGTCTCAGGTGGTACGGCCTCCGGAAGACCTCGGAGAACCAGGGGGTGGTCGAGGTCGTCCGCTGGTACACGAGGACGTCGTCCACGTACCACTTCAGGGAGTTCTTGTCCCATTCCGTGGTGTACGTGTGGAACCCGTCCCCCGGATGCCCCGAGGGGAAGGCGTAGCGGTGGTCCTGCTTGACGGGGGTGTAGTCCCGGAAGATCGAAGCCGTGGACGCCTTGTAGTAGGAGGCCCCGCCCGGCAGCTCGACGACGTCGATCTCCCCGTTGCCCCCGTCCTCCGGCCGCAGCCAGAAGGCCGGCCACAGCCCCGTGGACTTCTTCGGGTCCCCCGGGGACTGCGCCCGGATCTCGAACCGGCCGTAGGTGAACCTCGCCCGCCCGATGGTGTCCAGGTACGCGGCGGTGTACTGGCGGTTCTGCGAACCGCAGCTCCGGTTCTCCCTGCGGGCTCTCAGCACCAGGTGCCCCCCGCTGACCTGGACGTTCTCGGGTCTGTTGGTGATGCACGCCTCGTCGTAGTCCAGCCAGGTGTCGGTGCGGGCCCTCCATTTGCTCGTGTCCAGGGAGGTGCCGTCGAAGTCGTCGGACCACACCAGGCGCCACCCGTCGGGATCGGCGCGGGAGGGCGACGGCGAGGGGCTCGGCGAGGCGGACGGTGACGCGGACCTCGCGGGGGTGGGAACCGGCGCGGAGGCCGAGGGGGTCGCGGAGGCCCGGGGAGCCGTGGGCGACGGCGGGGCCGGCGCCGTCGTGGCCGTGGGGGTCGCGGCAGCGGTGGGGGCCGCGGACGTCCCGGAGGCCGACGGGCTCGAGGCGGTCCTGTGCCGGTGCTCCACGACCAGCCGGGGCCGTTTGGCCACGGCGGCGTTCTCCGCCGAGGCCCAGTAGACGCGGGTCGCGTACGTGTTCTGGACCAGGGCGACCGTCACCCGGCCGTTGTCGCGCACGAGGGAGGTCACGTCCCAGCTGTTGGCACCGCGGTCCAGGGAGGTGCGCCGGTCGACGGGGCCCGCGCTCAGTCCCAGGCCGCTCCACCCGGCGTAGTGCTGGGCCGTGACGCCCGCGGAGTGGGCCGAGACCGTGGCGTCGAACGCCGACCAGGTCGAGACCTCCATGCGCGCGGCGGTCACGACGGCGTCCCGCGGCAGGCCGCGGACGACGAAGTCGAGCAGCGCGACGCGCTGCCCGCGCGGGTTGCGGTCGCACAGGGCCGGGCAGCTGGCCAGGGTCGTCCTCGCGGACCAGTCGCCGTCCTGGGGAACCTGCGTCGCCGTGGTGTCCGCGGCCACCGGGAACCGCAGGACCACGTCGTCCGCTCCCGCGGAGACGGTCATGACGGTCCACCCGAGGGTGGCCGCAGCGACCGTGACGGCCGCGGCGGCGGCCAGGGAACGCCGACGGCGGCGCGGGGACTGCGGCCGCCGGGAACCGTCCCCGGTCCCGGTCCAGAACGTGCTGCGTCCGGGATCCGGCAGGCGTCCGTGGAGCGGCGGGCGGGGGCCCGGCGTGGCACGGGCGGGGCCCGGACGCGGTCCGCCCCTCCGTGGCCCCGGACGCCCGGCACGGCCCGCGCGTCCCGGGCCGTTCGTCGGGCCGCCGGGGAGAACGACGGGCTCCGGTCGTTCCCCCGGCACGGAACGGCGCGGCGCCCCGCCCCGGGGTTCGGGCCCCGGTCCGGGGCGGCGACGCCCCCCGGATCCCCCGGGAGGTGCCGCGGGGAATTCGTCGTCCGCTCGTGGGGAGGATCCCCTGCGGAATCCTCCCCCCCTGTCACGCCGTCCATCCATGAGTGCGTCTCAGCCCCCATTGAACATGGTTCCGGGCAAATACGTCCCGCCGGTCCCGGAACCGGTCGGTCCCGGGAGACACCTCAGGCGGTGAGGAGACCGGGAATTCCTTCCCCAGAACGGACTTCCCGATCGCACCCGCCCTGTCCCGGCCCTCCGATCCTCGGTTTCCCTGTGATCTCGGTTTCCCCGTGATCCCTGGTCCGGGTTCGGGATCCTTGAGATCCCCGGGTCTTGGTGATCTCGGGATCCCGACGTGATCCCGAGATCTCGACCGATCTCGGGGTCTCGACCTCTGGGCGTGCCTGAGGTGTCCATCTCGACCAGCGACAGATTAGGAGAAGGCGTTACACCGCGCATCCCCCTTCCCGTTCCCTGTGGACAACCGTCCGGACCGGTCGGACTTCTCGTGGCGAATTCCCACGGACCGCTCGGAGAGGGATCCGCGGAACAGGCCCGGGTGCGTCCGTCACGGGTTCGGCGCTGTCCGGCCGCGCTCCGCGGGCGGCCGGTACGGTCCGACGGCCCGGTCCCGGCGCCGGCGGGACCGTAGGCTCACCCGTGTGACGCATCCTCCGCAGCAGTCCTCCGCGCCCCGCAACCGCACACGGACGGACGAGATCGCCGAAGCCCACCTGACGACCGGTGCCGACCTCGACCCGGTCGGTGCGACCCTCGACGGGATCACCGGGTACGAGGACCGGTTGACCGACTACTCCCCCGACGGGCACCGGGCCAGGCTCCGGGCCGCCCGGGACACCCTGCGTGCCCTGGAAGGGGCGGCAGCCGAGGACGGGACCGACCGCATCACCCTCGCGGCCCTGACCGAACGCCTCGAGCTGCAGGTCGAACGCCACGAGGCCGGCCTGCCCCAGCGGGACCTGAACAACATCGTCTGCCCGGTGCAGCACATCCGCCAGGCGTTCGACCTGGCCGACACCGACACCGTCGCCGGATGGGAGTCGATCGCGGTCCGCCTGCCCCAGGTGGACCGGGCGCTGGACGGCTACAGGGCGAGCCTGCAGGAGGCGCTCGACGGCGGGTGGAGGCCAGCGGTCAGGCAGGTGAAGGTCCTGGCAGGGCAGTGCCGCGAGTTCGCGGGGGCCGAGGGCTTCTACACGGGCCTCGCCGCCCGCGCCGCGGGGACCGGAGGGGTTCCGCAGAACCTGCTGGCCGGTCTGGAGAGCGGCGGTACCGGGGCCGCGGACGCCCACGGGCGGCTCGCGGACTGGCTGACCGGCGAGGTCCTGCCCCGTGCCCGGCAGGAGGACGGCGTCGGGCGGGAGCTGTACCCCCTGTGCGCCCGTTCCTTCCTCGGCACCGACATCGACCTGCAGGCCACCTACGACTGGGCCTTCGAGGAACTCCACCGCATCGAACGGCAGATGGCCGACGTGGCCCGCCGCATCGACCCGCAGGCCGTGGGGGAGGGCGCCGTCGGCACCGCCGTCGCGGCCCTCGACGCCGACCCGGCCCGCAACCTCACCAGCCCGGTGGCCTTCCGGGACTGGATGCAGCAGATCTCCGACGCAGCGGTGCAGTCGCTGGCCGGCACCCACTTCGACATCCCGGCCCCCCTGCGGGAGCTGCGCTGCCGGATCGCCCCCACCACCTCCGGGGTCGTCTACTACACCCCTCCCTCGGAGGACTTCGCCCGCCCGGGCCAGATGTGGTGGTCCGTACCGGACGGCACCACGACGTTCTCCACGTGGAGGGAGACCTCCACCGTCTACCACGAGGGAGTCCCCGGCCACCACCTGCAGATCGCCGGGGTCCTGCACCACGGGGAGACGCTGAACCGCTGGCGCAGGGTCGGCTGCTGGGTCAGCGGCTACGGCGAGGGCTGGGCCCTGTACGCCGAGCGGCTCATGGAGGAGCTCGGGTACCTCCAGGACCCCGGCGACCTCATGGGCATGCTCGACGCCCAGGCCCTGCGCGCCTGCCGGGTGATCGTCGACATCGGCGTCCACTGCGCCCTGCGGGCTCCGCAGGAGGTCGGGGGCGGGACCTGGGACGCCCAGCGGGCCTGGACCTTCCTGCGGTCCCACACCCGCGTGCCGGAGGCCGGCCTGCGCTTCGAACTCGACCGGTACCTGGGATGGCCCGGTCAGGCCATCTCCTACAAGGTCGGCGAACGGCTGTGGACCGGGCTGCGCGAGGAGGTCCGTACCAGGGAGGGCTCGAAGTTCGATCTGCGCCGCTTCCACACCCGGGCACTCGGTCTGGGCGCCGTCGGTCTGGATGTCCTCAGAGGTGCTCTTCTTCAGGACCTGTAACCTCCCGACGTGCCCACTCTCGTACTGGCATCGGCCTCCCCCGCGCGCAGGACGACGCTCCTGCACGCCGGCCTCGACCCCCTCGTCGCGGTGTCCGCCGTCGACGAGGAGGCCGTCGTCGCCCGCCACGGGGTCACCGACCCGCAGGACGTTGCGCTCCTGCTCGCCCGGGCGAAGGCCGAACACGTGGCCGCCGACGAGGGCCTGCCCGAGAACGCCGTGGTCCTGGGCTGCGACTCCGTGCTGGAGATCGACGGCAGCGTGCACGGCAAGCCCTCCGGGCCCGACGAGGCCGTCGAACGCTGGCGGCGCATGCGCGGCCGGCACGGGGTCCTGCACACCGGCCACTGGCTGGTGGACCTGCGCCCCGACGGGTCCGGCGGCAGCGTCGGGGCAGTCGGGACCACCACCGTGCACTTCGCGGACCTCACCGACGAGGAGATCCACGCCTACGTCGCCACCGGCGAGCCGCTGGAGGTCGCGGGGGCCTTCACCGTCGACGGCCTGGGCGGTGCCTTCGTCGAGCGGATCGACGGCGACCACCACTGCGTCGTCGGGGTGTCCCTGCCACTGCTGCGGACCCTCCTGGCGCGCCTGGGCGTCCCGTGGCACGAGCTGTGGCGCGGGACGACGACGCACCACCCGGGAGGCGACTGACCAGTGCCGGCAGGCCGGCGGACCGACGACACCGCCCCCGGCGGGAGCCCGGCCCCCGGCCCGGGTCCCCTGCGCCCGGTCTACCTCGCGCTGATCGCGGCCTGCCCCGTCCTCCTGCTGGCCGGCGGCGGACGGGTCGGTCCTGGGCACCCCCTCGCGCCCCTCGCCGGGGCCGGCGTCCAGCTGTTCACCGGCCTCCTGTGCGCCCGGGCGGCCCTCAGGCACCGCGGCAGGCCACCGGCCAGGACCGGCTGGGGGCTGCTGGCGCTCTCCCACCTGCTGTGCGCCCTGATCCGGCCCGTGGCCCTGCTGTGCCTCGACCCGGACCGGGCCGACAGGGTCCTGCCCCTGACGGCCGGGCTCGTGCACGGCCCCCTGGCGCTGGCCGCCGTCTGGCTGCTCGCACGCGACGCAGTGCCCCGCTGGTTGCGCAGTGCCTGGTGGGACGCTGCCGTGACGGGGTCCTGCTCCGCGGCGATCAGCCTCACCGCCGCCCTGCGCCTGAGCCCGGGGCAGGAGCGCTCGCCGTGGGAACTGATCCCGCCGGTCGGCTGCGCGGTACTGGTCGCGTCCGTCGTGGCCGTCCTGACCCTGACGGGCGCTCCCCTGGGCTCCGTCATGACCCGGCTCGTCGGAGGGATCGCGCTCGTCTCCTGCGGGGAGGTGGTCGTCCTGCAGCTGGTCGACCCGTCGGGGCCCGCCTGGCCGGGGATGCTGAGGCTGCTCCCCCTCGGCGGGCACGCGCTGATCGGGCTGGCTGCCCTCGCCGCCACCGCCGACCGGCCCGTCCGGGACCGGCGCGGCCGGCCCGGAGGGGGGCCGCGCACCGTCGTGATGCCCTGGGCCGCGGCAGTGGCCGGCCTCGCGCTGACCGGCGCGGCGAGCCTCGACGGCGCCGTGCCCGAAGCAGCCCTGCTGCCGGCCCTGCTCGGCACGGGCACGTACCTGGTGAGGGTCGGGGCGGCGGCGCTGCGCCGGTACGCTCCCGGCCCGGGCCCGCCCCTGTCCTGGTTCCCCGGCACCGACGAACTCACCGGCCTGGCCAACCGGCAGGAGCTGGCCCGGATGCTCTCGGGGGAGGGCGATCGCCTGCCCGCCCGCAGGCACCCGGCCGGCAGGCCCGAGCAGATCTGGCTCCTGCTGGCGGACATCGACAGGTTCAAGGAGATCAACGAGGCGCTCGGGCACGAGGCGGGGGACCTGGTCCTCACGGAGGTGAGCCGCAGGTTCCGCACGACGCTGCGGGAGGGGCAGGTGCTCGCCCGGCTCGGGGCCGACGAGTTCGCCGTCGTCCTGCCGGGGGCCGGACGCGACGGGGCCGTGCGGGTCGCCCGTTCCCTGCGGCAGGTCCTCATCGAACCCATCGAGGTCGACGGCCAGCGGCTGCACGTGAGGGCCAGCGTCGGGCTCGCAGGCTGCGCGCCGCGGCGGGGGGACACCGAGGACCTCCTGCGCCAGGTGACCGTCGCCGTCCACCGGGCCAAGGGGGCGGGCAACGGGATCGAGGTCTACGACCCGTCCCGGGACCGGCCCGGTGCCGCCCGGTTGAGACGGATCGACGAGCTGCGAGGGGCGCTGGCCCACGGCGGGCTGGAGGTCTTCCTGCAGCCCCAGGTGGACCTCGCCCACGGCAGGGTCGTCGGCGTCGAGGCGCTGGCCCGGTGGCGGCACCCGCAGGACGGCGTCCTGCTGCCGGCCACCTTCCTGCCCCTCGCTGCCCAGACCGGGCTCATGCGTCCCGTCACGGCCCTCGTGCTCGACAGTTCCCTGGACGCGTGCGCCCGGTGGTGGACTGACCGGAGGGTCCCGGTCAGCGTCAACCTGTCAGCGGACGACCTGCAGGACCCGGACCTGCCCGAACTCGTCGAACGGTGCCTGGACGGCCACGGCCTGCCCCCCGCGGCCCTGCGGGTGGAGATCACCGAGGACGCCCTCGTCCCCGACCCCGATGCCGCGGCCCGGCTCCTGGGCACGTGGCGGTCCTCGGGGATCACCGTGGCCCTCGACGACTACGGGACCGGCTACTCGTCACTGGCGCACCTGCACGAGCTCCCCCTGGACTCGCTCAAGCTCGACCGGGTCTTCGTCACCGGCCTCGGTCACCAACGCACCGCGACGATCGTGAAGCACACCATCGCCATGGCGCACGGCCTGGGACTGAGAGTGGTCGCCGAGGGGGTCGAGGACCGCTCCACCGCCCGCAGGCTCGCCGACGTCGGCTGCGACACCGCGCAGGGGATGTTCTTCGGCCCCGCCACGGACCTGCCCGGGTTCCTGCGCAGATTGGTGACGGAACGTCCGAGTTGATCCGGGAAGTTCCCCGCCGCCGACCCCTGCGAGCGGGACGGGGAGACGCAGCCCACGTTGTCGGCCGTGCCGCGCGGTGCCCCGCCGGATAGCCTCCAGTACGTGGCAAGGTCACTGTATGTCGCGGCCTCCGGTCCGGAGAGCGGCAAGTCCATCGTCGCCCTGGGAGTCCTGGAGGCGATCCGACGCAGGGTCGGACGAGTAGCCGTCTACCGGCCCGTCGTGCGGTCCAACGGTCCCGACCCCCTGCTGAGACTGCTGGGGTCCCGGGTCGGGGTCCGAGAACCGGAGGGTCCGCCGGGTCCGGGACGCACCGGGTCCACCGGCCCCGCCGCCGGGACGGCCGCGTGGGGGGTGACCTACGACGACGTGCACGCCGACCCCAAGGCCGCCATCGGCACCATCGTCGAGCGCTACCGCGCCCTGGAACGCGACCACGACGCCGTCCTCGTCGTGGGCACCGACTACACCGACGTCGGGGCCCCCACGGAGCTGGCCTTCAACGGGCAGGTCGCCGTCAACCTCGGGGCCCCGGTCCTCCTCGTCGTCAGCGGCACCAAACGGGCGCCGGCCGACGTCCAGGCCGGAGCCGATATCGCCAGGCAGGACCTGGCCGCCAAGTCCTGCCAGATCCTGGGGGTCGTCGCCAACCGGGTCGCGTCCAAGGACGTCGAGACCGTCCGCAGGCTCATCGCCCCCTACGGCGGGTGCTGCGTCATCCCGGAGCTCCCCGTGCTGTCCGCCCCCACCGTCGGGCAGCTCGTGGAGGCCTGCGACGCCGAACTCGTCCTCGGGACCGGCGAACGGCTCGACGTGGAGGCCGAGGGCTTCGTCGTCGCGGCCATGACCCTGCCGAGGGTCCTGGAGTACCTGACGGACAGCAGCGTCGTGATACTGCCCGGGGACAGGGCCGACCTGCTCGTCGGGGTCCTCACCGCGCACCGCTCCCAGACCTTCCCCCGGCTGTCCGGGGTGCTGCTCACCGGCGGCCTGCCCCCGGAGCCCAACGTCCTGCTCCTGCTGGACGGGCTCAACACGCAGCTGCCCATGGCGCTCACCTCCCTGAACACCTTCGAGGCCGCGACGGTCGCCGTCACGACCTCCGGCGCCCTCACCGACGGCTCCGAGCGCAAGGTGCAGGCAGCCCTCGACCTGTTCACCCGGTGCGTGGACACGACCCGGCTGCTGGACAGGCTCGACCTGGCCCGCAGCGTCGCCGTCACCCCCCTCATGTTCGAGAGCGACCTGGTCGAACGGGCCAGGAACGACCGGCGCAGGATAGTCCTGCCCGAGGGGACCGAGCCCCGCGTCCTCACCGCAGCGTCCCAGGCCCTGGACAGGAACATCGCCGACATCACTCTCCTGGGCGACCCCGACGAGGTCACCAGGGTCGCCGCCCGGGCGGGCGCGGACGTCGGCGGCGCCCGCATCGTCGACCCCAGAGAACCGGAGCTGCGCAACCGCCTGGCCGCCGAGTACCACCGGCTGCGGGCCCACAAAGGAGTGACCGAGGACGCGGCGCTGGACGTCGTCACCGACGTCTCCTACGCCGGCACGCTCATGGTCGGGCTCGGCCTGGCCGACGGCATGGTCTCCGGCGCCGTCCACACGACGGCGCACACCATCCGCCCCGCCTTCGAGACCCTCAGGACCGGCCCGGGGGTCTCGGTCGTCTCCAGCGTCTTCTTCATGTGCCTGGCCGACAGGGTCCTGGTCTACGGGGACTGCGCCGTCAACCCCGACCCCACGGCCGAGCAGCTCGCGGACATCGCCGTGTCCTCGGCCCGCACGGCCGCCGCCTTCGGCGTCGAACCCCGCGTGGCGATGCTGTCGTACTCCACAGGCGAGTCCGGTCGCGGTATCGACGTCGACAAGGTCAGGCAGGCCACCTGCCTGGTCCGGGAACGCGAACCCGGGCTGCAGATCGAGGGACCCATCCAGTACGACGCCGCCATCGACGCCGGTGTCGCCAGCACCAAGCTTCCGGAAAGCACCGTCGCCGGCCGGGCGACGGTCTTCATCTTCCCCGATCTCAACACCGGCAACAACACCTACAAGGCCGTGCAGCGCAGCGCGGGAGCCGTAGCGGTCGGTCCTGTCCTGCAAGGACTCAAACGACCCGTCAACGACCTGTCCCGAGGAGCAACAGTGCCAGACATCGTCACCACCATCGCCATCACCGCGGTCCAGTCCCAACAGATGGACGAGCACGAGGTGGGACGGCACCGGTGACGGACCCCACGAACCCAGGCCCGGCCCCGGCCGTCCCCGACGACCGGGCCCGTGACGACCTGGCCCAGGTCCTCGTCCTCAACTGCGGTTCCTCCTCGGTCAAGTACCGGCTGCTCGCGCCCTCCACCGGTGAGGTGGCAGCCACCGGCCTGGTCGAACGCATCGGCAGCCCCTCCGCCCGGCTCGAGCACCGCGTCCCGGCCGGCGGGACCATGGCCCGGCACGAGTACGAGGGCCCCTTCGAGGACCACACGGCAGCGCTCGACGCGGTGCTCGCGGCCTTCGCCGAACACGGACCCGACCTCGACCGCGCGCCACTGGCCGCGGTCGGGCACCGCGTCGTCCACGGCGGGACCCGTTTCGACGGCGCCGTCGTCGTCGACGACGACCTCGTGGCCGCCGTCGACGAACTGAGCGTCATGGCGCCCCTGCACAACCCCGCCAACCTCGTCGGGATCCGCACGGCTCTGGCTGCCTTCGGCGATGTCCCGCACGTCGCTGTCTTCGACACGGCCTTCCACCACACCCTGCCCGACAGGGCCTGCACCTACGCCGTGCCCGAGCTGTGGCGCGAGAAGTACGGCGTGCGCCGGTACGGGTTCCACGGCAGCTCCTACGCCGCGGTCACCCGGGAGGCGGCAGCCCTGCTCCGACGCGCCCCGGACCGGACGAACCTCGTCGTCCTGCACCTGGGCAACGGCGCCAGCGCCTGCGCCGTCGAGGCCGGTCGCAGCATCGACACCACCATGGGGCTCACCCCCGTCGGCGGGCTCATGATGGGCACCCGCAGCGGGGACGTCGACCCCGCGCTCTGCGCGCACCTGGCACGCGTGGCCGGCCTGGACGCCGTGCAGGTCGAACGGTCCCTCAACTCCCACAGCGGTCTGCTGGCGCTCGCAGGAGCGAGCGACCTGCGGGAGGTCCAGCAACGGGCCGACGCGGGGGACCGCAGTGCCCTGCTCGCGCTCGACGTGTACTGCTACAGGATCCGCTGCTGCGTCGGGGCCTACAGCGCCGCACTGGGCCGGGTCGACGCCGTCGTCTTCACCGGAGGGGTCGGGGAGAACTCCGCACGCGTGCGGCACGACAGCATCACGGGCCTGGACCGCCTCGGGATCGTCCTCGACGAGCAGGCCAACACGGAAGGCGGCCGGAACGACGCCCGGCGCATCAGCCGGGTCGGCAGTCCGGTGCAGGTCCTCGTCGTGCCCACCGACGAGGACAGGGAGATCGGCCGCCAGGCCCTCGCGGCCCTGCGGGCCCCGCAGTAACCGGTTCCCGGTGGTCCCGTCCCGTCGAAGGGCGGGACCGCCGGGAGGCAGCAACCACGACCAGCGGCAGCTGCCGGTGACGGCCGCGGGGCCGGTACGGGGGCGGCCGGAGGGGCGGGCCGCTCAGCTCCCGGCGTCGGTGCTCCCGGCGTCGGTCGGGCCAGCGCCGGCTCGGAGCTGCTCGTCGTACCGGAGGCGTGTCTGTTCCATGTCCAGTGCCTTCACCTGGCGGACGACCTCGTCCAGTGCCGCGGCCGACAGGGCACCCGGCTGGCCGAAGACGGGGATCCCGTCGCGGTAGGCCACGACGGTGGGGATCGAGGTCACGGAGTACCTCCGGGCCAGGACCTGCTCGGCCTCGGTGTCCACCGTGGCGAACACCACATCGGAATGCCGCTCGGACGCAGCGTCGAACACCGGGCGGAACCTGCGGCACGGCCCGCACCACGACGCCCAGAAATCGATCAGGACGACGCCGTCGGCGACGACGGCGTCGTGGGACTGGGCCGTCAGGGGGACGATGGGCATGCGCACTCCTCAGCTGGTCGGCTCCCACGTGCGACGGGCCCCGGCCCGCGACGGACGGACCGGCCCCGTGCTGACGGGCCGGACCGACCGGAACAGCGACCGGGTGCTCGATGAGGACTCTACGCCGATACGTTCGAACAGCAATCGGGGTCGGGAGACTGCCGACGACGAGCGGCCTCGGCCAGGGAACCCGACAACGACGGGTACACGGTGAAGGCCCTCGCGACGTCGTCGACGGTCAGGCGGTGCTGGACCGCCAGCGTGAGCGGGAAGATCAGCTCGCTGGCCCGTGGAGCCACCACGACAGCCCCCAGGACCTCACCGGTACGAGCTCCCCGGAAGACCTTCACGAAACCGTCCCGGATCCCCAACATCTTCGCCCGAGGATTCGTGGACAACGGCAGTTTCACCGCCTTCGCCGGGACCTGTCCGGCATCGATCTCCCGCTGGGACCATCCCACCGTGGCGATCTCCGGGGACGTGAACACGCTGGCCGCCACCGTGCGCAGGTCCAGGGGGACCACGGCGTCCCCCAGCGCGTGGCGCATCGCGATCCTGCCCTGCATCGCGGCGACCGAGGCCAGCGCGTGCACCCCCGTGCAGTCCCCCGCCGCGTACACCCCCGGTACCGACGTCCGCGACACCCGGTCGACCTGGACGTGGCCCCCGCCCGTCCGACGCACACCGGCCCGGTCCAGTCCCAGGCCATCCGTGTTCGGAACGGAACCCACCGCGAGCAGGCAATGGCTGCCCTCCACCGTGCGCCCGTCCTCGAGAACCACCACGACCCCGTCCCGGTCACGGCGCACCGACCTCGCACGCGAACGGTTCATGACCTGCATGCCCCGGCGGCGGAAGACGTCCTGGAGCACCGCAGCTGCGTCCGGGTCCTCCCCGGGCAGGACCACGTCCCTGCTGGACACGAGCACCACCCCCGCGCCCAACGCATCGTAGGCCGAGGCGAACTCGGCCCCCGTGACCCCGGAACCCACCACGACCAGACGCTCCGGGAGGCTCGGCAGGCCGTACAGCTGTTTCCAGGTCAGGACGCGCTCGCCGTCGCAGGGGGCGTCGGGCAGTTCCCGGGGACGGGCCCCCGTGGCCAGGAGGACCGTGTCGGCCCGCAGCACACGTTGCTCCCCCGAGCCGTCCCGGACGGCGACCTCCCCCGGGCCCCCGAGCCGGCCGGTGCCCCGCAGCATCCGCACGCCCTCCGCGAGCAGACGGTTCTCGATGTCCTGCGACTGGGCCCGCGCCAGGTCGTGGACCCTCCGGTTCACCGCCGCCAGGTCGACCCCCGTCGAACGGGAGGGTCGGTGTCCCGGTTCCGGGTCCGGCGTCATAGCCCCGGCGGGAACGGGCAGGCGCACTCCCAGCTCCGCGGCGGAGTCCATCACGGACATCGTCTCGGCCACGGCGATCAGCGTCTTGCTCGGGACGGCGTCCGTGAGCACGGCGGCACCGCCCGGGCCGTCGTCGTGCACCACGGTGACCTCCGCCCCCAACTGGGCTGCGACCAAGGCTGCCTCGTACCCTCCGGGCCCGCCACCGACCACGACGACTCGTCCCAACTCGCTCACGCAGGCATTCTCGCCCACTGCCGGAGCTGTCCCGCCCCCACCCGTTCGGACGATCCGGTGGTCGGGCGGTCCGTCCCCCCGGCGGGAACCGGCGTGCCGCGGGGCCGGCGGAACGCGCCGCAGGGCCCGGGCGCACCGCGGATCGGTGACGGCAGCGCGGTCGGAGCCGGCACGGGCACGGTGAGCCGCGACGGTCCGGCGGGCAGTAACGGCTCGGTGACGCCTGCGTTCGCGGGCGCCGCGGGATCTCTACTCTGTGACGCATGGTTTTCTATGCTGCTTACGGCAGCAATCTGGACCCCGAGAGGATGGCACTGCGGGCGCCGCACTCTCCCCTGCAGGGCACCGGCTGGCTCATGGGGTGGCGGCTGACGTTCGGCGGCGAGAACGTCGGCTGGGAGGGAGCTCTGGGCACTCTCGTGGAGGACCCCGAGCACCAGGTCTACGTGGCCTGCTACGACCTCACCCCGGCCGACGAGAAGGCCCTGGACGAATGGGAGGGCGTACCCATCGGGCTCTTCCGCAAGCTCAAGGTCCGTGTGCAGACCCTGGACGGTGACGTGCCCGCATGGATCTACGTGCTGAACGCCTACGAGGGAGGGCTCCCCAGCGCGCGGTACCTGGGGATGATCGCCGACGCGGCGGAGGCCGGCGGTGCCCCTCACGACTACGTGACGGAGCTGCGCTCGCGGCCCTGCACCTGATCCGGCCGCTTCCCCGTCCGCGGGATCCGGACCCCGCGGACAGGGACAGGCCCCGCCCGGAGACCACCCGTTACGCTGCCGCACCGTGACGCCCTCCGACGCGGCAGGTTCCGCCCGCCCTCCCGGCACCCGTCCCGGTCCCGCACGAACGTCCTTCCCGGAGGAGCACCTCCGTGAGCCCGGGGACCTCGCCCGCGCTGCCGCCCGGAGTCTGGCGGAACTCACCGGCGTGCCCCGGCACCGCACAGCACTCGTTCTCGGCTCGGGATGGGCCCAGGCCGCGGATCGGCTCGGCCGGACGGTCGCGGAGTTCCCCGCGACGCGCCTGCCGGGATTCACCCCGCCGGCCCTCGGCGGGCACTCGGGTCTCATCCGTTCCGTACGGGTCGGGGACGGTGGCCACCACGTTCTCGTCCTGGGCGCACGGACCCACCTGTACGAGGAGCGCGGGGTACGGGCCGTGGCGCACGGCGTGCGCACCGCCGCCGCGGCCGGATGCCGCACGCTGGTTCTGACCAACGGCTGCGGGAGCCTCGTGCCCGCCTGGGGCCCCGGCACGCCCGTCATGATCGAGGACCACATCAACCTGACCGGGGCCACCCCTCTGGAGGGTGCCTGTTTCGTCGACATGACGCAGACCTACTCCGCCCGGTTGCGGCAGCTGTGCCGATCGGTCGCCCCCGACCTGTCCCAGGGGGTCTACGTGCAGTTCCGCGGGCCCCAGTACGAGACCCCCGCGGAGGTCCGCATGGCGGGGATCCTGGGCGGTCATCTCGTGGGCATGTCGACCGCGCTGGAGGCCATCGCCGCGAGGGAGGCCGGGATGGAGGTCCTTGGCCTGTCCCTGGTGACCAACCCCGCGGCCGGGACGGGGTCCGGGACGCTGGAGCACGACGAGGTCCTGGAGGAGGGGAGGAAGGCCGCGGACCGGCTGGGTGATCTGCTCTCCGAGGTCGTCCGGCTGCTCTGACCGGTCCGGGGCCGGTCAAGGGTCCGAGGGTGTCGGTGACTTCGTCACGCTGAGCATCTTCGCGATGCCGCGCAGTTCCGCCTCGAAGAAGGACGAGGCGTCCTCCATGCAGAAGTGCAAGTGGCCGAGCACCTCCAGCGTCACCACCCCCGAGAGGGCGACCCGAGCACGCACGAAGAGGTACAGCGCGCCCGGGGGAAGATCGCGCGATTCGGGACGGTCGTCCGGTGCGTCGGCCGTCCCCGCGCCGCATCCGGACCGCCTTGCCTCGATCATGCACTGTCGGTGACGAGCCCGTTGCTCGACTAGATCGGGAGGAGTTCATCCTCCCGGGGGACTTCGAACGGTTCCTGCTCCCACAGATCTGTGAAGGCATCCGCGAAGACCCGTTCGAAACGCAGCCCCCGGTACGGACGAACGGTCGTACCGGCCCCGGCCGTGCTCCGGTGTTGCGTGGGGAATGCGTCCGGACCGCATCCGGAGCGGTGGGGACGCAGGGCGAGGGCGGGCCCATGGTGTGCGAGTTCTCGATCCCGGGCAACGGGGTGGAGAGGGCCAACGCGAACTCGCGGGGATGCTCGATCGCCCGCAGGACGACGTTCTGCAGTCCTTTCTCGACGAGGAGCTCGCGCGCGGTTTCTTGATCTCTTCAACAGTTGCGTTTCGCAGCCTTTCCCTACGACTGATGCCAGCACCAGCCATCAAGGTGTCCCCTATCAACTTGTACTACGTGTCTGCATCAGACTAAACGTCATTCGCAAACAATGCGAACGGCACTGGGGCACGGAACCAGGGGACGGCCACCGGAAGGGGCACGGAGATCATGAGTGGTCGGCGCTCGGGGACCGGTGCTCGCGAGCGGTACGCCCTCGACCGCCGTCCGGGTCCGGTGAGGTCTGCCGCGTTCCGCGGGCTGTGCCCGATGTCTCCCGGCACTGCGCGGCTCCCTGGCGAGTGCGCGTAGCTGGCGGTCGGGGACTCGTGCGACAGGTCCGCGATCAGGACCGCGCGGCAGGAAGGAGTCAGCTACCAATAGGTTTCTGATCCGTGATGAAGACGAACCACCTGGGCAGCGCCGATCCGACGAGGCTGCTCCAGACAGCCCTGGCGTGGCGCGATGACGACCCTGATCCTCGGACCAAGGACGAACTGGATCTCCTCATCCGTCAGGCCTCTGCCGACGGCCGGACACCGGAGAGGGCGTCCGCCCGGAGACGGGCGATCTCGGAGCTCGCGGACCGTTTCTCCGGTCCCCTGGAGTTCGGAACAGCGGGTCTGCGGGGAGCCATCGGGGCCGGGCCGCACCGGATGAACAGGGCTGTCGTCATCCGGACGACGGCAGGTCTTGCCAAATACCTGGTTGAACGAGTGCCCAAGCGTCCGAGGGTCGTCGTCGGCTTCGACGCCCGAACAGACTCGGACGTGTTCGCGCAGGACACCTGCGCCGTGCTCTGCGCGGCCGGGTGCGAGGTCTCGCTGTTGCCCAGACCGCTGCCGACCCCGGTCCTGGCCCATGCCGTGCGCCGGATGGGGGCCGATGCCGGAGTAATGATCACAGCGAGCCACAACCCTCCTGGGGACAACGGTTACAAGCTGTATCTCGGGGGAAGGGCCGACACGACAACCGGGCAAGGTGCTCAGATCGTCTCCCCCGCCGATCTCGAGATCGCCGAACGCATCGACGCGGTGGGGCCGACCCTCCAGATCCGCCGTTCGAAGGGGGGATGGCGCCTCCTGGGGGAGGAACTGCTCGACGGCTACCTGCGCCAGGCCGCCGACCTGCTCGTCACCGGAGGTCCACGCAGGCTGAACATCGTGGTGACGCCGCTGCACGGGGTGGGGGGAGAGGCGCTCTCCCGGGCCATCGTGCTGGCGGGGTTCCCCGCTCCCCATCTCGTACCCGAGCAGGCCGTGCCGGATCCCGGATTCCCGACGGTGGCTTTCCCGAACCCCGAGGAGACCGGAGCGCTCGACCTCGGTGTCGGCGCCGCACGGGAGAGGGGGGCGGATCTGCTGCTGGCCAACGACCCGGACGCCGACCGGTGTGCCGTGGCGGTCCCCGACCCGTCCCTTCCACGTGAGGAGGGGGGAGCGATGCCCTGGCGGGTACTGCGAGGCGACGAGGTCGGGGTCCTGCTGGCAGAGCACCTTCTCACCCGGGGACCGCTGCCCCTGCCTCGGGACCGCGCGACGGTCGCATGCTCGATCGTCTCCTCCCGGATGCTGTCGCGAATAGCGGCAGCACACGGTGTGCGGCACGCCGAGACGCTGACCGGCTTCAAATGGATCTCCCGGACCGGGAATCTGGTCTACGGCTACGAGGAAGCCCTCGGGTACTGTGTGGCGCCCGATCTGGTCCGTGACAAGGACGGCATCACGGCGGCCCTCCTGATCGCGGAACTCACGGCGCGGCTGGCCGATCGCGGACGCACCCTCCTGGATCTCCTGGACGACCTGGCAGTGCGGCACGGGGTGCATCTCACCGATCAGGTGTCGCTCAGGGTCGACGCCCCGGAGACGATCCGTCGGATCATGGATCGCTTGCGACGCGAACCACCGATCCGGCTCGCCGGTCACCAGGTGGCCCGTACCGAGGACCTCGCCACGGGTGATTCCGGATTGCCTTCCACCGACGCGCTCCGGTATCTCATGACGGACGGCTCCCGGGTGATCGTCCGTCCCAGCGGGACCGAACCGAAAGTGAAGTGCTACTTGGAGACGATCGCGGACGTCTCGGATCGGGAGGCCCTGGACGACGTCCGTCGCTCCGCCGAGGCTCACATGGCCGTACTGCACGAGGAGGTCGCCAAGATCCTCTCCCACTGAGGACCGCTCCGGAGAGCCACGTTGCGGAAACGACAGGACCCGGCCGTTCCGCCGGCAGGATCGCCGCGTTCCACCGCGTTCGACCGAGGCATCGGACGGGCGGGTCCTCGCCCCGCGGTCCGCGTCCCCTGCAACGCGGTTCTCCGTCCTGACACGGTCCTCTCGGTCGAGGGCGGGGACTGCGAGTTCAGCTCATGGGTCCTTGTCCCCGGCACCGGCCGTGAGACGGTGCCGGGGATCTCACAACGTCCAGGAGACGAGGGTCAGGACCAGAGCCACGGTGAAGGTCGCCGGGAACACGACATTCCAGCGCGTCTCGATCCGTGGGAGGACCTCCTCGTTCGGGCGGCCCGGTTCCCGGTCCGCCTTTCCTTCCAGGCACCCGGGCTGTTCACCCGACGGCCCCGACCGGTTCCGGTCAGGGCTCCGCTCGGCGTTCACCCCGGTGTTCGATTCTTTCCAAGCACTCCAGTAGCTCTCCACCAAGAAAGCGGCCGCACCGGAGTCCGAATGGAGGCTCCGGCTGGAACGGATTGTCGGGCCCTCCTCGGCGGGATTGATGTCGGCGAGCATTCGATCGACGTCGCCGCTTCCTCCCCGGTCCGTGGAACGCCAGGACAGGGGACGTCCGGGAGCGGCCGCTGCCCAGCTCGTGTACCGGTGGTCCCCCGCGATCAATGTCAACGCGTACTGGGTGTCGATCCCGTCCACCCTGGCCCAGGGCATCCTGACACGACGCAGCGGGTTCACCAGGAGAACGGCTTCAGGATCCACACGGACCTCAGGTCGCCAGAACAGAGCGTGCACCACGATCGCTCCCAGCGCCAACGGTGCACTGACCCGAGCGGTCTCCTCCCACCGCCCCTTCACCGCGCCGTCGATGATCCACCACAGTGCGAACAGGACGTATCCGCCGCTGGCCACTCTGACCAGTCCGGGCCGGTACACCGCTCCGGAGCCCACAGGTCCCGTGCCCATCCGTCCTCCATGCCTGCACGAGTCGGTTCAGCTGTCGCAGGCCACGGTAGAGCCTGCGCGCCGTCGTCGCCCCGACGCATCCACAGGTCTGATGATCCGCTGATCCGCAGACGCCCGGGCCTGTCCTTCTCCACCCGGTGGACCGGTGTCTGGGTCCCTTCCGATCCGGAGGAAGAGTTCCCTCGTAGGTGTCGCGGATCCCACCGATCACGGACGCGAACGGTCCTGGTGCCGTGGATACACTCACGTCGTGGTGGCAACGAACGATCTCAGGCCGGCGGACAGCAGCACCGTCCTCGAACGGGCACGTGGTCTTCTGGGGTCCAGTGTGTTCGACGACTCGGCGCTTCGCAGGTGGCTGCGAGCGTTGCCGTCCGTGGACGAGGTCGGTGCTGATGCCCAAGCACGAGCAGCAACCGCACTGTCCGTCCGAGGGCGTTCCGAGGAGCTGGCGCTGGAACTGGCGATCAGCATGGTGGACTTGACGACCCTCGAGGGGTGCGACACCCCTTCCGCCGTGCGATCGCTGTGCGCGAAGGCACGCTTTCCCGGGCACCCCGACGACCCGGACAGCAACGAAGTCCCCTGTCCACCGGTCGCGGCCGTCTGCGTCTACCACGACATGGTTCCGACAGCAGTACGGGCTCTCGCGGGAAGCCAGGTCAAGATCGCTTCGGTGTCCGCTGCCTTCCCCAGTGGTCGAGCAGCACTGCACGTCAAACTGGCTGATGTCGAGTGCGCCGTGAACGCCGGCGCCGACGAGATCGACATGGTCATAGACCGAGGAGCTCTTCTCTCCGGACGATACGCCCAGGTCTTCGAGGAGATCCTGGCGGTCCGAGCGGTGTGCGACCGGGGCGCAGCAGACGGCGAGCGGAAAGGGGCCGTTCATCTGAAAGTCATCCTGGAAACCGGTGAGCTCGGGAGCTATGACGACATCCGGCGCGCAGCGTGGCTCTCGATGCTCGCCGGCGCGGATTTCGTCAAGACCAGTACTGGCAAGATCTCTCCAGCGGCGACTCCGTCCTCGACGCTTCTTCTCTGCCAGGCCGTCAGGGACTGGCACGCTCTCACAGGACAAGTGATCGGCGTGAAGCCTGCGGGCGGGATCCGTACGGCGAAACAGGCGATCGGGTATCTCGTACTCGTACGTGAGATTCTTGGAGATGCCTGGCTCACACCCGATCGATTCCGTTTCGGTGCCTCCGGCCTGCTCGACGACATACTTTTGCGACGAAAACGGATCGGACCGGGACCACACATTCCCGAACGTCACGTCCCGTCGACGACCTGATACCGGACGCACTGCGTCAGATCACCTGCAACGGAGCTGTCATGACATTCCTCGGATACGAACCGGACGTCGAGTCCCGAACAGCGGCGATGCTGCGTGAGGAGTACGGGATCTTCATCGACGGTCGGTTCGTGTCGGGATCACAAGACAGATCGGTCACGGTCCTCGAGCCTTCCACTTCGGATCCACTGGCGCGTGTCTCGGTCGCGTCCGCCGAGGACGTCGAGCGAGCGATTTCCTCCGCCGATCAGGCTCGAAGGACCTCATGGGGCCGTCTTGCCGGCAAGGAGCGTACGAAATATCTCCTCCGACTCTCCGATCTCCTCCAGAACCGGAGTCGGGAGCTGTCCGCCCTGCAGGCGATGGAATCGGGACGTCCGATCAAGATGTCACGAGGGACCGATCTGCCACTGGCGGTCGCCTCCCTCTTCCACCACGCGGGGTGGGCCGACAAACTCGAATGGGCCGGAGCTGGAACCGACCCGCGCCCTGTCGGTGTCGTCGCCCAGTTCCCCTCCCACGAGCATCCGGTCCCTTCCCTGGTCCGAGCGGTCGCCCCCGCTCTGGCCGCAGGCAATAGTGTCGTCCTGTTCCCCGGTGAGACCGTTCCCCTCTCCGCACTCGTATTCGCCGAGATCTGTCATGAGTCCGGACTGCCTCCAGGAACGGTGAACGTCCTTCCCGCCCCGCCGGAACTCGCCACGGAGGTCGCACAGCACCCTGGCGTAGACAAGATCACATTCACCGGGGACCTGAGACGATGCCGGATGATGGCGGAGTCGGTTGCAGGTCGTCGTGCTGTGCTCGACCTCGAGGTTACGGGAGGAGGCACAGCTGTCCTGTTCGACGACGCACCCGTGGACCAAGCGATCGAGGGCATCGTCCGGGGCGTCTTCCTGGACAGGGGCCCCACCACCTGCCCGCTCTCCCGGCTCCTTGTTCAGGAGACCGCGTCGCGGGAAACCATCGAACGGCTGCGGGAACGGATCGGACGGCTGCGGATTGATGATCCTCTCGACATGAATACGGACGTCGGCCCCCTCCGTACCCGATCGCTTCTCGACAAGTACACCGAGCTCGTCCGTTCCGGAGAGGCAGAGGGTGCAGTCCGTTGGACTGCTTCGGGCGCTCTTCCCGGACGTGGATACTGGTACAGTCCCACGCTTTTCACCGAAGTGGCTCCGGTCCACCGCATCGCACGTCAGGCGGGCAGCTTGCCCATTCTATCGATCAGCACTTTTCGGACGCCGCAGGAGGCGGTCGACGAGGTCAATCGGAGCTCTCACCGAGGAACCGCTGTCATCTGGACGAGCAAGGGATCCAAGGCGCTCTGGATGTCGAACCGAATCCAGGCGGACACGATCTGGGTCAACAGCACGAACATCATCGATCCTGCCATGTGTCCGGGGACGTCCGTGTCCACGGACCTCGATGTCCCAGCCAGCCTTCGGAGCATCCTGGATTATTTGAGGGAGACAGGACGATGACGGAGAAGGTGAATTCCACTGGAGCAGTGTCCCAGTCTGTCTCCGGTTTCAGGGAGAGGTATCAGCTCTACATCGGTGGGTCTTTCCGCGACGGTGCGGCCGACAGGACCTTTCCTGCTGTCGGTACGTCCAACGAGACGATGCCTCAGATCCCTTCAGCGACCGAAAAGGACGCGAACGACGCCGTCACGGCGGCCCGGACAGCCTACGTGGCCTGGTCGCAGTGTTCAGGACACGAACGCGGACGAGCACTATATCGTGTTGCGGAAGCTCTTCACGGACATCGCGCACGGTTGGCGGACGCCATCTCCCGCTACGAAGACCAAGACTACGGAACCGTAATGGACGACATCGAGGATTCCATCGATCTCTGGATCTGGTGGACCGGGTGGGCGGACAAAAACATGAATACGACTGGATCGTGCACATCATTATCGAGTTCCTACCTGAACTTCACCACGAGGAACCCACTCGGTGTCATTGCCGTTCTAGCACCACAAGAATCATCGTCCTCCTGTTTGATCAATACGCTCCTCCCCGCCGTCCTGCCTGGCAACACAGTGATCTTGATACCACCGGAACGGCACCCAATATTTTCTTTGCTCCTGGCCGAAGCGCTCATGGTCTCCGATTTTCCTGCGGGTGCGATAAACATTCTCACAGGCGATCCGACGGAGTTGGACCTCTGGCTTGCCGCCCATGAGGAAGTCGATGGGATCGACCTCACTGGCGCGACGCAGACCGTGAATGGATCCCCTCTCTGGCACTCCCTTGAAAGGGCAGCTTCCAGTAATCTCGGACGAATCATGCGCCCCGAGCTCGTCGACGACGGGTCCGAGAGGGGACCGAGCTCGGCTGAACCGAACCAGAGCCGTTCTCACGACAAAGATCCAAGACGAATAGCTGTCTTCACAAAACAAAAATCGATCCGGAGTTCGTGCGGTCGATAGCAGCGGATGGACCAACGATTCCCCACTACCGAGGCACTTCACTGCGATTCACAGAGCAGTATCGAATCCGACAATCAGGCAACGAAACCGACCGGCTGTCACACCGAAAGACTCGTCAACGACTCGTAGCCCGGTTTCACAACTTTTTCAATCAAGTACAAACGTTCATCAAAAGGAATGAACGCACTTTTCAAGGCATTAATTGTCACCCACCTGAGATCTGCCGGGGACCAGCCCGCAATACTTACCAGATCCATCATCTCCTCCGACATCGACGTACCGGAGACCAGTCGATTATCGGTATTGACAGTGACACGAAAACCCAGATCTTTGAGTAAGGTTATCGGATGATCTGAGATGCTACCGGCAGCGCCCGTCTGAACGTTGCTCTTCGGACACAGTTCCAGCGGAATTCTACTGTCTCTGATCCAAGCCGCCAGGCGTCCCAGGACACAACTCGGCCGACCATGCTCGTCGTGGCCGTCCAACAGACTGATGTCGTCCACGATTCGGACACCGTGCCCCAGCCTGTCGGTTCCACAGACCTGGACAGCCTCCCAGATACTGGGCAAACCAAATGCTTCGCCCGCATGAATGGTCACATGAAAATTCTCGCGATGCAAATAGTCGAAAGCATCGAGATGACGAGAAGGAGGATACCCGGCTTCCGCTCCCGCGATATCGAACCCTACGACTCCCTGATCACGATAGCGGACCGCCAGTTCAGCGATCTCCCGACTTCGAACTGTGTGCCGCATCGCCGTGAGCAAGGTTCCGATACGAATACCGGATCCTTCCTCCGAGGCTTCCTCGCTTCCCTGACGAAATCCTTCCTGTACTGCCGCAACGACTTCGTCGAGTGCGAGTCCCAGTTCCAAGTGTTGTTCCGGAGCGTACCTGATCTCCGCGTAGATGACGTTGTCACGGGCCAGGTCGACCGCGCACTCACGAGCCACGCGGACCAGGCTCTCCCTGGTCTGCATGACAGCGACTGTGTGCTCGAACGTTGCCAGATAGCGTTCGAGGGATCCCGAGCCGGCAGAGGTCAGGAACCACGAAGCCAGTTTCTGCTCGTCCTGCGCAGGCAACCGATGACCGAGTTCCTCGGCCAGTTCGAGGATGGTCAGCGGCCTCAACCCGCCATCCAAATGATCATGAAGTACTACTTTTGGGGCCCGCCTGATGAGATCAGACACGGAAGATGCGTTGGGAGGGGTCACGGAAGTGAGCGTAGTTCTCCCTGCACGGAGTCACAACTTGTGAAGAGTCCCGGATTCCATCGTTCTCCCCTCGGATGAGTCCGGAGACTCCCCCGAGGAAACACACCGGAAAGCAGTGGGTAACGACCCCGTCACGGATCGCACAGCGTTTGTCCCCGGACCCACAGCTGGAAGAGGGCGTCGCATCGGGTCGATCCACCGAGGAGGAACGGCGAGGAACGCTCCCCCACGAGTCTTCCTCAACTCCCAGGTTCCGTCATGGACATGGTCATGATGAAATGGGCACAGCATGACCATGTTGTCGAGATTTGTCGCGCCCCCGTTCCGGAACCACTCCACGTGGTGGATCTCGCAACCGTTCGGAGAAGCTCCGCATCCGGGGACGACACAACCGCCGTCCCTCAGGATCAACATTTTTCGTTGAGCTGTACTGGCGGTCCGGACCTTCCGCCCGAGATCAACAGCAGTTCCTCCGGGTGAGACCAGGACTCTTTGCATCACCGAATCACAGAGAAAACGACCGAGAGTTCTCGTGGATATGGCACCGGTTTGCAGACAGGTGGCTCCACCGAACTTCTGGTCGGGGGTCCTTGTGGTGTCGTTCCCCGGATCCTTTTCTCGTACAGAGCCGGTGCGACGGTCTCCACCGTCCAGCTTCTGTGCTTCAGCAACCTGCTCGGGGGTCGCCATGACCAGGAGCTGCGCGGGGGTCGGACGCCGAGGATTGCTCGTACCAGTCATTGCGATCCTTGCAATCATGACCAGAGCGTCGGCGTTCCTCTGGACGGTAGTCCTGCAGTCACGGACGACGACACCTTCGAGACGGTCCCGATCTCTTCCCGCCTCGGCCTGTGGGTCCGTTCCTCCATCGCCGTTGTCGCCCTCAGGAACCGGTGTCCGGGAGAAGTGCTCGATCGCTGTTCTCACCACTGCACCACCGACCGGGTCCAGCTGCCCCCTCAACTGCAACATTCCGGTGGAGTCCAGCGCTGTGGTCAGTTCCCTCCGTTCCCTCGCCTGGTTGTCCCTGCGTTCCTGGCCGGAAGGATCGATGACCGCCAGCGTCTGGCACATCAACCGATCGGTCGTCGTCGGGGACCGGGAGAGGGACTTCTCCGTGAGGAACTCGTCCAAAATCTCGAGTTTGTGTTCTCCGCTCCCGTCGGCGCCCTTACGAAGATGCTTCGGGAGACGATGCAGAGCTCTCACGGCGACGTCCAGGTGTTCACGCGACGTCTCTCCGGCCGAGAACGCCCTCCCGAGGACCGGAAGTTCCCCATCTCCGGGGTCGATGGCGTGAGCTGCCCGGACGTCCGCGCAGGCCCTGGACGGTGATCGTCTGCATCGTTCCATCAGAAATGTCGTCGCGATTCTCCCATCCCGTGCTCCCGCGACCGCACCGGGGCGTCCGTCAAGAGAACGGACCATTCCCAGCCACACAGCCTCGAGGGACGACATGACCCGCAGTACATCGGACACCGCTGTCCTCAGTTCTTCGTCATGCAGCTCGTCCGCCGAGATGATCGACATCTCGCGCACGACGGAACGCAGGATCCTCACCGAAGGATCGAAGGCCCCCGCGGATGCGGATTCCAGGTCCTCGGCAGTTGTGGTCGGTGGCCGACCGGACGGAATCCGACAGCACGGTCTGTTTCTTCCGGGGCCCCGTGCTCCCCCGGAGTCCCGGGTCTCCATGAGATTGTCGATGTTCTTCCGCTCCTGCATGCAGGTTTCGCCTCCGTGGACAGACGGGAACCCCTCAGGACACCACGGTAGAGGCCACGCGGCCGAGGACGCCGCTACGCATCCACAGTCGCCGCTCCGTCCACATTCGATCTCAGAGGTGTTGACTGATGGTCTCGGAGGCGGTCCCGGGGACGGAAGCAGAACGCAGTTGCGCGGGACGGCAGACTCAGCAGATTCTGTTCGTCACCAACGTACGATCGAAGGGGCGGGATCCGGCGGGGGCGATCTCCCAGGCTCCCCGGAGTTCCTCGATCGCTGGTTCGAAAAGATCCTCGTCGTCTGAGTGCAACGTGAGCAGCGGTTGTCCCGCACGGACCTCTGATCCCGGTCGAGCGTGCAGGACAATCCCGGCGCCGGCTTGAACCGGCTCCTCCTTCCGGGTCCTGCCTGCCCCCAGTCTCCAGGCCGCGACGCCGACGGGAAGGGCATCCAGACGGGTGAGGACGCCGTCCGCCGGTACAAGAAGGTCGTGCGTGTGACGGGCCGTGGGGAGCGGGGCGTCCGGTTCTCCGCCCTGGACCTTCACCATTCTTCTCCAGGAGTCCATGGCTCGCCCGTTCATGAGCATGTCAGTCGGATCGGTCTCCTCCAGCCCAGCGAGGATCAGCATTTCTCTGGCCAGGGTCAGAGTCAGTTCCACCACATCCGGAGGACCGCCACCGGCCAGTACCTCGAGGGATTCCTGCACTTCGAGCGAGTTCCCGATCGCTCTCCCCAGAGGAACGGACATATCAGTGATCAGAGCAACGGTGCGCACACCTGCTTCATTCCCGAGATCTACCATGGTCCGGGCAAGGATCTCGGCGTCCTCGGTCGACCTCATGAAAGCGCCGTTACCGACCTTGACGTCGAGGACAAGAGCTCTTGTTCCCTCAGCGATCTTCTTACTCATGATCGAGCTTGCGATGAGTGGGATCGACTCGACGGTTCCGGTGACGTCCCGCAACGCGTACAGCTTCCGGTCCGCGGGCACGAGTTCGCTACCGGCAGCACAGATCACCGCACCGACGGTCTCCAGTTGGGCCATGATCTCTTCCGTGCTCAGCGTCGCGCGCCAACCGGGTATGGACTCCATCTTGTCGAGAGTCCCCCCCGTGTGTCCCAGTCCCCTTCCGGACAGTTGTGGTACAGCAGCTCCGCACGCGGCGACAAGCGGAGTCAGAGGAAGCGTGATCTTGTCGCCCACTCCCCCCGTGGAGTGTTTGTCCACCGTCGGTCTCCGTAGGCAGGAGAAGTCCAGACGTTCTCCGGAGCCAAGCATCGCAGCCGTCCACCGGGAGGTCTCGGACGGATTCATCCCGTTGAGAAGAACTGCCATGAGCAGGGCGGACATCTGCTCGTCCGCCACGATTCCCCTCGTATAGGCGTCGATCACCCAGTCGATCCTGGCATGATCGAGAACATTGCCGTCCCGTTTCTGCTTGATGACGTCGACGGCGGTGAACTGCTCGACACCGGCTCGGGGCAGCTGCTCATCGGCTGTTGCCGTTTCTGTCGCCATGGCTCGTGTCATCGTTGCTCCTGCAGATCATCAGGTCCGAAGGCTCCGGGCAGCAGATCGGTCATGAGACGGATACCGGCCTTCGTCTCGATCTGCATCTCCGGGCCGCCGTGTTCGTGCAGCAGCTGCCGGCAACGGCCGCACGGTGAAAGTGGCTCGCCGTCCGGTCCGACACAGCACACTGCGACCAGCCTGCCTCCACCGCTCGCGTGCAGATCCGCGACCAGACCGCACTCAGCGCACAGCGTCAATCCGTAGGAGGCGTTCTCGACATTGCATCCCGCAACGATGCGACCGTCGTTCACGAGCCCGGCAGCACCGACGGTGAATTTGCTGTACGGAGCGTAGGCTCGGCTCATCACCTCTTGCGCTGCCGAACGCAGCCTGTCCCAGTCCGCCGGCCCGAGCATGAGGCGACCCTACGACAGCTCGCCACGTGGGCGCAGACCGGTTCCCGGCCGGATCTTCACGGTCCCCAGGTCTGCTGATGCTGCGGGACCTGCAGCCAGTGGTGCCCCGATCGAGTCAGCAGGAGCCCCCGTCCTGGTGGGAGGAGATCGTGGCGAGTCGAGACGGTCGTGTCCGTCGGAAGAGCGATCCCGGCGCGCGCGATCTCCTCCCCGGCCGAAGGCCTGAGGAGAAGAACAGCTCCCCCGCCTCCCCCTGAGGGAAGTGGATTTCTCCGGTACTCGCCCAACTTGTCCAGAGGGCAGGACACGACGAAAGCGTCCCGAGCGCTTCCGAGAGAGGCGTACCACTGCGCAAGTTCCCCGAGGAGATCGTCGTCACGCAACTGGTCGGCGTCGTCGATCAGAACGAGTCGGCGCCCCGACGACTGGCCCAGCGCCTCCCTCAGTGCTGGGAGGACGTGCTCGTCGGTGGGACGACGCACAGGGAACGGTGTCTCCAGGCCGTGCAGAGGAGAATCGTCCCCAGCCAGCACAACGGGTGACCAGCCGGATCTCACGGCCTCCCGAGCCAGATGAATCAGAGCGGTGCTCCGACCCGCACCTGCGGGTCCGGTGACGAGCAGGCCCGGACCGTGTTCCACGACGTCGAACCGCAGGAGACCGAGCCGGTTCCCTCCCACCCCCAGGGACAGGGACGTCGTGGGAGAGGTCCGCGTTCTCAGCTCCGAGATCGCCTCGGCGGTCACCACCGTCGGGAGGGGATCTATCCGCGAGGGTCGATGTTCTTCGAGCAGTTCGAGGTCCCTCTCCACGGCTCTGTCCGCGATCCGACCCAGTTCCGTTACCGCGGATCCGGCCTCTCGTTCCACCGTCACCATGGCGATCTGGGTCTCCTTCGCGGCTTCCCCCCTGCCAGCGGACGTGTGAGGGGCTCGGCCAACGTCGGACCCGGTCCGGTTCCGTTCTCCGGATCGAAAGCTGAAACCCCTGCCGGGCGGTACGGCAGCAGGAGCCCGGCACGCCGGCAACCCCGCAGCGAGATAGTCCCCGGCGTTGTCCATCCGTAGAACGATCTTCTCGTCGACAAGGGAGGGAAGCCTCCCCACCACTCCCCCACGGCCTGCGGCGATCACGATCCGGACGCCGGCTCTGCCCCCGTTCTGCAACAGACCGATAACAGGATCGATCAATGAGCCCCCACCGATCTGCGAAAAAGCGCTCACATGCCCTTCCCAGTGGTCCAGGAGGAGAACGATGTACGGCATGTTCTCTTCCGGATGCTTCCCACGGCGCAGTTCGGTGATGTCCGCCAGACCCCGTTCATCGAGAATCCTGGTACGGCGTTCGGTCTCCTGACGCAGAAATTCGAACAAACGCCCCATCCGTTCGGGTTCGTCCTTCCCGACAGCCGCGCCGACGTGGGGCAGGCGTGCGAGAGGCAGCAATGCGCCTTCCCCACTGTCGATGGCGTACAGATGGACGTCGCGGCTGGAGCAGTGGGACGCGGCAGAGGCAGCGAGGGTCCACAGGGTGCTGGACCTGCCGGACCCGCAGGACCCGGCGACCAGGAGGTTCCCGCCCGTGCCCGGGTCCCAGTACGCGACCCGCCGATCGCCTTCCTCGGGCAGGTCCACCAGACCGATCGGCAACGGCGGAACGCGTGGGTCCTCGGCGTCCTCCGCATCGATCGAAGGCAGGTCGCACAGGGCGATGCGCTCCGGCAATTCGCCGGACACCAGGGAAGGCAGCCTGCTGGATCCCAGCCTTCGATCGGCTTCCCTCAGCCTCTCCACGAACGTGGCCGCTTCGCGGTTCCGAAGCTCACGCAGGGTCTCGGACCGGCCCATGCGCTCCCAGGCCAAGGAACAGAGACGAACGCTGCCGGCATGATCGGCAGCAGTTCGGTCCGTCTGGAACAGGACGGGTTCCTCGTGCCCCTTGCGCAGCAAGGCCCTGCCGGGCCGGTGTCGGGGGATGCCCGCAGCGTCCTGCACGTCCACCACGACCTCGCTCTCGGCCGGGTCCGTCACCCGCAGTGCGATCCGCCAGTTGCTGTACGGGGCGTTCCCCGCCCCGACGACACCGATCGGATACCGGGTGGACAGAACGAAGTGGACGCCGCTGCTGCGCGATTCACGAGCCAGGCGGACCAGTTCCGCCGCGATGTCCGGAAGGTGTTCCGAGAACCGCGTGAAATCGTCCACCACGATCAGGATCCGAGGCTCGCCGGCGGATGTCGGTGCCCCGGACGCGAGGGGATCCTCGAAGCTCTGGGCTCCCGGTCGGGCCGTCTGTTCCTTCCGGGAGCGCAGGAGAGCGGTCAGGGCGGTCATGGCTCTCCGGGCCTCGGCCGTGTCACTGATCCCGACGGTCCCGATCGTATGGGGAAGATCCCTGAACTCGGCGATGATCTCGGAATCACCCACGAAGAACAGAGCCAAATTCTCGGGGCGGTTCGCGACGGCAAGGGAACGAACCAGCCGGCGCAGCACCTGGCTCTTGCCGGACCCCGCGGTTCCCGCGACGAGGCCGTGAGGTCCGTCCTTCTCGAGATCGATCACGACCCGTCCCCGGGAGGAGGATCCCAGGTCCGCCCGGGCGCTGCGCCCGTTCTCCCTCCAGCCGCGCAGGACGTCGTCCGCGTCCGGTCCGTCATGAGGGACCGAGGAGGACCGGATCGGGTCGGAAAGGGGATTCTCCCGACGGAGTTCCAGCGAACTCAGCGCCCTGGACAGCCGCTCGCACCAGGAGGTGCCGACCTCGTCGGGCCGCACGCCCACCAGACCGGTCCCGTCCGGCAGATGCACGTGCAGCCGATCGCCCTTCCACTCAGCCGACGCCCCGGTCCGGGGAATCATGTCCCTGTCGTCGTCGAGGCATATCGGAAGAACTCCCACGGAGGGGCCTGCGTCCAGCAGACCGTGGGCCTCGGGGAGCCCGAGGACCCGCTGAGCGCTGTCCAGGAGGACCACGACCGGTGAATAGGGACGGTCGCCACCGGACTCGTGCCGGGCTCTGGTCCGTACGTCGATCAGTTGTCGGAGCTCGAGCAGCCTGCGGGTGATGCTCTTGGGATCCGTTCCGATACGGATCAGCGGGCCGTTCTCGTCGTGCCCACGGATGTGCGGCAGCCATCGGAGCCAGCGCCACGGGGAACACGAGCCGGAGTCGGCGAGCATCATGAGTTCGACATCGTCCGGAGCGTGCAGTGCTGCGATCTGCGCGATGATCCAACAGGCTGCGGACCTGCGCCACTGGGGCGGGCCGAAGAGTCCCGTGGTTCCTGCCTCGGCCAGGGACAGGCAGACCGGGACGTCCGGGGTGGTCCAGGTGAGGGTCTGTCCCGCGACCTCTCCCTCGGACACGTGAAGTTCCACCTCGCTGTCCAGATCCGCGGTGCCGACCCGGACGAGCAACCAGTCCGGGTCGTCCGGTCTGCGCTCCCACAGCCGTTCTCGAGGTCCCGTCGCCAGGAGCAGCACCGATCCGGGATCGGGGGCGGCCTTGCGCCTGGCCAGACGTTCGACGGCCAACGCCCGGTAGACACGTTCCTCGACCTGTGTCCGTTCCTCCTCCCGCCGCTGTCGGGCCAGGGACCTGCGTCGGTGTACGGGGCCTCCTGCCGACGCGGAACGACCGGCACCCGGGGGCCACTCGTGATCGTCGGCTCCGGCGGATGGTCCCCGGACGCTCCCCGACATCCGGAATCGCGTGTTGTAACAGGGGAGCGGGGGTCGTCGGGGACGGTCGAAACAGCGCACTCCTTCCCGTGGGCCGGGCAGAGGGACGAGGTCCTCCTTCACCGGCGAGGAGAGTTCGAGCATCGAGTCGCCGACCACGAGAGGAGCCCCCGAGCACCACCGGGTCGGCGCCGTCACCGGAGCACGGTCCAGATGGATCAGTGGACGGTCGGCCGAGGGATCGACGAGCAGGCGTCTGGGCGGCGTCGGGTCCGTCGCCCTGTGATCGTTCTCACGCTGCATCACCCGTCTGACGGCGGCAGCACCCCTTCGCACCAGATGCTGTTCCGAGAGGTCCTCGTCGTCGGTCGTGGTCACGATCGGACCGTTCTCGGCGCGTCCGGGGTCGGCAGGCGGTCTCGTGGTCCGAGCGGCCCGCGAGTCGGGCGTGATGGTGACCTGCCCGCGTGGGTCCACGGTCATCCAGAGGCAGATTCCGGGCAGGGTCGGGTCCTGCAGCGGTAGCGCACAATCCTCAGCGGCTCCGACGGAGTACTCGCCCGCGGTCAACCGCAGCACCCGACCGGCACCGGGGCCCGAGGCCGCCCGGACCTCCACGATCCCATCGGGTTCGGCCAGAACATCGGGGACGGGTCCCCCCACTCCGACCACGTCACCGTTGCGGATCGGGCAGGTGATGACCGGATCTTCGACGTCCAGCCTTCGTTCCCCGAGCCACACCGAAGGGCTCGACCCGGGTTGTTTCTCCTGACGTGTTCCTGTCGGGGGAGGCTGCCCCGCTGGGTGTTCCCTCCGCCGGGAACGATCGGCGGGGCGGACGTCCCCCGCAGCGAGTCCGATCACTCCCCCAGGGCTCGGTACCCGCTGCGCGTCACCGGTCGATGAGGAAACGGTGGGCCCTTTCCCCTCCTGGGACCGCGTGGTCCCGGCAGGTCCGGTGTCACCGAGTGTGCTCGCGACCCCGAGGAGACCGTGGCGGCCCTGCCCGCCCTCCTGAGGTAGTGTCCCCGTGACGTCCAGGTGGATCCCGGGGTGCAGACCGAAATGGGTCGCGAGGCTGCGGGCCAGGTCTCCCACCGTCGAGTCCTCGGGCAGATCGAGGCAGAGATCTGCGGTGCGGCCACTGACGGAGACCGCGGCAGTGATCAGCAATCTCACCGTGGCGCTCCTTCGGACGGTGTCCCGGGCCCGGTGTCCCTTTCGGCGTCGTCGACGTTTCTCACGCTGTCCTGTGCACGTGACCGGGAGCCGTCCGCCCGAGGAGCTCCAACGTTTCGGGTTCGGGACGGTCGATGCCCCGGCCTGCCAGAGTGGAGTGCATCCTGTCTGCGATCGCCGCGACCGCCGGGGGACCGTCCGAGGCGGACAGCCTGATCAGTTCCCTCCACAGGGGCTCGGCCAGAGGGACCATCACGATGCCCTGTTCCAGGACCCGTCGTGCCTGCAGCGTCCGGCCGCGTGCACGTTCAAGGCAGGCAGCCCGCCGAGCCACCGTCGTGATCAGCAGACGGGCGTCGCGTGCCGCTCTGGCGAACGCCAGCCACGTGTACCCGCCCGGTGACGGTGGTACGAACACCTCACCGTGTCCGAGGTCGAGGGCTGCCCGCAGCGCGTCGATCTCCAGGTCCCCCTGTCCCAGGACGCAGATGGTCCGGAAGGCCTCCCAGTCGCTGCGGACGTCGCTCGTCAGTCTCCAGCGACCCCGGTCGTCCTGGTGGAGCCTGTCCTGTCCCGTGTCATCGCGCCCCATCCATTCCCGGGCCCTCGCGATGGCCGCTCGCTGCACCTCCTCGCAGGCTCCACGAGGCCACAGCGCGGATCGCAGGTTCTGGTCCGCGATCCCGTCCGGGTGGAGACAGACCGCGATCACCAGCTCGGTGAGGAGCCGGAGCTCTCGATCGGCGGGGGCCGCAGTCGCGGTGGCATCCGCCTCCACCCCGACCGGCCCCAGGAGCTGGATGTTCACCGTGACGGGTGGGACCGGGTCGAGCCCGTGGCCCGCGGACCGGTCAGGACATCGGGAACGGGGGTCGGTGTCGATCCGGTTC
>Ga0316579_10000009_pt1 | contig 47875 bp, 37 predicted proteins | sample J5NA_2_FD_203074 | JGI IMG/M metagenome (GOLD analysis project Ga0316579, IMG submission 203074) | Rhizosphere microbial communities from salt marsh grasses in Alabama, United States - J5-7_160517rDrA | ecosystem: Host-associated > Plants > Roots > Rhizosphere | place: USA: Alabama | collected... | reverse complement strand
GCGCTGCGGTCGCTTCGAGCGCCTCGGCGAAGGCCTGGCGAATCGCGGACACGGCCGCGGCCTGGCCGTCGGTGTCGGAGCCGGGCGCGCGGGTCTGCGCCAGCAGCAGGGCGCGCTGGCCGTCGGGAGAGACCCAGACCCCGTCGTGGGTGGCGGGGCCCGAGGCGGACGTCAGGCGGGTGACCAGCTCGACCAGCTCACCCGTAGGATCGCTCGGCACCAGGGGCTTGACCAGCAGCCCCAGGGGGGAGGCCAGCAGGCCGAGGGTCTCCTCGATGGCCGACCTCAGTCCCTGCGGTGTGAAGCGCTCCGCGGTCACCGAGGGGCTGAGCAGGTAGCGGTTGGCGAGCAGGAGATCGCGGTCCGCCGTCGAGGCCAGGGCCGTTCCGTTCTGGACCGAGGTAAACCGGGGGTCCGCCCGCAGGCGTTCCGCCAGGGAGCCCGACAACTGCGCCCGCCTTGCCGCGTCCGTCCCGTCGATGCCGATCAGGATCAGACGCGAGGCAGGCCCATCGCGCAGCTGCTGGACCAGGAGCGCCTGCTCGGGGGTGGGGTCCCTGGGGAGAAAGGCGGACAGGTCGGCCGTGAAGCGGGCCTGGAGGATCGCCAGCACACAGGCGGCCACCCAGGCGCCCCAGGCCAGCAGGACGAGGGGCGCCCTTCGGCTCACGGAGGGGTCCGTGGCCCTTGGGGCGGGCCGAGCTCCATCACGGAGCGGTCCCCGTCGGGCTGCAGGATCTCGATGCGGCGGACCTCGGCGCCGCCTCCCCGGATCTCGATGCGCCGCACCACCGCGGATAGGCGCAGCCCCTGGGGCTCGAGCACCAGGGTCCAATCGTCCTCGCCGCCCTCGAGACGCAGGCGATAGGTGCGCTCCAGGGCCGCGCGGTCACCGGCCAGGGTTCCGCGGATGCTCTCGACGAAGGCGGCGGCCTCGGGATACTCGTCCAGTCGCAGGGTGCGTCGCTGGCCGCCCCGCTCCAGGGTCAGCTCGCCGCCCTGGAGGGACGCGACCTCCGGTCTGGGCTCGACTGTGCGCTTCTCGAGTCGGTCCGGTGGGATGTAGACCAGCTCCCCCGAGCCCTCCACCGGCAGGTCCAGGATGGACATGTAGGTCTTCTCGGTGAAGTCGACCCGCCCGCCCGGGTTCTGGGCCAGTCGTTCCATGAGGCGGTCCAGGTCCCACTCGCCGGCCTGAACACCGGCCGCGAGGAGGAGCAACAGGAGCGACGCCAGGGGCAGGCGCCCCCCGAACGCGGGATGCGCCGGGGGGATGACGCGCGGGGAGTCGCCCATTAGGGTCCCCCGTCCTCCAGCGCCCCTGGGTCACCTCCTTGGAGCAGCGACTCCAGCGCGTGACGGGGGACTTTGCCGGTGGTGTTGCGGGGCAGCCGCTCCACTAACAGGAGGGGGCGGGGCAGGAAGGCCGGGTCGATTCGCCGGCGCAGCTCCGCCATCAGGGTGGGCCTGTCCAGGCCTGGGGCCACCACCACGGCCGCCAGGCGGGCGACCGCGTCGGCGCCCTCGCGTCGGGGCATGAAGAAGACCCCGTCGAGCACCCCCGGCACGTCGCCGAGCACCTGATTGAGATAGGCGAGACTGCTGCGCTTGCCGGCGATATTGACCATGTCGGTGCTGCGCCCCTTCAGCAGGAAGCGGTCCCCCTCCGTGGGCTCGATGAGGTCGCCGATCGGGACCCGGCCCTCGACGTGGCCCTCTGTCGCCCAGACCTGCTCCCCCTGTGTTTCGAGCCGGATCCCGGGATAGAGCTGCCACTCGGCTCCCTGGGTGGGGAGGCGGGTGGCGAGCTGCCCCGTCTCGGTGCAGCCGTAGATCTCCAAGACCGGCGCTCGAAACCGGTCCTCCGCGGCCCGCGCCAGGGGGTCGGGCAGGGGGGCGGTGGCGCAGACCACCAGGTCCACCGCCGGTGGCTCCAGTCCCGAGTCCACGAGGGCGCGAAGGTGGACGGGGGTCGTCACCAGAATCCGGGGCGCGGGCGTCTCGGCCAGGGCGGCGCAGATGTCCGCCGGGTAGAAGGGCCGGCGGGCCAGCAGGGCGCAGCCGCTCTGCAGGGGAAGCAGCACGGCGGTCTCGAGTCCGTACATATGCTGGGACGGGACGGTGCCCAGGATTGCACGTCGACGCCCGTCGGAGAGCCCGAGCCGCTCCGCCTCGGCCCGCACGTTGCGTACCAGGGGGCCCCAGTGCTTGGCGTGGGGCACGGGGGTTCCCGTTGAGCCGGAGGTAAAGACATAGGCGACGAGGCGATCGGCCTCGATCTGGGGCACGGGGAGATCTCCAACCGGCGCGTCGTCTCCCTCGGGGTACAGAACGGTGTGGACCAGGGCGGTGCACCCGTGCTCGTCGACCAGGCAGAAGCCGTCCGGAGCGAATTCCGCCATTTGGCGCAGGACCTCCGGGGTCGAGGTGGGCGGCAGGAGGGTGACCCTGCGGGTGACCAACGCGGCGGCCAGGGCGACGGCGAAGCGGTAACGGTCCTGACAGAGGTTCAGCATATGGCGCCGTCCCGCGGGCAGTGCCGCCGCGACGCGCTGCACATCGGCGAGGAAGCGGCGGGCCGGGATCGCAATCCCATCCCGGTACGCGACCACGGAGTCCGGAGAGCCGTGGCGGATCAGCGGCAGGGGCTGCATGGGCTGCGCTGGCTCAGAGCGGGTCCATGCACGGGGGGATGACGGCCCGGAGGGTCTTCCAGAGGCCCGGGTACGAGGAGGCGCCGATCCGATGGGCGAGGCGCGGACAGCCCGCCGGGAGACGCGCGACGGCTGCGGCGGCGCCCCCCGCCAAGAGCGGTAGACTGCTCACCGGGCGCGATTCAGGGCGACGCGCTCGGTCGGGGTCCGCGGGGAGGCGAGCTGGGCGCCCCTGGCCCCGAGGCGGATGCGTTTGGGTCGGACATGTGTGCTTCGTCAGACGCTGGATCTCGGCTCGCCCTCGAACGGCGGCGCTGGGGCGGTCTTTGCCATTCTAGTGGCTCGTCCCGGGGCCGTTCAATTTGGGCGGATCGATCGAGCGCATCCACCCCGCTCGTTGCGGTGGGGGCGGGAATCCGTCGAGAGGCATTGGTGATGCCTGGCCCAGGGCCAGGTGATCGAACCGGGTTTGCCGTCCCTGGGGGAGAATATTAGACTTCACTAAATTTTTGAATCCCCGTCCAGGTTTTTCCCATGCTGGACCCAACCACCTACTCCGACGCGAGCCTTGGCAGGGTCGAGGTCAAAGAGACCACCTGCTACATGTGCGCCTGCCGCTGCGGCATCCGGGTGCACCTGCGCGACGGGGAGGTCCGCTATATCGAGGGCAACCCCGATCATCCGCTCAATCAAGGGGTGATCTGCGCCAAGGGGTCCTCCGGGATCATGAAGCAGTACTCCCCGGCGCGTCTCACCAAGCCACTGCGGCGCAAGGAGGGCGCGGAGCGGGGTCAGTCCCAGTTCGAGGAGGTCACCTGGGATGAGGCCTTCGGGCTGCTGGCCGAGCGGCTGGCCCGTATTCGCTCGGAGGATCCCAAGCGCTTCGCGCTCTTCACCGGCCGCGACCAGATGCAGGCCCTGACCGGGCTCTTCGCCAAGCAGTTCGGGACGCCGAACTATGCCGCCCATGGCGGATTCTGCTCGGTGAACATGGCCGCGGGCCTGATCTACACCATCGGCGGCTCCTTCTGGGAGTTCGGCGGCCCGGACCTGGATCGGGCCAAGCTGTTCGTGATGATCGGCACCGCCGAGGACCATCACTCCAACCCGCTGAAGATCGCCATCTCCAAGTTCAAGCGCCGGGGTGGGCGCTTCGTGTCCATCAACCCGATCCGCACCGGCTACTCCGCCGTCGCGGACGAATGGGTGCCCATCAAGCCCGGCACCGATGGCGCCCTGCTGCTCGCCATCATCCATGAGATCCTTCGGCTCGGGCTCTATGACCGGGACTTCCTGATCCAGTACACCAATGCGGCGGAGCTGGTGGTGGACGACCCCAGCCGGGACGACCACGGCCTCTTCCACCGCTTCGAGATGCATGTCGAGGAGGGCTGCTTCGACCCGGAGAACAAGCTCTGGTGGGATCCGGAGATCGGCCCTGTGGGCACCCGTACCCCGGGTGCCGATCCGCGGCTCCTGGGCAGCTACGCCCTGGAAGACGGGACCCCGGTGAAGCCCGCCTTCCAGCTCCTCAAGGAGCGGGTGGATGCCTACACGCCGGAATGGGCCGCGGGGATCACCGGCATCCCGGCGGAGACGATCCGACGCCTCGCCCAGGAGATGGGTGTCACCGCCCGGGACCAGAAGATCGAGCTGCCGATCCCCTGGACCGACTGCTGGGACAACGAGCACAACTCGGTCACGGGCAACCCGGTGGCCTTCCATGCCATGCGCGGCATGGCGGCCCACAGCAACGGCTTCCAGACCATCCGGGCGCTGGGCATCCTCATGACCATCCTGGGGACCATCGACCGCCCCGGCGGTTTCCGCCACAAGGCCCCCTTCCCCCGGCCCATCCCGCCCTGCCCCAAGCCGCCGAACGGCCCCGAGGCGGTCCAGCCCGACACGCCCCTGGACGGCCTGCCACTGGGCTGGCCCGCGCGGCCCGAGGACCTGTTCGTGGACGAGCAGGGAGAGCCGGTCCGTATCGACAAGGCCTTCTCCTGGGAGTACCCGCTGGCCGTCCATGGCCTGATGCACAATGTCATCACCAACGCCTGGCGGGGCGACCCCTACCCGATCGATACCCTGCTGCTCTTCATGGCCAACATGGCCTGGAACTCGACCATGAACACGGCCGAGGTCCGCAGGATGCTGACGGCCAAGGGCGAGGACGGGGAGTACCGGATCCCCTTCCTGGTGGTCTGCGACGCCTTCTCCTCCGAGACGGTGGCCTTCGCCGACCTGGTCCTGCCGGATACGACCTACCTGGAGCGCCATGATGTCCTCTCCATGCTGGATCGGCCCATCTCCGAGTACGACGGGCCCGTCGATTCGGTACGCCTGCCGGTCCTTCCCCCGAAGGGCGACTGCAAGCCCTTCCAGGAGGTCCTGATCGAGCTGGGCTCCCGCTTGGGGCTGCCCGCCTTCGTGCGTGAGGACGGCAGCCGCAAGTACCGGGACTACCCGGACTTCATCGTCAACTACGAGACCAGTCCCGGCTCGGGCATCGGCTACCTGGCCGGTTGGCGCGGCAAGGGGGGCGAGAAGTTCCTCAAGGGCGAGCCCAATCCGCGTCAGTGGGAGCAATACGCCAAGCACGGCTGTGTCTACCACCATGAGCTGCCCCGCTCCTACCAGTACAACCGCAACTGGAATAAGGGCTATCTGCACTGGGCGCGGGCCCACGGCATGACCCGCTACGCCGAGCCGATCATCCTGAACCTCTACTCGGAGGTGCTTCAGCGCTTCCGGCTAGCCGCCCAGGGCAAGCGTCCCGGGCGCCAGCCGCCGGAGCGGTTGCGTCGCCGCATCGAGACCTACTTCGACCCGCTGCCCTTCTATTACGAGCCCCTCGAGACCCGGCTCACGGATACCCAGCGCTATCCGCTCAACGCGCTGACCCAGCGCCCCATGGCCATGTACCACTCCTGGGACAGCCAGAACGCCTGGCTGCGTCAGATCCACAGCCACAACTATCTGTTCGTGAACCCCCGCGTGGGGGCCGCCAACGGCTTCGACGATGGGGACTGGATCTGGGTGGAGTCCGCCCACGGCAAGGTTCGCTGCCAGTGCCGCTTCTCCGAGGCGGTGGAGCCCGGGACCGTCTGGACCTGGAACGCGATCGGCAAGGCGGCCGGGGCCTGGGCCCTGTCTCCCAAGGCGGACGAGTCGCGCAAGGGGTTCCTGCTCAACCATCTGATCGCGGAGGAGCTGCCCCCCAACGAGTGCGGGGAGCATGTCTCCAATTCGGACCCCGTGACAGGTCAGGCCGCCTGGTTCGACGTGCGGGTGCGGGTATACAAGGCGGGACCCGAGGAGCCGCCTATCACCGCGCCCCAGTTCGATCCCATGCCCCGGCTTCCGGGGCAGCAACGGCGGCGCCCGCGTTGGCAGGCGTACGTGGCGGGCCTGTTCTCCAAGACCATGCGCTAGTGTCGCCCCGAAGGGCGAGTCTGAACCCCCCCGAGCGAGTGATCCACCAATGAACGATGTGACGACCCAGGCCGAGGAGAACCACCAGCGCTTCATCCGCGACGTGCGGGACAGCGGGCTCGTCTGGGGCCTCAAGTCCGACCAGGGCTGGGCGGTGTGCGAGTCCAACGAGTACGAGGATACGGATGTGTATCCCTTCTGGTCCGACGAGGCGCAGGCGCGCATTCACTGCCGGGACGACTGGGCCGGTTTCGTGCCCGAGAGCCTGGCGCTCGACCTCTTCGTCGACACCTGGCTCGCCGGCATGAGCGAGGACGGTGTCCTGGTCGGCACCAACTGGGACGAAGAGCTGTCCGGACTGGAGCTGGAGCCGGACGATTTGGCCGAGGAGCTGCTCGGCGCGGGGAGCGCCGATGAGGAGGACGATGCGGACGAAGGCGAGGAGGACGATGAGGATTGGCGTTAGACCCGGAATCGGCCCGTCGATTCCGCCCAAGCCCGCTGGTGGCGTGCGATGACCCAATTGGCCCTGGTGATCGATCTCAACGTCTGCGTGGGTTGCCACGCCTGCGTGACCTCGTGCAAGCAGTGGAACACCTCCGGCTGGGCGGGGCCCCTCTCGGACCTGAATCCCTACGATGCGGACCCGACGGGGACCTTTTTCAACCGGGTCCAGACCTTCGAGGTGGGGACCTTTCCGAACACCGAGACGGTGCACTTCCCCAAGAGCTGCCTGCATTGCGAGGACCCGCCCTGTGTGCCCGTGTGTCCCACGGGCGCCTCCTACAAGCGCCCGGACAACGGCGTCGTCCTGGTCGACTACGACAAGTGCATCGGCTGCAAGTACTGCTCCTGGGCCTGCCCCTACGGCGCACGGGAGCTGGACGAGCGGCAACGGGTGATGAAGAAGTGCACGCTGTGCATCGATCGCATCACGGATCTGAGCTTGCCGGAGCGCGAGCGCAGGCCCGCCTGTGTGCTCGCGTGTCCGACCAATGCCCGCCTGTTCGGTGATGTCCACGATCCCGACTCGGAGGTCTCGGTGGCGATCCGGGAGCAGGGTGGCTATCAGCTCATGCCCGAGTGGGGCACCAGGCCCGCCAATCACTACCTGCCCAGGCGCAAGACCCGCATGCACATCGACCCGGAGGAGCTGAAACGGGCCGACAATCCGCTGCGCAAGGAGGATCTCACCACCTATACGGGCGAGGAGGCGCTGGATGATGTGGCTTGGTAGGAAGTGGCGAGTGTCGAGTGGCGAGGGCCGAGGAGTCGGACGGTGGGCACGCCGTGCGCGCTCGGCCATTCTCAACCCCTTCGTCTTGCCCGCAGCTCGTTACTCGCAACTCGCTACTTGAACCATGCACCCCGCACTCTCGGTCATCTTCCTCACCACCCTGATCGGTGCCGGCCAGGGTCTATTCCTGGCCCTCTTCACGGGCCAGCTCTATGCCCTTGCCAAGCTGCTGCCGGCCCAGGGGGGCGAGTTCTACGCACTGGGGAGCCTGATCGCCCTGGCCCTTCTGATACTGGGGCTCGTCGCATCCTTCTTTCATCTGGGCCGGCCCGAGCGGGCCTGGCGCGCGGCGAGCCGGTGGCGCACCTCCTGGCTGTCCAGGGAGGTCCTGGTCCTGCCCCTCGTCATGGTCCTGGTGGCCGCCTACGGGCTCGCCCATTGGCTGGGCTGGACCCGGCCGCTGCTGACCCTGAGCGGCGCCCTTCCTGTGGATCCCACCCTGTTGATCGGGCTGCTGGGGACCCTGGCGACCTTCGCCCTCTTCGTCTGCACCGCCATGATCTACGCGAGCGTCAAGTTCCTGGAGGAGTGGCACTCGCCCCTCACGGTCGCCAATTTCACCCTGTTCGGGATCGCCTCCGGCTTCATGTTGGCGGCCGCCTATTCGGCCTGGGGGGGCAATCCGCTGGTGACCTTCTTCGGCACCTGGGCCGTGGTGGCCACCCTGCTGGCCCTGGTCACGCGGCTGGCCTCCCTGTCCCGAAACGCCCGCCTGAGGCACAAGAGCACGCCCCAGAGCGCCATCGGGGTGCGCCACAAGGCGGTGATCCAGAAGGCCCAGGGGGCCACCGGCGGCTCCTTCAATACCCGCGAGTTCTTCCACGGACGCGCCCCCGCCACGCTGCGGCAGGTCCGCTGGCTCTACCTCCTGCTGGTCTTTCCGCTTCCCATCCTGCTGATCGCCGCCGCCTACGGTATCGAGTCTCCGACCCTTCCCGTGGCGGCCTTCGTGCTCCAGTTCCTCGGTCTCCTCGCCGAGCGCTGGTCCTTCTTCGCAGAGGCCCGCCACCCGCAGAACCTCTATTACCAGTCCGTGGCGTGACCTCACCCGCAGCCCTGGGCCGCGAAGCCCTGGCCGGTGATGACCGTCCCGCCTCCGCCGCTGTTGCCCCCAACGATCCCGCCGGCCCAGCCGAAGCACTCGGACCCCGTCCAGCTCGCGGCCCTGCCCTGGGCGTCGACGATGCCGACCTGGCGCGCCTCCCGATGGGGGTCGTGGTCGATGAGCTGGCGCCACCCCCGCGGCTCGGCGCCGCGAGGGTGATGCCGGACCCCACCGCCACCCCTACTTCAGTCCGATGTAGGCACTGTGCACCGAGCCGTCGGAGAGCGTGGCGGTGATCTGCCAGGTGCCCTTGCTCAGACCCTTGGCGTTGAGGTTGAAGTGCCACTCGCCGGAGGCCGCGTCGGTCAGGCGGAAGCTGTTGCCGGTGGTGGCGGCGTCGGTGGGGGTGGCATCCAGCGCCGGGTCGGTGCTGGTCGCGCTGTTGACCTTCGCCACCTGGAGGGTGTGGTTGCCGGTGGTCACCGGGACCCCGCTACAGCCCAGGTCCATCTTGACCGGGACCGTGCTCTTGAGCTTGAAGGTGGCGACCGGGTCGGTGGCCGAGCCGCCGCTGGCATCCGCCCCGCCGATGGGGTCGAGGAAGCCGGTGAAGCCCAGCTGGTCGCACAGGCCGGCGGTGGTGACGGCCTGGGAGCCGTCGTCGAAGCTCGCCCGGAAGGCCAGCTGCCCGCCGCTGAAGCCGAAGGCCCCGAGCGAGAGATCGCTCACCGTCTTGCCGTCGAGCGCATCGCCCACCCCGACCTCCATCCAGCCCACCACAGGCCCAGGACCGGGCGGCGTGGCGGCCTGCAGCCAAGCATAGACGTTTCCTGAGAAATTTTGTCAAGAAAACGAGGCCCTCGCGGGGTGGGATCTGAGGGCTCGCGCTTCGGTCACTGTGCTCAGGCGGCGCCGCGGCTCGCCGGCCGGGTGGCGGGCAGCAGCCGGCAATCGTGGGGGGAGGGCCCGCTGAGGCCTCGACCCTGGACTCCTTTTGCCGGCATCGGAAGGTGGCGCTGATACAATCGCGGTCCCTGCCCCGCGGACGGCTTGGAGAATGCACCCATGAAGGTTCTGATCACGGGCGCTGCCGGGTTCATCGGCTGCGCCCTTGCCTTGCGGCTACTGGAGCGCGGCGACCAGGTCATCGGCGTCGACAACCTGAACGACTACTACGACGTCGCGCTCAAGGACGCGCGCCTCGCGCGCACGGGGGCCTACCCGGGATTCACCGACGTCCGCGCCGACATCGAGGACGAGGGACCCATGAGGGAACTGTTCGCCGCCCATAGGCCTGAGCGGGTGGTCAACCTGGCCGCCCAGGCGGGGGTGCGCTACTCGATCGAGAATCCCATGGCCTATGTCCGCACCAACCTGGTGGGATTCGCCAATATCCTCGAGGGGTGCCGCCACACCGGTGTCGAGCACCTGGTCTATGCATCGAGCAGCTCGGTCTACGGGCTCAACACGCGGATGCCCTTCTCGGTCCACGACAACGTGGACCATCCCGCGAGCCTCTACGCGGCGAGCAAGAAGGCCAACGAGCTCATGGCCCACACCTACAGCCACCTCTATGGCCTGCCCGCCACGGGACTGCGGTTCTTTACCGTTTATGGGCCCTGGGGGCGGCCTGACATGGCGCTGTTCAAGTTCACCCGGGCGATCCTGGCGGGCGAGCCGATCGACGTCTACAACTACGGCAAGCACCGCCGGGACTTCACCTACATCGACGACATCGTCGAGGGCGTGATCCGGGTCCTCGACCGTATCCCCGAGGGCAACCCCGACTGGTCAGGGGACCGGCCGGACCCGGCCACCGCCCGCGCGCCCTACCGGCTCTACAACATCGGGAATCACGAGCCGGTGGAGCTCATGGAGTACATCGCCGTGCTCGAGCGGTGTCTCGGCATGAAGGCCCGGATGAACCTGCTGCCGCTGCAGGCCGGGGATGTGCCCGACACCTACGCCGACGTGGACGACCTGGTGACGGACACCGGCTACCGCCCCGACACCTCGGTCGCGGACGGCGTCGCCCGGTTCGTCGCCTGGTACCGGGCGTTCTACGGGGTCTGAGCCGGCCCCGGGTCGGGGCCGAGTCCTGCGGCTCAGCCCTCCTCGTCCAGATAGCCCTCCTTGAACAGGTAGAGCAGGATGGCCTGGGCGGCCTCGGTGGGTGAGAGCTGGCCGGTGTCGATCTGCATCTCGGGGTGCTCGGGGACCTCGTAGGGGTCGCTGATCCCCGTGAACTCCGGGATGATCCCCTTGCGGGCCTTGGCGTAGAGACCCTTGCGGTCCCGTGCCTCACAGACCTCGAGCGGGGTCGAGACATGGATCTCGATGAAGGCCCCGTGGGCCTCGATCATCTCCCGCACGGCCCGCCGCGTTTCCGCGTATGGGGCGATGGGGGCGCAGATGGCGATGCCCCCGTTCTTGGTGATCTCGCTCGCGACGAAGCCGATTCGCCGGATGTTCAGATCCCGGTGGGCCTTGGAGAAGCCCAGCTCGCTGGATAGATGCTGGCGCACGATGTCCCCGTCGAGCAGGGACACGGGTCGCCCGCCCGACTCGACGAGCTTCGCGTAGATGATGTTCGCCAGCGTCGACTTGCCCGATCCCGACAGGCCCGTGAAGAAGACGGTGATGCCCTGGCGGCTGCGGGGCGGGTAGACGCGGCGAAGCTCCTCCAGCACCTCCGGGTAGCTGAACCAGTCGGGTATCTCCCGGCCCTGCAGCAGCAGACCGCGCAGCTGCTGGGTGTCGATGGAGACCGCCTCCATCTCCTCCTTCTCAATCCGATCGGCCGGGAGGAAGGCCTGCTTGGCGGGCACATAGCGGTGCTCGGGCACGGGCACGACCTGGATGTCCAGCTCATCGCCGAAACCCTGGACATAGTCGATCGCCGCGTATCCTGGATAGAAGCGGCTCTCCTGTTGCCTGGTCGGCGGGGGCGAGCCGTGGTCCGGGCCCATCAGGAGATGGGAGCAGCCGTAGTTCTGGTTGACCAGGGCGTGCCACAGGGCCTCCCGGGGGCCCGCCATGCGCATCGCCAGGGGGAGCAGGGAGAGGCTGCTCATGTCGTGGGGCAGATGGCGGGCGATGGCCTTGTAGCAGCGCACGCGGGCGTAGTAGTGGATGTCTCCGGGCTTGGTCTCGCCCACGGCGGGGTGGATCAGGATGTGGGCCTGGTTCGCCTTGGCCGCCTCGATCACCAGACGCCGCTGGAGCTTGTGAATGGGGTTGGTGGTCTGGAAGGCGAGCACCTGGCGCCAGCCGGTCTTGGCGAACTGATGGCGCAGCTCCTCGGGCGTGTTCCACAGGTTCTCGAAGTCGTGGTGGGAGGGCAGCTGGATGCCCTCGAGGGTACCCGCCACGTAGACACCCTTGACCCGGGTCTTGAGATACCGCACTCCGGGATGATCGAGGGAATCGGTGCCGTAGACCAGGTTCGCCTCCCGGTCCTTGTCGGCCTCCCAGAGCCCCGAGACGGTCAGCACGGCGGGCATGAAGCCCTCCGGATCCCGCAAGGCCAGCTGCTGACCGGGGGTCAGCTTCTCCGCCAGATCGGCGCCGATGTCCAGCACGATGGGGATGGGCCACAGGGCCCCGTCCGGCAGCCGGGCGCGCTCCAGTACCGACTCGTAGGCCTGTTGGTCCATGAAGCCGCCGAGGGGGGCGAATCCCCCGCTGAGCAGGAGCTCCAGGTCGCAGAGCTGGCGCTGGGACAGGGTCAGGGACTGAAAGCCCAGGGACTCCTGGCGCAGGATGCCGGCCCGGTCCTCCCCGACCAGGAGCGTCTGCGGGGCGGGGGTCTGGTCCATGGTTGGATTACTGCTACTCATCGGCGTTACCTTGTGGCTCAAAGGATTCATCGGGTATTCCCGTGGGTCTCTCCGGCCAGACCAAAGAGGCCGTCGAGACGCACGATCAGATCCCGAAGCTGCAGCGCCATGATAGCGAACTCGGCGTCCAGCCCGTCGGCTGGATCCTCCCCGTCGTCGATTTCATCCAGCAGGGCCGTATCCAGTCGCAGCCGCTTGAGCGAAAGATCCTCCGCCAGCACGAAGCGCAGGCGCTGGTCCCACTCCAGCGCGAGCTTCACCACCCGCTTGCCGGCGCGCAGATGGTTGAGGATTTCCTCGCTCCCCAGGTCCTGGCCGCTGCAGCGGATGACCCCCGTGCCGTCCTGGGGGTCCCGCAGCTCGCAGGCGTCCTCGGGGGAGAAGTCCGGCGGGGACTCGCCGGTGAGCAGCCAGCTCGTCAGGATATCCCCCACGGGGCGGGCGGCCGACGCCGGCTTGGCCGGCAGGCTCCCCAGGGTCTCACGCAGGAGCGAGACCACGTCCTCCGCCTGGCGCTCGCTGGCCGAGTCCACGACCAGCCATCCCCTTTGGGTATCCACGTAGAGCAGGGTGCGGCGGGAGCGGGTGAACGCACGCGGCAGCATCTCGTTGACGATCTGTTCCTTGATGCGGCGGCGCTCGGAACGCCCGATGTCGCGGCCCTCGCCGGCCTCGATCTCGTTGACGCGCTCGTCCAGGGCCTCGCTCACCGCCGAGGAGGGCAGCAGCCGCTCCTGCCTGCGGGAGCACAGGAGCAAGCAGCCCGCCGCCTCGTGGACCAGGGCGCTGGTGTCCTCCCCCAGGGGGGCGGACCAACCCAGGGTGGCGGTCTCGACCGGCCCGCAGGGGCGAAAAGGCCTGCTCGCGAGTTGGGCCTCCAAACCGACCGCGTCCAGGGCGACGGGTGTTTCCAGACGAAACAGCCTGGCGTTCTTGAACATGCGGACACCCCCATCCAAAAAGGGCGCGATTATGCCCGAGGGTGGGCGGGGGTGGAAGGAACCGTCGCCGTTCCTGTGCGCGAGACGGCCGCTACGAAAGGGTCAGTGTTGTTCGAAATGTCTGATCTCCACCGGGAGCCTCCGGCTGCCCCAGGTACCCGGATGCGGCTCGAACACCCCGGCGCAGGGGGTGCCGCAGGCCGCGCACCGGCCCTGGTCATCGAGCCCCCAATGCCCGAGCCGGTACCAATCCCGCTCGATCAGCAGGGCACCGCAGTGATGGCACCGGGTGCTGCCCCCCTCGGAATCATGGACGTTGCCGGTGTACGCATAGCGGACCCCGTTTCCCAGGGCGATGGCGCGCGCGCGGGTCAGGGTCGCTGGCGGTGTGGGCGGGGCGTCGCGCAGCTTCCAGTCCGGGTGGAAGGCGGTGAAGTGCATCGGGACATCCGGCCCGAGCTCCGCGACCACCCAGCGGGTCATCTCGTCGATCTCGGCGTCGGAGTCGTTGTAGCCCGGGATCAGGAGGGTGGTGAGCTCGACCCAGACCCGCGTCTCGCGGCGCAGATAGCGCAGGGTCTCGAGAACGGGCTCCAGGTGACCCCCGCACACCCGGTGGTAGAAGTCGTCGGTGAACCCCTTGAGGTCCACGTTCGCCGCATCCATCGGGGCGAAGAAGGCCTCCCGTGCCCCGGGGCTCACGTAGCCGGCGGTGACCGCGACGTTGCGGATGCCCAGGCGCTGGCAGGCCAGGGCGGTGTCCACCGCGTACTCCAGGAAGATGACCGGGTCGTTGTACGTGTAGGCGACGGACCTGCAGCCCAGCTCCGCCGCCTGCCGCGCGATGTCCTCGGGCATCGCGGCGGCGGCCAGGGTATGCTGGTCCCTGGACTTGCTCATGTCCCAGTTCTGGCAGAACCGGCAGGCGAGGTTGCAGCCGGCGGTGCCGAAGGACAAGACCGGCGTTCCGGGGAGGAAGTGATTGAGCGGCTTCTTCTCGATCGGGTCCACGCAGAAGCCGCTGGAGCGGCCATAGCTGTCGAGGACGATGGCCCCGTTGTGACAGCTGCGCACGAAGCAGAAGCCCTGCTGCCCCTCCCGCAGACGGCAGGCCCTGGGGCAGACATCACACTCTACCCGCCCGTCTGGGAGCGGGTGCCAGAATTGTGTTGCATGGTTTGACATCGGACTTGCACCCCCGGTGCACGCACCGGCTCGAACGGCCCCAACCTTAACTAGAATGTTAGTCAGTGGAATCGAGTTGATGGGGTCCTTGCCATGATCAGCGATCGCCAACCGGCCGTTGCCGGGCTTTTCTACCCGGCCGATCCCAACACCCTGCGCCTTCAGGTGCAATCCATGATGGATACCGCCGCGCCGGCGTCCCTGGCGGAGGTCAAGGCGCTGGTGGTGCCCCACGCGGGCTATCAATACTCCGGACCCATCGCCGCGTCGGCCTATGCCCAGCTCGCCCCGCTCGCGGCGCGCATTCGGCGCGTCGTCCTCTTCGGACCGGCCCATCGCGTCTACTTTCGGGGGATCGCCTATCCCGACGCGGAGCGCCTGCTGACCCCGCTCGGGCCCGTGGCCCTGGACGGGGACGCCCTGGATGCGCTCGCCGATCTGCCCCAGGTGCACCGGATGGACCGCGCCTTCAGCGGGGAGCACTGCCTCGAGGTCCAGCTCCCCTTCCTCCAGGCGGTTCTGCCGGACTTCCGTGTGGTCCCCCTCCTGGTGGGCGATAGCTCGCCGGAGGCGGTGGCGGAGGTCATGGAGCGGCTGTGGGGCGGGTCGGAGACCCTGATCCTGGTCAGCTCGGACCTGAGTCACTATCTGGACTACGAGACCGCCCGCCGGACGGACCTGCGCACCACCCGGGCGATCGAGCGGCTGGACCCGGAGGCGCTGGACCACCATGCGGCCTGCGGCTGCACGCCCCTGTGCGGACTGCTCCTGCAGGCCCGCCGCCTGGGTCTCGAGGAGCGTACCCTCGACCTGCGCAACTCCGGGGACACGGCCGGGCCACGCGACCAGGTCGTGGGTTACGGGGCCTATGCCTTCTACTGAGACCCAACCGCTCGACGCGGGCGAGCGACGGCAACTGCTCGACCTGGCCTGGGAGTCCATCCGCCGCGGACTGGCGGAGGGCCGCCCCTCCAGACCCGACCCCGAGCGCTTCCCGGGCCGGCTGAGGCAGCCGGGGGCGGCCTTCGTCACCCTGCATCGGTCTGGTGAACTGCGGGGCTGTGTCGGACATCTGGAGGCGACCCAGCCCCTGGTGCTCGACGTGGCGGACAACGCCTTTGCCGCCGCCTTCCGCGACCCCAGGTTCGAGCCGCTGGCGGAATCCGAGCTCGACGGCCTGGATCTGGACATCTCCGTCCTGACGCCCCCCACGCCCCTGGAGTTTCGGGACGAGGCGGACCTGCTCCGCCAGCTTCGACCGGGAAAGGACGGGCTGATCCTGGAGGACCAGGGCCATCGGGGCACCTTTCTGCCGGCGGTCTGGGAGAGTCTGCCCGAGCCGGAGCGCTTCCTCGCCCAGCTCAAGCGCAAGGCCGGACTGCCCACGACCCATTGGAGCCCCACCCTGAAGGTCTTCCGTTACGAGACGGAGACGTTCGACAGCTGATCTGCCGACTGGAAGTACCCGCGTTCTGGGGCGTCGCCCCGCTGTCGGTCCAGGCGCATCGAACCGAACCCCCATCGAGGCCCCTCGTTACCCGTGAACGACATCCATCTGGCCGGTCTTTTCTTGGCCCTAGTCCTGCTGTTGGTCCTCTCTGCCTTCTTCTCCGGCTCCGAGACCGCCCTGCTCACCCTGAACCGCTACCGCCTGCGCCACAGGGCCGAGCAGGGGCATCGCGGCGCGCGGCTGGCCCGGGCGCTGTTGGACCGCCCGGACCGGCTGATCGGCCTCATCCTGCTCGGCAACAACTTCGTGAACATTCTGGCCTCCTCCATCGGGACCGTGATCGCCCTGCGCCTGGGCGGTGAGGCCGCGATCGGGGTCGCCGCCGGGATCCTGACCTTCGCCGTGCTGATCTTCGCGGAGGTCACGCCCAAGACCCTCGCGACCCTGCACCCGGAGCGCCTGGCCTACCCGGCCGCCTACGTCTACGGGCCCCTGCTGAAGCTGCTCTATCCGTTGGTGTGGCTCGTGAATCTCTTTGCCAACGGTCTGCTGCGGGTCCTGGGGGTGAGGCCGGAGGGGGGGAGCGCCACCGCGTTGAGCCGGGAGGAGCTGCGCACCGTGGTCAGCGAGGCGGGGGCCATGATCCCCGAGCGCAGCCGCTCCATGCTCCTGGGAATCCTGGACCTGGAGCGGGCCACGGTGGAGGACATCATGATCCCCCGAAACGAGGTGGAGGGGATCGACATCCAGGACGACGAGGCCGAGATCATGCGGGCCATCCGAACCGCGGGCTACACCCGTCTGCCGTTGTTCGACGGGGGCATCGACAATGTGGTGGGCATCCTGCACTCGCGCGATGCCCTGCATGCCATGCTCGACCGCGGGCTGGGCAAGGAGTCCTTGCGCACCATCGTGCAGGCGCCCTATTTCGTGCCCGAGGGGACGCCCCTCTACCAGCAGCTCCTGAACTTCCAGCGGGAGAAGCAGCGCATCGGTCTGGTGGTGGACGAGTACGGCGACTTCATGGGTCTCATCACCCTGGTTGACCTGCTGGAGGAGGTCGTGGGTGAGTTCGCCACGGACCCTTCCGACAGTATCTCGGAGATCCATCGGGGCGAGGACGGTAGCCTCACCATCGACTGCGGCATCGGGGTGCGGGACCTCAACCGGGCCCTGCGCTGGGACCTGCAGACCGGGGGGCCGAAGACCCTCAACGGCCTGATCCTCGACTACCTGGAGACCATCCCGGAGCCGGGGACCAGTCTCCGCCTCCAGGGTCACCCCATGGAGATCATCCAGACCACCGAGAATGCCGTGAAGACGGTGCGTATCCAGCCGCGCAGCCCCCGCAAGGGCAGACGCTAGGGACCAAGGGCTCAGTCCCGGGGGCGGGACAGGGACGTGGCCAGCGGCCTGACTGCGTAGACGAGGGCCGCGTAGGCGAGGGCGCCCCAGCCGAGGGTGGCGAGCAGTGGGCGCGCCAGGCTGTAGCCGCCGTCCGAGTAGGTCAGCGTCAGGGTGAAGAAGCAGGCGAGGGTGACGAAGGCGAGGTGCACGGAGGGGTCGATCGCAACCCCCTGCCAGCGTGCGGCGAGCCTCCCGCCGGCCCAGGCGGCGAGCACGCCGCCCAGGAGACCGAAGGCCACGTCCACCGGCCAGTGGACCCCCACCGCGACCCGGCTCAGTCCCGCCAGCAGGGCGAGCGACACCAGCAGCGCCCGGGGCGCCGCTCCTCGCGCGTAGTAGACCAGGACCCCGAAGAAGAGTCCGGCGGTGACGCTGTGGCCCGAGGGGAAGCTGACCCGCCTCAGGGCGGGACCGATCACGTTGAGGGCATCCGGTCCCAGCACCGCGGGCGGTCGCGGCAGGTCGAACAGGGGCTTGAGCCCCCGGCTGTAAGCGGTGGCCACCAGGGCCCCGAGCACCAGGGCCCAGAAGACCCGGGGTCGACTGCGGGCGATGAAGAGGCTCAGCGCGAAGGGGACCCGCTCGTCACCGAGCACCGTCAGCCACTGCCAGACCCAGGGGGGGTGGGCGCTCGCCCAGGCGTTGATCCGGGCGAACCCACCGTGATAGCCGCAGGCCAGCAGCAGGGTCAGGCCCGCGACGAGGCAGGACCAGGCCCAGAGTGCGAGCCAGGGGGCCCCGCCCGGTGGATCCAGGCTGGTGCGCTCGGCCCCGGTCGCGAGCGCGTGTCTGAGATCGTCCCCGAGGGAGGCGAGGAGCGACCTAGCCATCCCGCGGAACCCTTGGCTTCGGCTCTTGCGAGGCGGGATCGCCGATGGGGCGGACCTCCTCCCCCACCCGCACCAGGGCGACGGGCCCGCGGCGATAGATCAGGTCCTGACGCAGGTCGGGCAGCTCCCGGGCCAGGGACGGCAGCTTGTCCACCCGCAGGAAGACTAGCTCACCGGGGCGGGGGATGCGATCCGGGGTGATGGACTCCCGGTAGACGCTGAAGCTCGGCATGGAGGTGCGAAACACCACCGTGGGCAGCCCCAGCTCCCGCGCCACCAGGGCGGCCTCCCGCACCGGTCCCTGCATGACCTCCAGGACCCGGGGAACCAGGGCCCCATAGACCAACAGCGTCTGGAGCAGACCGGCAAGGACCAGGCGCTGCCACAGGGGCGGGCGCGACCAGAGCGCTAGCAGCAGCAACCCGAGGATCGCCGCGAGCGAGGCCGTCAAAAAGGGGCCGTCCAGGACCATCCGGGCCTCTTCGAGCATGGCGATCTCATGGGCCTTGTGGGACTGGGACTCGGCGAGTCCGAGCACCCAGGGCAGCGCCAGCACCAGCCCGAAGAAGAGCGCCGGGGGCGCCCAGGCCAGCCAGCGCTCCGTCAGGAGGGCCCGGTGGCGTGCCATCAGGATGAAGAGCGGCGTTGCGCCATAGAGCAGGTAGTGGGGAAGCTTGGTCCCGGAGAACGAGAAAAAGACGAGCACCACCCCGAACCAGATCCACAGGAACCGGTCGAGCGGGTCCCGCCAGGCGGCCCCGATCCCCGGGATCAGGCGCAGCATCCAGCCGCTGAAGGGCAGCAGGATCAACGGCAGGAGCACCAGGTAGTAACCGAGGAAGCCGCCGTGACCGTGCATGGTCCCGCCGAAGCGACCGGCGTTGTGCTTGAGGAAGAAGCTCTGGAAAAAACCCGCCCCATCGTCGAGGTAGATGGCCAGATACCAGGGACCCGCGACCAGCACGAAGATCAGCCAGCCGAGGGGCGCCACCACCGCCTCGACCCAACGTTTGAGGGCCCCCTGGGACCAGAAGAAGAGCAGGCTCACCACGAAGGGGAAGAACACCGCCACCGGCCCCTTGGTGAGGAAGCCCAGCCCCATCCAGAGGTAGGCGCGCCAGACGTAGGCCCGCCCCTGCCGTGCGCTCCCTTCCGGGGTGTCGACGGTGGCCAGGTAGTAGCGGTAGATCTCGAAGAAGGCGAGGGCGATGAAGAGGTTGAGCAGGGCATCGGCGACTGCCGCCTTGGCGATCAGGGAGACCTGGAGTGAGAGGGCCATGACCAGACCGGCGACCGTGGCCGTGGTCCCGCCGAGACGCTCCCGCACGAAGTACCACAGGGCGAGCACCCAGAGGCTGGCGGCCAGCGCGGAGGGGAGCCGCAGGGCGAGCTCGTTGAATCCGAGGAGCTTCGCGGAGAGGGCCTGGAGCCAGTAGATGAGCACCGGCTTGTCGTAGCGGGGCTCCCCGTCCTTCTGGGGTGTGATGTAGTTGCCGCTCGCGATCATCTCGCGGGTGGCCTCCGTGAAGGCCCCCTCGTCCAGGTCGTAGAGCGGCACGGCCCCGAGCTGCCAGAAGAAGGCGAGGACCAGGGCGGCGGCCAGAAACCAGGGCGAGCCGACGGCGCGGTCGACGGCACCGGCCAGAGCGCGGGAGAGGCGATCGGCGCCACCCCTCATGCGGGTGTCTTCCAGTCGGCGGCCTGGGCATCGGACTCCCAGCGGATTCGGTGATGGCTCTGCGGGCTCGACGCGTAGAAGGTTCGGGTCAGGAGCTCGGCCAGCACACCGGTGGTGAGGAACTGGACCGACGCCACCAGGAACAGGATGGACACGAAGAGCATGGGCCGTTGGCCGATGTGCTGTCCCAGCACGAACTTGGCCACCAGCAGGTATCCCATCATGAGGCCCCCGATCGCCCCGAACAGGATGCCGATGGAGCCGAAGAAGTGCCCCGGACGCGATCCGAAGCGCAGGAAGAAAAAGGCGGCCAGCAGATCCAGGAGCACCCGGAAGGTGCGGGAGAGTCCGTATTTGGAGCGGCCGAACTGGCGTGCCTGGTGGGTGACCTCGGTCTCGCCGATCCGGGCCGGATCGGTCACCCCGGCGACCCAGACCGGGATGAACCGATGCATCTCCCCGAGCAGAGTCAGCTCCCGGATCACCTCGGCCCGATAGATCTTGAGACTGCAGCCGTAGTCGTGGAGTGTGACCCCCGTGACCTTCCCGATGAGCAGGTTGGCGATGCGCGAGGGAATCTTGCGCATCAGAAGATCGTCCTGACGCTGACGCCGCCAGCCCTGGAGCAGGTCCAGGTCCCGCGCGATCAGCTCATCCACCATGCGCGGAATGTCCGCGGGGTCGTTCTGCAGGTCCCCGTCCAGGGTCGCGATGAGCTCGCCCCGTGCCGCATCGAAGCCCGCCTGCATGGCGGCCGTCTGTCCGAAATTGCGGCGCAGCCGGATCACGCGCGCGTGCCGGCCGTAGCGCCGTGCCACCTCGGCGAGGCGCTCGCCGGTGCCGTCCCGGCTGCCGTCGTCCACGCAGATCAGCTCCCAGCGACCGGTGTAATCCGCAAGTCCCCGGTGGACCCGAGCCACCAGGGGCTCCACGTTGTCGATCTCGTCGTACATCGGGATCACGACCGAGAGCGAGGGTCTCGATGCGCGGTCGCGGGTCTCTGCACTGGTCATCCCAAGGGGTCCTGCATCCAAGGTTGGGGCCTCACCGGCGCGAGGTCCAAGGAGCTGGCGCGCGGAGGAAGATGGCGTGGGGCGCGCGAACCCCGGGGACACGCTGATCCTGTGCGTTTCCCGTCCCGGCGCGGGATCGCCCGGCGTGTTCGGCGGCGATCAGCCACTGAAAAAGGAGCGCGTCGAGCGTCGCGCCTCTCCAGACGCGAGCGGATCGGCTGCCGGGATGGCATTTGATCAGCATCTCCCGAGGGCGCGAGGCGGGCAGGCTCATTCCCAAGCGGGCCGGCGGGGCAAGACCCAACCCGCGAAGGCTGGACGCGTTGCAGGTGGAGGTTTGCGGTCCAAGTCAAGCCCCTGTTTCTCAGGGTGGTGCGCGGAGGGGGACTCGAACCCCCACGCCTTGCGGCACTGGAACCTAAATCCAGGGCGTCTACCAATTCCGCCATCCGCGCTCGATGCGGGATTCTATACCGTCCGGGGAGGCGCCGGAATGCGCGGTGATGACCGCGGGGAAGGGATCCGCTCCCGGTTGCAGGCGCCCGAGCGCCCGAGAGATAGAGCGTGCCGAGGGGCGTGCCTGTCGGGATACGAGCCGAGCCCTGTGGTCATGGCAGCCGTCGGTGCTTCAATCGGTGCGCGTGAGCTGAGGCCAGGCCGTAACGCGACGAGGCGCCGAACGGCGCCTCGTCAGGGTGCTTCAAGTGGGGTATGCGCTCAGGGCTTCACGGTCGTGAGGCCCACGCTCAGCCAATCCTGCATCCCGCCGCGGTACCACTTGAGCTTGTGGACCGGGTAGCCGTACTCGACGAGCGTCTTGATGTTGGCGGTGGATTGGGGGCACCAGATGCCGTTGCAGAAGAGCACCAGGGTCTTGGCGTCGCTGAAGTCCCACTTGCCGTCATCGCCCAATTTCGCGTCGAACTCGTCGGCCAGGATGTGCTTGAGTCCCTCGGCCTCCGCGGGGGTCTCGAAGGTGCCGGCCGTGTCGATGTTGATCTTGTTCCAGGGGATGTTCACGGAGCCGGGGATGGTGCCCCGCATCACCCAGTCAGGGGTGCGCGAGTCGATGACCAGGACGCTCTCGTCGCCCTGGGAGGACCGCTGAAGATACTCGAGCATCTCCAGCTCGCCGATGGTGTCGACGCCCGGCACGGCGGTCATGGGCTGAACACAGAATGGGGGGCAGCCGCGCTCGGTCTTCTGATAGGCATCGGGGAGGTGCGCCTGGGGGTCATGGCCCCGCTGAACGGTCACGGGCTTCCCGTTGTGCATCACCTGAACCGAGTCGATCATGGGGGCGATCTTGTTGCTTTCCGCGAAGGCGGGCGGCAGGGCGGCGAGGCTGGAGGCCAATGCGATGAAAAGGATGGAGGTGGGTTTCATGTCTCATGACTCCTCAGAAAGTGGCGGGTGAGTGGGGGCGCGTTCCGGTCAGAGGGCTCGTTCTGACTGCTTGGCAGACCAAGTCCTCGACCTCGTGTCTACTGCTGCATCTGATGCAGCACATAGGACGGGAAGCCCGCGCCCTTCTGGCCCAGGGCCTGCTCATAGCCCAGCTCACCCTGATGCTCGGCCTTGTTCGCCTTCTTGATGGCCTGGTCGTAGTCGCCGGCCTTCGCCAGGTCCTCCGCCTCCTTGATCATCTTCTTAGTGTCGCGCCATTCGCCGTTCACCGATGCGGCCTTCTTACGCGCGACCTCCGCATCCGCGATGGCCTTTTCGGCCTCCGCCTTCTTGCCTGAATCCGCTGAAGCTGCTCCGCCACCTGCCGCGGCCTGGGACAGGGCGAACTCGCTCTGCTTCTTGGCCTTGTCGGCAACCTCGATGGCCTTGGTGTACTGCCGTGATGGAAGCAGTCCCTCCGCCTGCTTGATCAGGTCGCTGGTATCCACGGCTGCTCCGGCCGCGGCCGCCTTCTCCTGCAGAGCCTTGGCCTCGGCGATGGCCTGCTCCGCCTCGGACCGATGGGCTGCCAGGGCGCCGGTGAGTGGCACGGCGGCGAGCAGCAGCGCGACCAGGGCCCCCTTTGTAACACTACGAATCTTCATCTGTTGTTAACTCCTCTCGTGCTCCAAGAGCGGCCGCGCCCGGGGGCGCGGCCTCGACGGTCATGGGAATCGTTCGGTCGCGCTCGATGCGGGCGCGACGAACCCGCGTCAACCTACTTCCGAGCGCCGGGGCCGTTGAGCTTCAGTCCGTTGTCCATGTAGCTCATGAAGTACTCCAGGTCGCGATACTCCTCGCCCTGGGGCTCGAAGGAGGCGGCCCTCACCTGCTCGTTGCATCCCTTGTAGCGACGATGGAGGGTTCCGATCTCGCCCCACTTGGAGCGGTAGACCGGGAAATGGGTGGTGTGACCGAAGGCGGGGCTCAGGATCTCGGTTCGCAGCGTGGTCCCCGAGTTGCCCATGTGACAATGGGCGCAGGAGAAATTGAACTGGCCGCGGCGGGTGAAGTAGAACTCTTTTCCCTTCTTGAAGGCCTCCAGCGCCCGAGGATCGTCCTCGGGGACCTTCACGTCGATGACTTGCCCGCGGGACTCGTAGGCCACATAGGCGTCGAGCTCGGCCATGGGTCCCTTCAGATAGTTATACGGCTCTTCGCCGTTTGCGGTCCGGCACTCGTTGAGCGCCAGCGGAAGAGTGATGACCATGCCACGATCCTTGTCCCAGTAGGGATATTTGGATGCCATGGCGGGACCATCCGGGAAGCAGTCCGCATAGGTCTTACCGTTGGCGAACGGGGTCTCCCAGAGGTCCTTTCCGTTGTCGATGGCGGTTTCATAGGGGGGGAACTCCTCGATCGCCTCCCAGTTCTCCCGCCCGATGGGGTCCAAGGCGTAGGCGCCGTTGACGAAGTCCTCCACCGGTACGTTGGGGAAGCGCTCCTTGAAGTAACCCTGGTAGATCTCCCGATCCTCCTCGGGCGTGGTGTCGGCGACGGACGCCGCCATGCCACAGACGAGTCCCAGAGCGGTCAGTGCAGTAAGGGTCTTTTTCATTCTGGTGGTGCCTTTGGTGTTTGGTGGCTCAAAGCGACCAGATGTATTCGACGACGTCCGCGAATTCCTGTTTGGTCAGGATCTCGTGGCGGCCGAACGGAGGCATGGCCGCCTCCGGCGTCTTGACGGTGGCGTCCCAGATCTGGATGGCCAAGGCCTCCTTGCTCGGGTATCGGGTCTGCATGGCGACCAGGGCGGGCCCGATGGCGCCTGGGCTCTCGCCGCCGGGGATCAGGTGGCAGGCGATGCAGTTGCCCTTGCCCCGATCCATGGCGATCTCCTTGCCACGCGCCGCGTCGGCGCCCGACAGGTCGATCTTCGGTGGATCAGCGGCCCAGGTCAGGGTCGCGATGGCCAAGGTGCCGAGCGCAAGGGCGATCGTTTCACGCCGGTGAGGGCGATGGGACTTCATGAAGGAAACCTCCTGGGGGTATCGTCTTTTGGTTGCCCTGAGGGCTCGAGATTTACTCCAAGCCGCCGAGCTCGTCTCTAGACTCGCGCGGGGCGAGGTGCCGCTGCGAGCTTGTCCCTGCATGATGATGGCGGCCGGTTAATTCAAGACCGGCATCGGACTCGCGAAGCGAGTGCCATCTGTCGTCTAGCCGAGAGATGCTAGCACGCACTCAGACGGTGATTCGAGCCCCGTTGTTCCCCGTGACCGAGGTACGGGTCTACGTTCCAGGCCGGATTCGCGGAGCGCCCCCGCGAGCCGTGGGTTGTCGCGGGCTGTGGTGCCCGCTGTACTTCCCTTGGGAGCCTGCCGCTCGTCCTTGCCCAGGGTGCGCACAGTGGACACCGACCAGCCCGAGGCGGAGGCAAAACCCCCGCACACGACGAGGAGCATAATGCGGCGCTTCGGGTCTTCCAACAATTGAGAAATTCAGGATAGGGGGCTAGGGTTTTCCACTATGTCCCGCGGGGTGACCTCCGCTCTCGGGCCGCGATGGCGTTCGATCAGCGCCTCCTCAAGGTCCCACCTGCTCGATCGCCATCATCATCCGCATGAGGTCCGAGAGTGACCGCGCCTCCAGCTTCTCCATCACCCTCGCCCGGTGGGCCTCGACCGTGGACTGACTGATCCCAAGATCTGCCGCGATCACCTTGTTGCGCTTGCCCCCGATGACTTGATCGAGGATCTCCCGCTCCCGTGGCGTCAGTCGGGCGAGCCGCTCCTGGATATCGGCGATGCGCAGGGCCTGACCCCGGTTTCGGGCGTCCTGGTCGAAGGCCCGATGAACCGCGTCCAGCAGGGTCTGATCGTTGAAAGGCTTCTCGATGAAATCCACGGCGCCGGCCTTCACGGCCCGGACCGCCATCGGGACGTCCCCGTGGCCGGTGATGATGATGATCGGGGGATGTAGGGGCTCCTGGGCCAGGCGTTCCTGGAGGTCGAGGCCGCTCATGCCCTTCATGCGCACGTCCAGGATGAGGCAGCCGGGACGGTCGCAGTCCAGCTGCTCCAGGTACGCCTGGGCGGAGGCGAAGCTGACCGCTGTAACGCCGACGGATTCCATCAGGAGCTGGATGGCTTCACGCACCTCTTGGTCGTCATCGACGATGAAGACGGTTGGCTCAGACTGTTGGTTGCTCATCGGGGTGGACCAATGGGAGGGTGAATCGGAAGCTGGCCCCCGAGCCGGGCTCGGACTCCACGCTGAGGGAACCGCCGTGGACCTCGACGATGCCGGCGCTGATGGAGAGCCCGAGCCCCATCCCCTGGGGCTTGCTGGTGACAAAGGGCTCGAACACCCGCTCGCGAATGTCGGGCGCCAGTCCGGGACCGGTGTCGGTGACCGCCAACGCGATGTGCCCGTGCCTGTCGGGCTTGGCGCTCAGGACGAGCCGACGGGGACCCGGGGACCCGGCCATGGCCTCGATGGCGTTGCGCCCGAGATTGAGCAAGACCTGCTCGATCTGGATCTCCTGGGCGAGCACCCAGGGATCCCTGTCGGTCTGATCGACGGCAAGCTCGACGCCGGCCCGCTTGGCCTCCGGCCGGAGGAGTCCAAGGACGGTGTCGAGAATCAGCCGCAGGGGCGTCGGGCGCAGATCCGGCGGCTCCTTGCGCACGAAGTGCCGGATCTGCCGGATCACCTCCCCGGCCCGCTCCGCTTGGGCGGCGACGCGATCCATCACGTCGCTGCACTGCTCGCCGCTGCTGCGGCCAGACTCGAGCATGCGGATGCAGGCTCGGGCGTTGGTTGCGATGGCGGTCAGTGGCTGGTTCAGCTCGTGGGCGATCCCGGAGGCGATCTCGCCCAGGGTGCTGAGCCGCGCCACGTGGGCCAGCTCCGCCTGGTGACGCCGAACCCGCTCCTCGGCCTCCTTACGCTCGGTGACGTCCCGGAAGACCACCACGGTCCCGAGGGTGGCCCCCTGCTCGTCGCGGATGGGTGTGGAGCTGTATTCGACGGGAAAGCTGGTGCCGTCCTTGCGCCAGAAGACATCATCGTCCACGAAGCGAGTCTGGTTGTCCCGGAAGGTGGCGTAGACGGGGCATTCGTCCGCCGGGTGGGGGCGCCCGTCGGCGTGGCTGTGATGCAGTATCTCGTGCTGATTGGCGCCGATCAGCTCATCGGCCCGCCAGCCCGTCAGGTTCAGCAAGGAGCGGTTGACGAAGGTGGTTCGTCCCGTCAGGTCCACCCCATAGATCCCTTCCGCCACGGAGTTGAGGATCAGCTCCTGCTGTTGTTCCAGTCGCGCCTTGGCCTTCACGAGTCGCGCATTCAGCCGGCTGACCCAGGTGGTCATGAAGGCCATGACCAGCATGGCCAGGACTCCCAGCAGCAGGCCGAACCAGTAGCGCGCGATGGCCTCCCGCAGCGTGAAGGGCGGCGGCTCGTCATAGGGGGGCAGGTGCAGGCGTCGCAACAGCTCGTGCACCGGCTGGTAGTCGAGGGGCACCGTCCAGCCCGCGTAGCCCCCGGCCCGTGCGGCGAGGTGATCAGGGGGCATCCGCAGCAGGGCGATGGCCACTTGCTGGGCCAGGTCGTCGCTGGTATGGCGGAGCTTGCTGAAGGGCCATTCGGGGAACAACGTGGTGCTGTGGACGAAGGGGAAGTCTGGATCCGTTCGTGGATTGATGATCCGAAAGTCCGACAAACGGATGGTGCCTTCCGACTCCATCTGCTCCAGGATGTCGGTGCGCACCGTCCCGGCGTCGTAGTCGCCGCGTTCCACCGCCAGCACCACCGCATCGTGGGTCCCGGCGAAGTCCAGTCGGGCCAGGTCCCGCGGGGGCTCGATGCCGCGCTCGGCCAGCGCGTCCCAGGCCATCTGGTAGCCCCCCAGGGAATCGCGGTCCACTGCCAGCAGGGAGCGGCCCCGCAGGTCTTCCAGCTCGGTGAGATCAGGATGATCCACGCGGGTGAAGATCACCCCTCCGAAGACGTTGCGGCTTGCCCTTCCGATCCGGTTGCGCATGGTGGCGATGCGCGAGACCCGGTAGCGCACCTCCAGGTTCACGTAGATGCCGGGGTTGACCAGGACGAAGTCCACTGCCTTGGCCGCGACGGCCGGATCCACCGCCGAGAAATCCAGTGGGACGATATGGAACTGGTATCCCGCGAGGGCGGATCCCAGATAGTCCGCGGTCGGGGTCCAGGTACGCTGGGTGGCGGCTTCGCCCCGGTGGCTCAGGACCCCGATGCGGATCTCGGAGTCAGGTGGCGTGCCGAGGGCCGCGCTCGTCGCCAGGGGGAGGGCGCACGCGAGCGCGCACGCCTGACGGGCACGACGACGGCGGGTGGGTGCGGTCACTGGAGCCCTCACGGGGTCTCCCTCGATCCGCCTAGCATGGGCCCAAGGCGCGGCCGTCCCACCCTCGGGAAAACCCCAAAGACCAAGGTCGTTTCCGCCAATGGCACCGATCCCGTCCTTCCGGGCATACTTGTCAGGATTAACCACCCAGCGGCGCAAGGCCGCTGACCTGCTGACAACCCCCAAGACACCATCTGGAGGATGATAACAATGTCCATCTCCCGTCGTGAGTTCATGCGTCTGGTCGGGCTCGCTGGCGCCGCGGGCATGCTGCCCAGCTCGATCTTCGCCGCCATGCGTCAGCCGAGCGACCTCTACGAGGTGCCCAAGTTCGGCAATCTGACACTGCTCCACATCACCGACACGCATGCGCAGCTGAACCCGATCTATTTCCGCGAGCCCAACGTCAACATCGGTGTCGGCGCGGCGCTGGGCCAGGCCCCCCATCTGGTGGGAGAGGCCCTGCTCAAGCACTTCGGCATCGCGCCCGGCGGGATTGAGGCGCACGCGTTCAGCTTCCTCAATTTCGACGAGGCGGCCGCCAAGTTCGGCTCGGTGGGTGGCTTCGCCCATTTGAAGACCCTGGTCGACCGCATCCGTACCGACCGCGGGGACGGCAACAGCCTGCTCCTCGACGGGGGTGATACCTGGCAGGGGTCAGGGACCGCCTACTGGACCCGCGGCATGGACATGGTGGGTGCCTGCAACCTGCTCGGGGTCGACGTGATGACCGGGCACTGGGAGTTCACCTACCTCGACGAGGAGGTCATCAAGAACGTCGAGGCATTCAAGGGCGACTTCGTGGCCCAGAACATCAAGGTGCGCGAGGAGGCCCTGTTCGACTACAAATTCCCGGACTTCGGCGGCTTCGACGAGGACGCGGGTCTGGCGTTCGAGCCCTACACCATCAAGGAGGTGGGGGGCGTCAAGGTCGCCATCATCGGTCAGGCCTTCCCCTATACACCGATCGCCAACCCGCAGCGGTTCATCCCCGACTGGACCTTCGGTATCCAGGACGGCCACATGCAGGAGGTGGTCGACCAGGTGCGCGAGGAGGAGAAGCCCGACCTGTTGGTGGTGATCTCTCACAACGGCATGGACGTGGATCTCAAGATGGCGTCCCGCGTGACGGGCATCGACGTGATCTTCGGCGGCCACACCCACGACGGCATGCCCGCCCCGACCATCGTCGAGAACGCGAGCGGCAAGACCCTGGTCACCAACGCCGGCTCCAACGGCAAGTTCCTGGGCGTCATGGACCTGGACGTGAAGGACGGCAAGCTGCGCGATTACCGCTATCGCCTGCTGCCGGTCTTCTCCAACCTGCTCGAGCCCAACGTCGAGATGGTCAAGTACATCAACGAGACCCGCGCCCCCTACAAGGACAAGCTGGAGGAGAAGCTCGCCACCGCCGAGCAGACCCTGTTCCGCCGCGGCAACTTCAACGGCACCTTCGATCAGGTGATCTGCGACGCCCTGATCAAGGTGAACGACGCCCAGATCAGCCTCTCGCCTGGCTTCCGATGGGGCACCACCGTCCTGCCCGGCCAGACCATCACCATGGACAACGTGATGGACCAGACGTGCATCACCTACCCGGAGACCTATCGCCGGGAGATGAAGGGCTCCGAGATCAAGGCGATCCTGGAGGACGTGTGCGACAACCTCTTCAACACGGATCCCTATGTCCAGCAGGGCGGGGACATGGTGCGGGTCGGTGGTCTCGACTACGTGTGCGACCCCAACGAGACCATCGGCAAGCGCATCACCGACATGCAGCTCGACGATGGCACCAAGATCGAGGCGGACAAGTCCTACGTGGTCGCCGGTTGGGCCACGGTGGGCAGCCAGTCGCCTGGGGAGCCCATCTGGGACACGGTGGCCACGTACCTGCGCGACGTCAAGACGGTCAAGATCGAGCGCCTCAACACCCCCAAGCTGAAGGGTGTCACGGGCAACCCGGGCCTCGCCGATTATCCCCGACTTGCATGAGGAGGGGCGGCCTCGCCGCGTGTCCCCCGCGGGCCAGGGACGGCTCGCCGCTGCCGCCAACCACCCCTATCGGGCCAAGCCGGACGAGCCGTCCTGGATCGGCGACCCGCGACCATGGGGGCCTTCGCCGTGTCTCCCTGGAGGCCCGTGGAGCGGCCCCCGCGTGCGGTGGCCGCTCCGGCTCGGTCTCGCTCCAGGGGGGGCGAGGATCCTGCGGCCCCCGGCCGTGCGGCTTAGGTGGGCGCCCGCATGGGCTGGAGCTCTCCGTGGGTCAAGGAGCGCCAGACCCATTCCAAGGGGCCGTAGCGGAAGCGCGTCAGCCAGAGGACGCTCACGCCCATCTGCAGCAGCGAGATGCTGAGCCAGACCAGCATGAGCTGCCAGCGCTCGAGTGATCCGAAGAGTCCGAATCCGAATCCGTAAAAGAGCGAAATCGCGATCACGGTCTGGCTGATGTAATAGGTCAGGGCCAGGCGGCCCGTGGCGGCCAGGGGCCCGGTCAGCCAGGGTGCGCGGCCCCAGCGACACAGGAGTCCGATGAGCCCCACGTGTCCCAGGGCGACCGGCAGGCGCCACAGGTCCAGGCTCCCCTCTTCGAGCCTGACGACGGTCAGGGGATCGAAGCCCTGCGCGTAGGCCTGGTAGAGCTCCGTACCGCGCAGCCAACCTCCCAGCCCATAGCCGAGCAGGGTCAGGGCCAGATAGAGCCCCCCGGAGGCGCGGCCCGAAAGCAATCCCCAGCGATAGAGCGCCATGCCGATAAGCATCATCCCGCCGATCTCGAAGAAACGGTGCTGGTACAGGGCCGTGGACTGCTGGGTCATGACCTCCGGGACCTGGGCCAGGAAGATATCCAGGTAGCCCGATCGATACAGCTCGATATCTTGCGCCATCTGCATCCGAAGCCAGTCGAGGAAGCGCGCGCTCTCCTCCCCGGAGACGGCACCCGCCGCGACGCCCGCGGAGCCGTCCGCGGGGACCGGCACGCCTTGGAGCCAGGACGCCACGGCGGTCCAGTCGACCTCGAGGTCCGACAGGGCCTGGAGAATCAGGCCCCCGATGAAGAGGACCAGCGTCGGTGCACGGCGTAGCGGGAAGAGAAAGAGCCCGATCAGCCCATAGACGTAGAGGACGTCGTGGGGCCAGAGCAGCAGATACGCATGGATTATTCCGAACAGGATCAGAATGAGGTTGCGCCGGTAGAACCGGTCCACCACGGCGACACCGTCGGACCCCAGTCGGGCCTCGTCCAGGTAGATCAGGGCGCTGGCGCCGAACAGCATGGAGAACAGTCCACGCACGGCGCCTTCCATGTACACCTCGGTCGCGGCCCAGATCGTGAGGTTGAGGGTGCCCGGTGTGCCGAGCAGGGTTGGCAGGGCATTGGCCGCGTAGGGCATGCCGAAGGCGCCGACCGCGATCCAGCACATGCCGAGTACGGCGAATCCCCGCAGGACGTCGATCTGGGCGATACGCCCCGAAACGGATGCGTTCATAAGGGCGGGGCTCTCCGATGGGCCTTCGTCTGGCGACTGGCCCGTTGAAGGGCTCGGTATGGGTAGGGTTGCCCTTGTCAAGCGCCTGCCCACGGGTCGGTCTGCGGGGGTACTCGCTCGTCAGCGGTTTCTGGCTGACCCGCAGTCCGCGAAATTGATGTAGTGTTTGGGTTCCAGCGTTCTATTTCGGTCCGGCCTATGATCCTCCAGCCCGTAATCCTGTCCGGTGGCTCCGGTACCCGCCTCTGGCCCCTGTCCCGGGAGGCCTACCCCAAACAGTTCCTAGCCCTCACCAGCGAGCACACCATGCTCCAGGAGACGGTGCGGCGGCTCGATGGACTGAATCAGGAACATCCTCGGCGGGCCATCGGTCTGGTCCATCCCCTGGTGGTGTGCAACGAGGCCCACCGCTTCCTTGTCGCCGAGCAGTTCCGGGTCATGGACCGTCAATGCGCCGGCATCCTCCTCGAGCCCAAGGGCCGCAATACCGCACCGGCCCTCACCCTGGCGGCCTTGGCGGCGACCCAGGACGGGCGGGACCCGGTCCTGCTGGTGATGCCCGCGGATCATACCATCCGCAACGAGCCAGGCTTCAGGGACGCGGTGGCGGATGGCTTCACCTTGGCGGAGCAGGGTGCCGTGGTCACCTTCGGGGTCGTACCAAGCAAGCCGGAGGTGGGTTACGGCTACATCCGCCAGGGGGCGGTCTTCGAGGCCGAGGGGGTGGAGGGTCGCGCCTACCGGCTGAGCCGATTCGTGGAGAAGCCGGATCTCGACACCGCCCAGGACTATCTGGCGACCGGCGAGTATCTCTGGAACAGCGGCATTTTCATCCTCAAGGCGTCGCTCTGGCTCACGCTGATCGAGCGCTTTCGCCCCGACATCGCGGAGGCGAGCGCGCGAGCCTACCACGGCGGGACGCAGGACGGCCCCTTCCTGAAGATCGGGGCCGACGCCTTTGCCGTCTGCCCCAGCGATTCCATCGACTACGCGGTGATGGAGCATCTGACCGGTCAGGGGGGCGCGGACCTGCCCCCTGCCGTGGTGGTCCCCCTGGACGTGGGATGGTCGGATGTGGGGGCTTGGTCCGCCCTCTGGGAGGTGCGCGCCCAGGACGCCTCCGGCAATGTTCTCGATGGGGACGCTTTCGTCCACGATTCCAGCAACAACCTGCTCATCGCCCACCATCGGATGGTGGCGGCCGTGGGGGTGGAGGACCTGATCGTGGTGGAGACTCCGGACGCCGTGCTGGTGGCCAAGAAGGACCGGGCCCAGGAGGTCAAGGCGGTGACTCAATTCCTGCAGCGGGAGGAACGCAACGAGCTTCGCCACCATCAGCGGGTGCATCGTCCCTGGGGGACCTTCGAGTCCATCGGTCACGGGGGCCGCTACCAGGTGAAGCGGCTCGTCGTGAAGCCGGGGGAGGCCCTCTCGCTGCAGATGCACCACCATCGCGCCGAGCATTGGGTGGTGGTGTCCGGCACGGCCCGGGTCACCCGCGACGACGAGGTCTACCTGCTCACCGAGAACCAATCCACCTACCTGCCCGTCGGCGCCACGCACCGGCTGGAGAACCCCGGGACCATCCCGCTGGAGATCATCGAGGTCCAGTCGGGCAGCTACCTGGGAGAGGACGACATCGTGCGCTTCGATGACGTGTACAACCGGGGCGCGAAGGAGGGTTGCTGAGCCGGTACCGGCCGGATCGCTTCGTTTTCGCCCTCGACCCAGGTCGGCGCCGCCCTTTTCCCGCTTCCCGCGCGGGCCGAGGTGGGGGAGCTCGTCGCCTGCCAGGACGGCATTCGGCAAGCATCTGCTTGGCCGCTCCTGTAGCATTCACAATTTTTTGGGCGCGGGGTCCTCGTCATGGGCTTCAAATGTGGCATCGTGGGGCTGCCGAACGTCGGCAAGTCCACCCTCTTCAACGCGCTGACCAAGGCCGCCATCTCGGCGGAGAACTACCCCTTCTGCACCATTGACCCCAACGTGGGGGTGGTGCCGTTGCCGGACGCGCGGCTCGACGTGATTGCCGCTATCGTCAGGCCCCAGGCGGTGATCCCGACCACCATGCAGTTCGTGGACATCGCGGGCCTCGTGGCGGGGGCGTCCAAGGGGGAGGGGCTCGGCAACAAGTTCCTGGCCAACATCCGCGAGACGGACGCCATTGCCCATGTGGTCCGCTGCTTCGAAGATGACGACGTGGTCCATGTCTCGGGGGCGGTGGACCCGGTGCGCGATATCGAGGTGATCGACACGGAGCTCGCCCTGGCCGATCTGGAGACCGTGGACAAGGCCCTGGACCGGGCGGGTCGGTCCGCCAAGGCAGGGGACAAGAAGGCCCTGGCCAGAAAGGCGCTTCTGGAGCGGGTTCGCGACCACCTCGATGAGGGCCGGCCAGTGCGGGCCCTGGGACTGGGCGCGGACGAGCGGGCCGAGATTCGGGACCTGTTCCTGCTCACGGCCAAGCCCACTATGTACATCGCCAACGTGGCCGAGGACGGCTTCGCGGAAAACCCTAGGTTGGAGGCGGTGCGTACCCATGCGGAGGCCGAGGGGGCCGCGGTGGTCCCGGTGTGCGCCGCCATCGAGGCCGAGATCGTCGAGCTCGAGGACGCCGAGCGGGACGAGTTTCTGCGGGACCTGGGACTCGACGAGCCGGGCCTCAATCGGGTCGTGCGTGCCGGCTACCGGCTCCTCGGGCTCGAGACCTATTTCACCGCCGGCCCCAAGGAGGTGCGTGCCTGGACCATCCCGGCGGGTGCCCGGGCCCCCCAGGCCGCCGGAGTCATCCACTCGGACTTCGAGCGTGGATTCATCCGCGCCGAGGTGATCGGCTACGAGGACTTCGTCGCCTGCAAGGGGGAGCAAGGGGCCAAGGAGGCGGGCAAGCTGCGTTCTGAGGGCAAGGACTACATCGTGCGAGACGGCGACGTGATCCATTTCCGATTCAACGTCTGACCGTCGCGTCCCCGTTGCGTACAGGGGATGCTATCAAACGCCATCCTGGCATTCGATCCGCTCGCCCTTCGAGATGCGCGACTCTCGAAGGCCTCAATTTTCAGCGACTGATCGTCATCGAAACTGTCGGGCGATACCTCGCCCGGACAGAAAACGCACTAGATTCGCGTTTCCCTGGGTCGCGAGCGGCCGATTGACGCTCCCGCCGCGCCTCTATATCATTCCCAGTTCTTCTGGCTACGTAGCTCAGCTGGTTAGAGCACCGCACTCATAATGCGGGAGTCGGTGGTTCAAATCCACCCGTAGCCACCAGTCGCGAGCCACGCGCGAGTGAGACCAGAGAAAGAGCCGCCCTGGGCGGCTTTTCTTTTGTGCTGACCGGGACCGGAGCGCTACGGTTTCGGCGGGCTTCGCCCCGCGAGGGGCCGGGGGAGGCCGAGAAGGATCTCCCCACGCATTGCGAGATGTCGCACGCGTCGACCCCCTCGGTCAGCTTTGGCCCTGGTGTACAATCCCGCATCAGCTCTGAGCGTGAGAGCGGACCCGGCTCGCCCCCGCGGGCGGAGTGGAGTGTGGAGACAGCGTCCCGAAGCGAACCCTATCTGGCATCAATCGATGACCTCGAGGCCCCGCCGCGACCAGGCGTGGCGACCACCGAGGCCGCGTCGCCGCCGCCCCGCCCAGGGGCAGGCCCCAAGGGCCCGGACGCCGGCCCTCCGCGGGCCTCCCGTCGGCGTCCCCGGTCCCCTTGGGGATGGTTTCAGCAGTTCCTCGTCACCGGGCTCTTCCTGCCGATCCAGCTGCTGACCATTGGCCTGTTGGGGGCGGCGGTGTTCGTGAACGCCACCCTGCCCGACCTCCCGGACGTGGAAAAAGGGCTTCGCAGCGTACAGCTCCAGGAGCCCCTGCGGGTCTACAGCGCCGACGGGGCCCTGATCGCCGAGTTCGGGGTCGAGCGGCGGACCCCAGTCTCCTATGATCGCCTGCCCCCCCTGCTGATCAAGGCCTTCCTCGCCACGGAGGACAGCCGCTTCTTCGAGCACGGCGGCATCGACGCGGTGGGAATGGGGCGCGCGCTGGTCAGCTACGCCTCGACGGGGATCAAGTCCCAGGGCGGCAGCACCATCACCATGCAGGTGACCCGAAACTTCTTCCTGTCGCCGGAGAAGACCTTCACGCGCAAACTCGCGGAGGTGCTGCTCGCCCTTCATGTGGAGAAGACCCTCACCAAGAAAGAAATTCTGGAGCTCTATCTCAACCAGATTTTCTTCGGACACCGCTCCTACGGGATCGTCGCCGCGGCGGCCAACTACTACGGCAAGGATCTCTCCCAGCTCACGGTCGCCGAGATGGCCATGCTGGCCGGGTTGCCCAAGGCGCCGTCGTCCAACAACCCCATCTCGAATCCCGAGCGGGCCCTGGAGCGGCGCAACTACATCCTCGGCCGGATGCTGGAGCTGGGCTACATCGACCGGTCCCAGTACGAGGTGGCCGTCAACGCCCCTGACAACGCGCGTCTCCATGGGGTGGAGCCCGAGCTGGAGGCCGCCTATGTCGCCGAGATGGCCCGCCAGGAGATCATCGAGCATTACGGGGCGGCCGCCGCGGCCCAGGGGCTCAAGGTGACCACCACCATCGAGTCCTGGCTCCAGAACGCCGCCCAGGAAGCCGTGCGCAAGGCGTTGCGCCAGTATGAGCGGCGCCACGGCTACCGGGGGCCCGAGGCCCAGGTGGACCTGGCGGGCGCCTCGGAGGCCGACATGGATGCCTATCTGGAGGGCGTTGCCCGCATCCCCGAGCTCGAGCCCGGTCTGGTCACCAAGGCCACGACCCAGGAGGCCGAGGTCTATCTGGGCGGTGGGCGCAGACTCACCCTTGGGCTGTCCCAGATGAGCTGGGCCCGGGAGTTCCGTAACGCCAATTGGAAGGGGCCCGCACCCCGGCGGGTCTCGGACGTGGTCTCTGCGGGGGACCTGATCCGCTTACGTCAGGACGACAAGGGCGAATGGGAGCTCTCCTCCATCCCGGCCGTGACCGGCGCCCTGGTGGCCCTCTCCCCCCATGACGGCGCGGTGCGGGCCCTGGTGAGCGGATACTCCTTCAACGAGAGCAAGTTCAATCGGGCGGTGGACATGCGCCGTCAGCCGGGCTCCAGCTTCAAGCCCTTCATCTACGCGGCGGCCCTCAACGAGGGATGGACGCCGGCGAGCCTGCTCAAGGACCAGGCCGTCAGGCTCAGTCTGGGGGGTGGCAAGACCTGGAATCCCCAGAACTACGATCACAAGCAGATGGGGCCGATCCGGATGCGCAAGGCCCTGGCCCTGTCCCGGAACCTGGCCTCCATCAACCTGCTGAACAGCGTGGGTCTCGAGGACGCCCAGGCCTATATCCGGCGTTTCGGCTTCGAGCAGGACGCCCTGCCGTTGGGGCTGTCAATGGCCCTGGGCACGGGCGAGACCTCGCCCATGAAGATGGCCGAGGCCTACGCGGTCTTTGCCAACGGCGGCTATCACGTGCTGCCCCATTTCATCTCCCGCATCGACGGTGCCGACGGTCAGCCCATCTTCGTCGCCGACCCGCCTCGCGCCTGCTCGGATTGCTGGTATCGGTACGGGGATGCGAAGCCCGCCCGGACCGCCGGGACGACGGATGAGGGCCTGGCGGAGCAGGTGATCGACCCCCGTATCTCCTACCAGATCACCTCCATGCTGCAGGACGTGATTCAGCGCGGGACCGGCACCCGGGCGAAGAGTCTCGGCCGTGGCGACATCGCCGGCAAGACCGGCACCACGAACGACGTGCGCGACTCCTGGTTCTGCGGCTATCAGGCAGAGCTGGTGGCGGTGTCCTGGATGGGCTTCGATGCCTTCCACAAGCTCGGACGGGGCGAGGAGGGGGGGCGCGCTGCCCTGAGCCTCTGGATCAGCTTCATGAAGGAGGCGCTCAAGGATCAGCCAGAGGCCCACCTGGAGATGCCCCCGGGCATGGTCCGGGTGCGGATCGATGGCAATCGCGGCACCATCACCAAGTCGAAGGGCGCCATGACCGAGGAGGTCATGGAGGAATACCAGCTGATGCTCCTGGGCCCGGAGCCCCAGTATGCGGAGGGCACGGGGACTGGTCGCAGCTCCAGGTCCAGGGACAAGTCGACGAGCGTGCGCTCGGCGCCCAAGGTGGTCGACGACCTCTTCTGATCAGCAGGTTGCGGGTGCCAGGCGAGGCTGGCGCTGCAGCTTCAGCAGGTCCTGACGCAGCCCGGTGAGCCGTTGCTTCAGGTGGGCCTGCTGCTCGCCGCTCAGGGACTTGCCCAGACGGCTGACGAGCTCCACTACCCGCTCCTCCAGACGATCCCCCGCCTGATCGAGCTCGGGCGGGAGATCCCGGTAGTCCACGAGCCAGGCCGTCATGAAGTCTTCCAGGCGCGCAGCCGTGGCCCCGGATTCGAGCAGGGTGACCAGCTCCGCGCGCTTTCGAGTGCGGTAGGCGAGCACGGCCACGCGGCTGTCGGGCATGCGTCGGGTCAGCTCCTCCACCAGGGCCTTCTGGTCCGCTCCCAGTGGCCCCGTCCATTCCTCGATGGAGCGCGCGTACCGGATGGCCCGTCGGCGCAGCTCCCGCTCCCTTCCCCCGTCCTTGAAATCCTCCTCGTCCTCCGCCAGCTCCCGGGCGAATCGCTGCTTCAGCGCCCGGACCTGCGCCGGTGTCAGGTCCGCCAGCAAGGGAACGGCGAGCTTGACAGCGAGCCGCGCATGGCGCCGATAGAGATCGCGGATGCCGTCCACCAGACAGGTGGCGTCCGCGTTCTGGAAGCCGGCCCGACTGGCTTGCAGGGCCCGATCGAAGAACGCCGCCAGATAGGGCAGCTCCTCGCGGCGGTGGACAGCCAGCACCCGTTGGAGCTCGGGCTCCCACCGGTCGCGCTGGTCGCGGTCGAGGCCCAGATAGCCGTCCGCGTAGCTTGCGAGCAGCAGATCCGCCGATCCGTAGGTGAGCCTGACCCGGCTGCAGCCGGCGAGCCCCAGGACGACGGCGAGCAGCAGGGCGGTGGTCAGCACGAGGGCAGACACGCGGCGGCGGGGGCGGGGTGGATGGGGTGTCATCTCGGGGGTTGATCGCGGGCGAATGTGCCAGATCTTGACGCCCAGGGCGCCACGGACTGGTCGATGGTGGCTTGTAGGGGTCTGACAATGATGGGCGTCGAGGGTTTACTCCGCCGTTTCCCCAAATCGGGGCGCGTCGAATGGATCGGTGTCCGCCCGGCCCGCCGGGAGCCGCTGGTCGTGCCCGCGGAGGTCCTGGCGGTGGAGGGGGGCGGACTCGTCGGTGACCATTATGGGGGCGGGAGCGGCGCCCGCGGGATCACCCTGATTCAGGCGGAGCACCTCGCCGTGGTCGCCGCCCTGATGGGCCTGGAGACCCTGGACCCCGGGCGGCTGCGCCGGAATCTGGTGGTCTCGGGGATCAATCTCTCCGCTCTTAAGGGGTGTCGCTTTCAGGTGGGGGAGGCCGTGCTGGAAGGGACCGGGCCCTGTCACCCCTGCTCCCGCATGGAGGAGGCGCTCGGATTCGGCGGGCTCACCGCCATGCGCGGACACGGCGGGCTCAACGCACGGGTCCTGCGCGGCGGTCGGATCCGCCTCGGTGATGACGTCTCGGTTCTGGACGAGGGGGAGCCGCCTCCGTGCGACCTGCCCTGATCCTCTTTCTGCTCCTCCCGCTGCTCGCCTGGGGCAACCCGGTCAGCACGGAGCAGGTGACCGCGCGGCTCGTCGCGGAGCGAGCGGCGGCGGCTCCCGGAGAGACCGCCGAGCTGCTCCTGTCGCTGGACATCCGCCCCGGCTGGCACACCTACTGGCGCAACCCCGGGGACTCGGGCGAGCCGCCGCGGATCGATTGGACGCTCCCGGCCGGGGTCGAGGCGGGACCGCTGCGGTTCCCGACCCCCGGGCTGATCCGGGTGGGGCCCCTGGCCAACTTCGGCTACTCGGGTCGGGCCCTGCACCCGGTCTCCCTGAAGGTGCCAGCGGGATGGCCGGTGGGGGAGCCCATCCGGGCCCGGGCCGAGGCCCACTGGCTGGTGTGCGAGGAGCACTGCATCCCGGAGTCGGCGGTGCTGGAGCTGAGCCTCCCCGTGGCGGAGCGACCCGGGGCCACCGATCCCGCCGTCGCCGGACTCTTCGCCGAGGCACGCGAGGGCCTGCCCCGGGGCTCCATCCCGGACGCCCTGCTGCTTCCGACCGCCGAGGGGGCGCGCCTGGAGGTCCCGTTGGACGACGCCATCCCGCCCCCGGTCGCCGTGCGCTACTTCCCGTCGAGCTGGGGCCTGATCGAGCACGCGGCCGATCAGCCCTGGCGCCTGGTCAGAGGTGAGGGCGGGGACCGGATCCAGGTGGACCTGACCCCCGACGCCGGGATCGCGTCCGCCGACCTGGGCGGGCTCCTGAGCCTGCGGGGCGCCGACGGTGTCGCCCGCTCCTATGAGCTGGCACCGCGCCGGGTCGCCGGGCGGACCTCGGGGCGGGAGGGCGCATCGAGCCTGGGCCTGCCGCTGGCCCTCGGCTTCGCCTTCCTCGGCGGCCTGATCCTCAATCTCATGCCCTGCGTCTTCCCGGTGCTGGCCATCAAGGCCATGGGCCTCGTGGGGCAGGGGGCGCTCGCCACCCGCGAGCGCGCGATCCACGGGCTCTCCTACACCGCGGGGGTCCTGGTCTTCTTCGGGGTCCTCGGGGGGCTGCTGCTGGCGCTCCGGGCCGGCGGTGCCGCCCTGGGCTGGGGTTTCCAGCTCCAGTACCCGCCTTTCGTGGCGGCGATGGCCTATCTGTTCCTGGTCCTGGGCCTGGCCCTGTCCGGGGCCTTGACCCTGGGGGTGCGCCTGATGGGTCTCGCCGCCGGCCCCCAGCGCCCTGGCCAGGGCGTAGCGGCCGCCTTCGCCACCGGCGCACTCGCGGCCCTGGTGGCCGCACCCTGCACCGCGCCCTTCATGGGGGCGGCGCTCGGCTATGCGGTGACCCTGTCCTGGCCCCTGGCGCTCGCAATCCTGCTCACGCTGGGTCTCGGCCTGGCCGGCCCGTACCTGCTGCTCTCCCTCTGGCCGGCGCTGGCGGCCCGGCTGCCGAGGCCCGGCCCCTGGATGGAGGTCCTCAAGCAGCTCCTTGCCTTCCCGCTCTTCGCGACGGCCGCCTGGCTCCTGTGGGTCCTGAGCGTGCAGTCCGGACCGACGGGCGTCGCCCTGGGCCTCTCCGGCATGCTGCTGCTCGCCTTCGGTCTCTGGGTGCGGGAACGCACGGTCCTGGCCCCCGCGCCCTGGCCGTGGCTCGGCTCGGCCGCCGCCATCCTGGGCCTGGCGGTCGCCCTCTGGCTCGCCCTACTGGTGGACGGCACGGGGATCCAGGGCCCACCGGACACACCCGGGGTCGATACGGCGGGGGACGCGCGCGAGCGGCCCGCTCAGGCGCTCCCTCACGAGCCCTATTCGGCGGAGCGCCTGGCGGCCGCCCAAGCGGAGGGGCGACCCGTGCTCGTCAACATGACCGCCGCCTGGTGCATCACCTGTCTGGTGAACGAGCGGGTGGCCCTGAGCACGCGGCGGGTGGCCGAGCAGCTCGCCGCCAGGGACGTCCTGTACCTGAAGGGGGACTGGACCAATCGCGACCCGGCGATCACCGACTTTCTCGCGGGTTTCGGGCGCACCGGTGTCCCCATCTATGTCCTGTACCCGCGGGTGGGCGAGCCCCGGGTGCTGCCCCAGATCCTCACACCCGCGATCGTCGAGTCGGCAATCGCATCACTCGGGGATCCCGACCCCTCACAACCCAAAGGAGAGAGCCCATGAACCGATCACCGATGCGTCCCTTCCTGGTCGGCGCCTGCCTGGCCCTGGCGGCAACCCTCACGGCCGGGGCTGTCGCCGCCAAGCCGGAGGTGGGCCAGCCCGCGCCCGCCTTCTCGGTCGCCGACACCACGGGCAAGACCTGGAGCCTGGCGGACTTGGCCGGCAAGGGCCTGATCCTGGAGTGGACCAACCACGACTGCCCCTACGTCCAAAAGCACTACGGGAGCGGAAACATGCAGGCCCTCCAGCAGGAGGCGAGGGACGCGGGCTATGTCTGGCTGTCCGTGATCTCCTCGGCCCCCGGCAAGCAGGGTCACGTCAGTGCGGCCGAGGCCGACGAGCTGACCGAGGGCCGGGGGGCGGCGCCGACCGCCGTGCTGCTCGACGTCGACGGGGCCATGGGCCGGGCGTACGGGGCCAAGACCACGCCCCACATGTTCGTGATCGACGGCGCCGGGAGCCTGGTCTACATGGGCGGTATCGACGACCGCGCCACCACCGACCCCGCGGACGTGGCGGGGGCCGAGAACTATGTCCGGCTCGCCCTGACGGACCTCGCGGCCGGCAAGGCGGTGTCCAATCCGGCCACCAGACCCTACGGCTGCTCGGTAAAATACTGAGCCCCAGGCGCGAGCAGCGCCGAGGGGCCAGGGCCCCGGGGCCCGAGCCGTCAGACCCACGCACCCCCGGAGCGATCACCATGCAGGATCCCGTCGACCAGACCCCGAAGGCCCAGCGCGAGGCGGATTGGCTCCGGGGTCCCGACGATCTGCTGACCGATTTCGACCGGGCGGTGACCGTCTTCAACGAGTTCGTGCACGGCTACCGGGACCTTTTCGATCTGGGTCCCACGGTCACCGTCTTCGGCTCGGCACGGCTGTCGGAGGGTAGCCGGTACTACGAGCTGACCCGGGCGGTGGCGCGGCGACTCGCCGAGTCCGGGTTTGCCGTGATGACCGGCGGTGGTCCCGGGATCATGGAGGCGGCGAACCGCGGCGCCAGGGAGGGCGGGGGCCTGAGCGTCGGCTGCAACATCGAGCTGCCCCGGGAACAGCAGCCCAACCTCTACCTGGACCGCCACCTGACCTTCGACTATTTCTTCGTCCGCAAGGTCATGCTGGTCAAGTACTCGTCCGGGTTCCTGTTCATGCCCGGGGGGCTCGGCACCCTTGACGAGGTGTTCGAGACCCTGACCCTGATGCAGACCGACAAGCTCAAGGACTTCCCCTGCGTGGCCATGGGGGTGGACTTCTGGCGTCCCCTGATCGAGTTTGCCGAGCAGAGCATGCTGGCCACGGGGACCCTGAGCCTGGGAGAGATCGAGCTGGAGCTCACCGACGACCCCGAGGCCGCGGTGCAGTACATCCAAGGCCGACTCGCCAAGGTCACCTTGGATGCGGCGCCCCCAGGGGTGATGCCGACCTGATGGGGGTCTATCCGGAGCGGCTTGGCGACGGGGATCGTCCGGGTCAGCTGCGGGCCCACCACCGCGCGTTGGAGGGTTGCCGGCGCTGCCCGGCCATGTTCGGCCCGCCGGTCCACGGCGAGTCGGTGCTCTCGCCCGTCCTGTTGATCGGCCAGGCGCCGGGGACCAAGGAGATCGAGCAGGGCAGGCCCTTCTGCTGGACCGCGGGGAAGACCCTGTTCCGCTGGCTCGCCTCGGTCGGGCTCGACGAGCATCAGGTCCGCTCCCGGGTCCTGATGAGCGCGGTGTGCCGTTGCTTCCCCGGCAAGAATCCCAAGGGGGGTGACCGGGTGCCGGATGGGCCCGAGGTCCACAACTGCTCGGGCTGGTGGCGGGGTGAGCTCGAGATCAGCCGGCCCCGGCTGATCATCCCGGTGGGTAAGCTCGCCATCGCCCAGTTTCCCGACCAACTGGGCCGGGGCGCCAAGCTCAACGACCTGGTGGGTAGGCAATGGCCCTTCCGGTCCGACTCCGGGATCGAGGCCGACCTAATCCCGCTTCCGCACCCCTCGGGCGCCTCCACCTGGTTCAAGATGGAGCCCGGAAAGCGACTCCTGCCCCAAGCCCTGGCCCTGATCGCGGACCATCCTGCCTGGCGTGGGCTGCAGGGCTAGAGACAGCGCACGATCGCGACCTTTCACCGCGGCTGAAGGTCGCGCATCGCCACGGCGAGACGGTCAGGGCCTGCGGGCCACCAGCTGGACGACGGCGCCGAGCCCGTTGTGAAACTCCCCCTCATGGACCTCGCGCTGGCATTCGCGCAGCTCTAGGAGCTCCAGGCCGGCGAACTCCGCGCGCAGGGTCTCCGCGTCCATCATCAGCTCGGCCGTGGGCGGGCCGCCGGTCCCGAGACCCACCTGTCGCGGTGTATAGGCCTCGAGCAGCAGGACCCCGCCGGGGCGAAGCCCGGCCACGCAGCGGCGGTGCACGTCGGCGCGCAGCACCGGCGGCAGGTGACAGAAGATGGATACGATCCCGTCCCAGGCCCCCGGCTCGATGTCGAACGCGGCCAGGTCGGCGTGCACCGTCGTGATCTCCACCCCGCGCTCCGCGGCGAGCCGTTGGGCCTTCTGCAGCCCGACTCCGGATGAATCCACCGCGGTCACCTCAAGGCCCTGCGCGGCCAGCCAGACGGCGTTGCGGCCCTCACCCTCGCCGAGGCACAGGACCTTGCCGGTCGGCAGTCGCGCGGCCGCGGTGACCAGGAACCCGTTGGGCTGGGTCCCGTAGACATAGGTGTCGCTGCTGTATCGCTGGTCCCACATGGCGTCTCTCGCCGTCAGGGTGCTCAGACCGCCACCATTCGTCGGCGCCGGCCGCATTCAGAGTGTCCATGATAGCCTGTGGTCGTCGGCACGGGGGGGTTGCGACTCGGGGCCTATCCCAACCCGTCAGCGCGTACTTCGCGAGTCTTCGATAGAGCGTGCGCTCGCTGATCCCCATCGCCTTCGCGACCCGACATCGGTTGCCCCCGTGCTCACGCAGCATGCGTGAGAGATACCCGGCTTCGCCCATCTCGCTGCACGGGTGCTCCCGGTGGTGCAGGACCTGATGACACTTCTGTCCGACCAGCTCCGCGCCCGCCCGGTTGAACGCCCCATCGTAGGCCTGGTTCACGGCGACCACCTCGAAGTCCCTGCCGATCAACACGAAGGGCCGCTCGTGGGTGTCCACCAGTAACTTCAGCTCGACCAGGTCAGTCATCGAAGGGTCTCCGCCGGCGGCCCGCGCCCGCACGGTCCACGCGCTTGTTCTGTTGCGGCCTGTGCGGCCCGGGTCGACCCGCCGGGGCTGCCTTGGCGCCCGGACGTTGCTCGGCGGTCGGCGCCGCCCGCCGGCCACGAACCGGAAGCCCTCTGCTTGGATCTGCCAGATTTGGCAGTGCCTCGTCTGTCATTCTGTCGAGAATCTGCCAACTTTGTCACCGGCCCTCAGCTGCGTCGGTGCCGGCCGCCGACTAAGTCATTGATGCTCTTGTGTCGGCTAGGCCGGGCATGGAATCTGCTTGGTATCAGGATAGGAGAAGCGAATATTCGAATATCGCGAATCTTTTATTTGTTTTCACCACCCTGACGAGGATTTCATCCATGCTCTGGACACGACGCGCCCCCGGAGAGGAGCCCAGGGGCCCCACCGCCAGCCCCTTTTCACCTTCTCGCAGTATCTTGCCCACCGTCGCCCGGGAGGGCTCTTCAAGTAGGGGCCACTTTCGAAACCTGACGCTCGGCATCCTCGCCCTCGGCTTCTGCGCGGTCACGACCGCCCAGGCCGCCAACCCGTTCTTCGACTCGACCCACTTCTCCGGCTCCGCCAACTGTGCCCTCTGCCACAACGGCCTGGTCGACGCGGCCGGCAACGACGTCTCCATCGAGACCTCTTGGTCCGCCACCATCATGGGCAACTCCGCCCGAGACCCCCTGTGGAAGGCGAAGTTCGCCACCGAGATCCTGCGCAACCCGCAGCACGACGCGGTGCTGAACGACAAGTGCACCCGCTGCCACGCCCCCATGGCGAACCAGGAGTCCGTGTTCGACGGCATCGCGCCCCAGTACTTCGGCGTGGGGGGCTTCGAGGACCCGAACAACCTCCCGCTGCATGACGCGGCCATGGACGGGGTGAGCTGCACCCTCTGCCACCAGATCGCGGACGTTCCCGAGCTGGGCACCGACGCGGGCGAGTCCGGCCACTACGTGATCGACGACCTGCTGGGCGTCGATCGCCCCGCGTACGGCCCCTACACCAACCCCCGCATCAACCCGATGCAGGTGAATGCGGTGTTCACCCCGCAGTACTCGGCGCACGTCTCCGACTCGACGCTCTGCGGGACCTGCCACAACCTGAAGACCCCGATCCTGAACGCGAGCGGGCAGCTCACCGCGGACAAGTTCCCGGAGCAGATGGTCTACTCGGAGTGGGAGAACAGCGACTTCGCCGATGGCGGGGCCGAGGCGAGCACCTGCCAGCAGTGCCACATGGCCCGCGCTGAGGGTCGAGTCAAGATCTCCAACCGCCCGCGCAATCTGGGCACACACGACAACTTCGCCATCCACGGCTTCTACGGCGGCAACACCCTGATCCTGGACATCCTCGACAAGAACCGCGCCGAGCTGGATGTCGGCAACGGCGACTTCCTCGCCGCCATCGACGCCACCCGGGCCACGCTGCAGAGCGCGGCCAGCGTGGCCATCGAGGAGACTTTCGTCGCTGAGCCCGCGCCCGGCCAGCGCGAGCTGGTGGTGCGCGTGCGCGTCGACAACAACTCCGGCCACAAGGTGCCGACCAGCTACCCGTCCCGGCGCGCCTACATCCATCTCGCCGCGGCGGACCAGGACGGCTTACTGCTGTTCGAGTCGGGCCGGCTGGCGACCGACGCCAACGGCAAGCCCACCGGCGCCGTCATCGGTGTCGACGCCGACACCGACGCCGGACCCGCCTTCGAGCCGCACCACGAGGAGATCACCAGCCCCGACCAGGTCCAGGTCTACGAGGCCATCATGGAGGACATCAGCGGCAACCAGACCTACACGCTGCTCAATGCCGCCCGCTACAGCAAGGACAACCGGCTGCTGCCGCGTGGATTCCCGCGCGACCCGCAGACCGACCCGGTCATCGGCAAGTGGAGCGACATCGCGATCGTCGGCAAGGCCGAGCCGGACCCGGACTTCATCGCGGGCAGCGACCTCGTGACCTACCGCATCCCCCTGGACGCCACCACCACCAGCGTCACCGTCACGGCGGACTTCAATTATCAGACCATGGCCTACGGTTACTACCTCGATCTGATCCAGGAGGTGGCCCAGGTGCCCGAGGTCGCCGACTTCCAGCGCCTCTACGAGGCATCCGACGTGCGCGTCGAGACCATGGCCTCCGCCTCCGCGGTCGTCGATGCCGGCGCCGGAAGCACGCCGGTCGACCAGCCGCCGGTGGCCGACTTCACCGTCGTCTGCATCGACCTCACCTGCACCTTTGACGGCAGCGTGTCGACGGATGACGGGACCATCGTCAGCTACGCGTGGGACATCGGCGGTCTCGCGACCGCAACCGGTGCCGCGGCCAGCTATACCTTCGCGGCGGACGGTACCTACGACGTGACCCTGACGGTGACCGACGACGCCGGCCAGACCGACAGCGTCACCCAGACGGTGACGGTCAGCGTCGGCGCGGTCGATCAGCCGCCGGTGGCGAGCTTCACCCCGACCTGCATCGGGCTGGCCTGCACCTTCGACGGCAGCACGTCGACGGACGACGGGACCATCGTCAGCTACGCCTGGAACTTCGGCGACGGCATGACCGCAACCGGCGCCACCGCTGCCCATACCTACGCCTTGGACGGTACCTACACCGTGACCCTGACGGTGACCGACAATGGCGGTCAGACGGCTACGGTCAGTCAGCAGGTGACCGTGGTCAACCAGGCCCCGGTGGCGAGCTTCACCTTCAACTGCCCTGACCTCACCTGCAGCTTCGACGGGACAGGCTCGACCGATGACGGGACCATCGTCAGCTACGCCTGGAACTTCGGCGGTCTCGCGACCGCAACCGGTGCCACGGCCAGCTACACCTTCGCGGCGGCCGGCACCTACACCGTGACCCTGACCGTGACGGACAATCTGGGCGCGACCGGCAGCGCCGCTCAGGCCGTGACCGTGACCGCTGCCGCCCCGATCCCAGGACCGGGACCGGGTCCGCGCCGCGGGCGCTAGCGTAGCCTACGGGCGAGGGGGCAACCCCTCGCTGCGACGGCCTCTCGATCCGAGCAGGCCGTCGGCCCGGAAACCGGCCGGACAACCGGATCAGGCCACCTTCGGGCGGCCTGTCTTTGGACCGTCGCGCACCGGAAAGCGACCCGGGGCGCGAGGGATCGGATCAAGCCGTCCGAGCCAGGGGCTCCGCCGCCGGCAACAGCGCCTCCATATGCCGTTGGGCGGCCCCAATGGCCTCGTCCGCGCCCCGGACCATTGCCTGGTCCGCGGCCACGATCTCCACATCCTCGATCCCCAGGAAGCCCAGCACGTGGCGCAGGTAGCCGGTGGCGAAGTCGATGGCGCTGCCCACCGCGGTGCCGCCCGACGCCACGGCCAGATAGGCCCGCTTGCCCCGCAGGAGCCCGATCGGCCCATTCTCCGTGTAGCGGAAGGTCACCCGCGCGCGCGCGACCATGTCCACCCAGGCCTTGAGCGCCGCCGGGACCCCGAAGTTGTAGATCGGCACCCCGACCACCAGGACATCGGCGGCCATCAGCTCGGCCACCAGGGCATCGGAGTGGGCCAGCGCCGCCCGCTGGGCCTCGCCGCGCTCCTCGGGGGGCGTGAAGTTGGCGCCGACCCAATCCGCATCCACGAAGGGCGGGGCGTCGCTCGCGAGATCCCGCACCCGCAGGTCGACCGGGCCCACGCTCTCTTCCATGCGGGCGATCAGGGCGTCGGCGACCTGGCGGGACACGGACCCCTCGCGGCGGGCGCTGCTGTCGATGCGCAGCACCTTGAGGGTCCTGCGGCGCCGGTTGAGGGCATGGATCGGGTTCATGGGCTGTCTCCGAAGTCTGTCAGATGAGTGATCGGGCCGCGGTGGGTGCGGGCCCTGAATCAGACACTC
>Ga0316579_10000008_pt1 | contig 52798 bp, 43 predicted proteins | sample J5NA_2_FD_203074 | JGI IMG/M metagenome (GOLD analysis project Ga0316579, IMG submission 203074) | Rhizosphere microbial communities from salt marsh grasses in Alabama, United States - J5-7_160517rDrA | ecosystem: Host-associated > Plants > Roots > Rhizosphere | place: USA: Alabama | collected... | reverse complement strand
TGGTCCTGCCCGTGCGGCACCTGGTCGACCTCGGCTTCGAGGTCCTGGCGACGCAGGGCACGGCAAGTGTGCTGCAGCGCAACGGGATCCCCAGCACGGTCGTGCGCAAGCACAGCCAGGGGACCGGCCCGGACGGGGAACCGACGATCGTGGACAGGATCGTCGCCGGCGAGGTCGACATGGTCGTCAACGCCCCCAGCGGTCCCGAGGCCCGCCAGGACGGGTACGAGATCCGGGCCGCGACCACCTCGATGGACCGTCCGGTGATCACGACCGTGCAGCAGTTGGCCGCGGCGGTCCAGGCGATCGAGGCGGCCCGCAACGAACCGGTCCGCGTCCGTTCCCTGCAGGAGCACGTGGCCCTCCTGCGCCGTGACCCGCGCCACGAGGCCGGTCCGGCCGGGGGAGGGCGGCCGTGAGCGCCGTCGGCGCCTCGCGCAGCCCCTTCGGGGAGAGGCTCCACGGGGCCGTACGGGCCCGTGGACCCCTGTGCGTGGGTGTCGACCCGCACCCGGCTCTCCTGGACGCCTGGGGGCTCCCGGACGACCCCGGGGGGCTGGAACGGTTCGCCCTGGGGGTCGTGGACGCCCTCGGCGGGCGGGTCGCCGTCCTCAAGCCCCAGCTGGCCCTCTTCGAGCGCCACGGCTCGCGGGGGGTGGCCGTCCTCGAACGGGTGCTGGAACGCGCGGGCGAGGCCGGTGCCCTGACCATCGCCGACGCCAAGCGCGGGGACATCGGGTCGACGATGGCCGCCTACGCGCAGGCCTTCGTCGGCGAGGGCTCCCCCCTCGCCGCCGACGCCGTCACCGCCTCCCCCTACCTGGGGTTCGGGTCGCTGCGGCCCCTGCTGGACCTCGCAGCGGCCACGGGCAGGGGGGTCTTCGTGCTCGCGCTGACCTCCAACCCGCAGGGTCCGTCGGTCCAGCACGCCAGGACCGAGGCGGGGACGACCGTCGCCCAGGACGTCCTGGACGCCGTCGCGGCGGAGAACGCCGGTGCGAGCCCTCTGGGGAGCGTCGGGGCCGTCGTCGGCGCGACCATCGGCCCCCAGGGCGCGGCCCACCGGCTGGACGTCAACGGGCCGCTGCTGTCACCGGGCGTCGGGGCCCAGGGCGCCGGCCCGCGGGAGCTTCGCGCGGTCTTCGGACCTGCCCTGGGAACGGTCCTGCCCAGCACGAGCCGTGAGGTGTTGCGCGCCGGCCCGACCGCTGCCGGCCTGCGGGCAGCGGCCGACCGGACCCTGGAGGGAGTGCTGCGGGCCCTGGCGTCCTGAGCCGGCCGGACGGCGGTCCGCGCTCCCCGCCGGAGGCGGACCGCCGGGACGTCCCTGCCCGGGACCGCCTTTCCGCCGATCCTGCCGGCCCTGGATCTTCCCTTTTCCTTCGTGAAGATCTATCACTGTCGTGGTTCTTTCTGTCAATCACTCAAAGTGTCCCTCCGTCGTGAATTGTGTGATCCTTCTCAGGTGAAAAGGACTTTTCCGGGCGACCGGACGCCCCGGGGAACCGATCGGCCGGGTTCGGCGGACCGTCCGGGGACGCCGGAGGGTGCGCGCGCGGGACGCGGGAACGGTCGCGGGCCCGCCGGTGCGCTCCGGCCCCGCGCGGTCGCGGCACAGCGGGCACCGCGCCACCTGGGACGTCGTGTCAGGAGGTGTCGTCAGGGGCCGTGGAACCGGCGTGGCGCGACACGAGGGCGATCACGACACGTCGGTCGCGTTGCTCCGGAGGACGACGAGTGGGTAGGTTCGTCGCTTGCGGCAGGACTCCCGTGAGGTCCTGACCGAAGACCTGCACGATCGACCGAGGTGACCTAGTGGCTCTGCCCCCCCTGACCCCCGAGCAGCGCGCCGCGGCCCTGGAAAAGGCCGCCGCTGCCCGACGCGCCCGCGCCGAGGTGAAGAACCGGCTCAAGTACTCGCAGGGCTCCCTGGGAGAAGTCATTCGCGAGGGCCAGGCCAATGACGTCATTGGCAAGATGAAGGTCTCGGCCCTGCTGGAGGCCCTGCCGGGAGTGGGAAAGGTCCGCGCCCGCCAGATCATGGAAGAGATCGGGATCTCGGAGTCCCGGCGGGTGAGGGGGCTGGGGACCAACCAGATCGCCGCGCTCGTCGAGCGTTTCACCCGCTGAGAACCCGGGGATTTCCGTGGCGGGCGGCACTCCGACGCGGAGGCTCACCGTCCTGGCCGGCCCGACGGCGGTGGGGAAGGGCACGGTGTCCGCCGACATCCGGGAGCGATACCCGGAGGTCTGGCTCTCCGTGTCCGCCACCACCCGCCGGGCCCGTCCCGGGGAGCAGGACGGCGTCCACTACCACTTCGTGGACCCCTCCAAGTTCGACTCCATGGTGGCCGGGGGGGAACTGCTCGAATGGGCCGTGGTGCACGGTGCGCACCGGTACGGAACCCCCCGGCGACCCGTCGACGAACACCTCGCGGCGGGACACCCCGCCCTGCTGGAGATCGACCTGCAGGGCGCGCGGCAGGTGCGCCGCACCATGCCCGGGGCCCTGTTCGTCTTCCTCGCCCCGCCGTCCTGGGACGAGCTGGTGCGCCGGCTCGTCGGCCGGGGGACCGAGGACGACGAGGAGCGGCGCCGCAGGCTGTCCACGGCCGAGCGCGAGCTGGAGGCCGAGTCCGAGTTCGACGTGCGCATCGTGAACGACGACGTGCACCGGGCAGCCGATGAACTCGTACAATGCATGGGTCTGACACCCCGGCCGATCGCCGGCACGCCCTAGGAACCCGTGTCAGGACCCGTGTCCCGGGAGCCCGGGAGCAGGACGGCCTCCTGTCCGGGGTCCTGCGCACGACCGGGATCCTTCCCGCGTCCGGCGACGTCCCGCCGATCCAGGGTCCGTGTCCCCGCGACGCGCCCGGGCCGGTCGTGCTCGGACCCCGGCTCCCCGGCCGGTCCACGGCGGGCAGCCACCCGATCCGGTACGCCCGGACGGTAGTCCCGCGGTGGACGGCCCTGCCGATCCGCCCGTCGTCCAGTCAGGAAGAGAGAGCCCGTGTCCGGGACCACAGCAGCCCCCGAGGGCATCACCAACCCGCCCATCGACGACCTGCTCGCGGCGGCCGACTCCAAGTACGCCCTGGTGATCTACGCCGCCAAGCGCGCGCGCCAGATCAACGCCTACTACTCGCAGCTCGGCGAGGGCCTGCTGGAGTACGTCGGCCCGCTCGTGGAGACCCACGTCCAGGAGAAGCCCCTCTCCGTGGCGATGCGTGAGATCAACGAGGGGATGCTGGTCTCAGAGCCGACCGAGTGAGACCCGTGACCGGCCGGCCCGAGGGACCCGCGGGCCGCGGGACCGCCGGGCCGCCCGGCCCGGCCCGGCCCGGCGTCGTCCTCGGGGTCGCCGGGGGGATCGCCGCCTACAAGGCCTGCACGCTGCTGCGGTCCCTGACCGAGAGCGGCCACGACGTCCGGGTCGTCCCGACGCCCGCAGCTCTGGAGTTCGTCGGCCGGGCCACCTGGGAGGCCCTGTCCGGCCACCCCGTGGCCACGGACGTCTGGCAGGGGGCCGACGGGGTCCAGCACGTGCGGATCGGGCAGGGCGCCGATCTCGTCGTCGTCGCGCCGGCCACGGCGGACCTCCTGGCGCGCGCCGCCGCGGGCATCGCGGACGACCTGCTGACCAACGTGCTGCTCACGGCCCGGTGCCCGGTCCTGATGGCACCGGCCATGCACACGGAGATGTGGTCGCACCCGGCCACCCGGGACAACGCCGCGACCCTGCGCCGCAGGGGGGTCCACCTGATCGGCCCCGCGGACGGGCGCCTGACCGGCGCGGACAGCGGTCCCGGCCGGATGGTCGAGCCCGCCGAGATCCTCGAAGCTGCCACGGGGCTCCTTGCAGCACCTGCCACGGCACCGGCCCGGACCACGGCCCAGGACAGGTCGCCCGGCCGGCCGTCCGGCCGGTCCAGCGCGCCGGCGGGCGATCTCGCGGGCCGCCGCGTGGTGGTCTCGGCCGGTGGCACCCGGGAGGCGCTCGACCCCGTGCGGTACCTGGGGAACCGATCCTCCGGCCGGCAGGGCCTGGCCCTTGCGGCCACGGCGGCCGCCCGCGGGGCCGAGGTGACCCTCGTCGCGGCCAACGTCGATCTGCCGGTGCCCGACGGCGTCCGGGTGGTCGAGGTGGAGTCCGCCGAGCAGCTGCGCCGGGCCGTCCTGGAGGCGGCCGATGGGGCGGACGCCGTCGTGATGGCCGCGGCCGTTGCGGACTTCCGTCCCGCGACCGTCGCCGAGAACAAGATCAAGAAATCGGGGGACGGCGACGCCCCCGTGATCCGTCTCGTCCGCACCGCCGACGTGCTCGTGCAGGTCGTCGCGGGCAGGCCCGCCGGACGGCTGGTCGTCGGCTTCGCGGCGGAGACCGGCGACGCCGACGGCGACGTCCTGCACCACGGCCGCGCCAAGCTGGCCGGCAAGGGGTGCGACCTGCTGGTCGTCAACGACGTCAGCGCGGGGCGGGTCTTCGGTGAGCGCCACAACGCCGTGACGGTGCTGGGGGCCGACGGCAGCCTCACGACCGTCCCCCGCGCCACCAAGGAGCGGGTGGCGGACGTCATATGGGACCTGGCACTCCGATGGCCCGGGTGGGGAGACTCCCGCTGAAGATCTCGGTACAGTGACGGGGCCTGTCCCCGCCCGCGGGACTCGATCACGAGCTTCTTCACGCTCCCCGGCCACGTGCCCGGGACCGCGAGCCGCGAGAACGTTCGGGGGCGTCCACGAGCGGGGACGGCCGTCAGCCAGCAGCCGCTGCAGAACAGGAGCGCCGTGAGCTTCCGACTCTTCACGTCCGAGTCCGTGACCGAGGGCCACCCGGACAAGATCTGCGACCAGATCAGCGACGCGGTGCTCGACGCACTGCTGGAGCAGGACCCCGGCAGCCGGGTGGCGGTGGAGACCATGGTCACCACCGGCCTGGTGCACGTCGCCGGCGAGGTCACCACCAAGGCGTACGCCGACATCCCCAGCATCGTGCGCCGGACCATCCTCGACATCGGCTACGACTCCTCGACCAAGGGGTTCGACGGCCACTCCTGCGGGGTCGAGGTGTCCATCGGGTCGCAGTCCCCGGACATCGCCCAGGGGGTCGAGAAGGCGTACGAGCTGCGCACCGGGGAGGGCGCCGACCCGCTGGACGCCCAGGGGGCCGGGGACCAGGGCCTCATGTTCGGCTACGCCTGCGACGAGACGCCGGTGCTCATGCCCCTGCCGATCTGGCTGGCGCACCGCCTGGCCGAGCGGCTGACCGAGGTGCGCAGGAAGGGCGAGCTGCCCTACCTGCGCCCCGACGGCAAGACCCAGGTCACCATCGACTACGAGGGCGACCGGCCCGTGCGCCTGGACACCGTCGTGGTGTCGAGCCAGCACGCCGGGGACGTGTCGCTGGAGAACCTCCTGCAGCCCGACATCGCCGAGAAGGTCGTCCAGCCCGTCCTCGACCGGCTCGACCTGGACAGCGAGGGCTTCCGGCTGCTGGTCAACCCCACGGGCCGTTTCGAGGTCGGCGGTCCCATGGGGGACGCGGGCCTGACCGGCCGCAAGATCATCGTGGACACCTACGGCGGGGCCGCCCGCCACGGGGGAGGGGCCTTCTCGGGCAAGGACCCCTCCAAGGTCGACCGTTCGGCTGCCTACGCCCTGCGCTGGGTGGCCAAGAACGTCGTGGCCGCGGGGCTCGCCCGCCGCTGCGAGGTCCAGGTGGCCTACGCGATCGGCAAGGCGCACCCCGTGGGCCTGTACGTGGAGGCGTTCGGCACCGAGACCGTCCCCCTGCCGAGGATCCGCGGCGCCATCGAGGAGGTCTTCGACCTGCGGCCGGCGGCGATCATCCGTGACCTGGACCTGCTGCGCCCGATCTACCGGCGTTCGGCTGCCTACGGGCACTTCGGCCGGGAACTGGACGGGTTCACCTGGGAGCGCACCGACAGGGTCGAGGCGCTGCGCTCGGCCGTGAGCTGAGCGGCGTCCGCAGACGACCGCTGCGGTCCGGCGGAGGGGACACCCCCCGCCGGACCGCAGCGTCGTCCCGGCGGGACGGGCCTGTCCGGGGACGGTGGGAACCTGTGGGGTGATGGACGAGCGCTCCGACGGGGCCCGGCAGCTGGAACTGCTGCGCGCCCCCGGCCGTGCCCGCGACCGTTCCCGGCCGGCCCGGACCGGCCCGACCGGGACGGCGCGGTGGCTGCCGGTGGCGCGGGTCGCCGTCGACCTGCCCCTGCCGCACCTCGACCGGCCCTTCGACTACAGCGTGCCCGCGGCCCTCGAGCGCACCGCCCTGCCCGGCACGCGGGTCAGGGTGCGCTTCGCCGGCCAGGACGTCGAGGGGTTCGTCCTCGAGCGCCGGGACTCCAGCGACCACCCCGGCCGCCTGGCGCCCCTCAGGCGCCTGGTCTCCCCGCAGGTCGTGCTCACCGACCAGGTCCGGATCCTGGCAAGGGCCGTGGCGGACCGGTACGCCGGCACCCTGTCGGACGTGCTGCGCCTCGCGGTCCCGGCCCGGCACGCCCGGGCCGAGCGCTCCGTCCCCGGTCCGGGGAGCGGAACGGAACCCGGTTCCGGCACGGATCCCGGAACCGGTCCGGCAACCGGGAACGGTTCCGGGGCCGGGAACGGCCTGCCCGCGGGGACGGGCCCCTCCCCGGACCGGGCGGGCGGGGCCGGCGACCCGCGGCTGGCGACGGCGTGGGACCCCTACCCGGCGGGCCGGGCGTTCCTGGGCCGCCTGGCGTCCGGCGGGTCCCCGCGCGCGGTCTGGACGGCGTTGCCGGGGCCGTCGTGGACGTGGGCGATCGCGGCGGCCGTCGGCGCGGCCGTCGACAGCGGCAGGGGAGCTCTCGTCGTCGTCCCGGACCACAGCGACCTGCAGGCCCTCGTCCCCGCGGTGGCCGCGCGGCTGGGACCGTCGGGGTTCAGCCGTCTCGAGGCCGGCCAGGGTGCGCGCAGCCGGTACGCGGCCTTCGTGTCGCTGTGCCGGGGCACCACGCGGGTCGCCGTCGGCACGCGGGCCGCTGCCTTCGCCCCCGTGGAGGGCCTCGGGCTCGTGGTCGTCTGGGAGGACGGCGACGACGCCCACGTCGAGCAGCGGGCCCCCCACCCGCACGCGCGGCAGGTGCTGCTGATCCGCGCCGAGCAGGACGGAGCGGCCGTGCTGGTGGGCGGCTGGTCGAGGACGGCGGAGGCCGCGGCCCTCCTCGACGGCGGCTGGGCCCGGGAGATCCAGGCCCCCCGGCCGCTGCGCCGCAGGCTCTGGCCCCGGGTCGAGGTGCCCGACCCGACGGCGTCCGGCGATCCCCCGACCGCGGCCCGGCTGCCGGCGCGGGCCTGGAGGGCGATCCGGGAGGGGCTGCGCACGGGGCCGGTGCTCGCCCAGGTCCCCCGCACCGGGTACGTGCCGGTGACCCGCTGCCAGGGGTGCCGCCGGCCGGCCCGCTGCCGGCACTGCGCCGGCCCGGTGAGGGTCGGGCCGGGCGGGGGGGTGGGGTGCACGTGGTGCGGGCGACCCGCCCCCGGATGGACCTGCCCGGCCTGCGGGGACGGGCGTCTGAGGGCAGCGGTCGTCGGGGTCGACCGGACGGCGGAGGAACTGGGTCGGGCGTTCCCGTCGGTCCCGCTGGTGGTCTCCCGGCCCGGCCGGCGCCCGTCGCAGGTCCCCGGCAGCGGTCTGGTCCTGGCGACCCCGGGCGTCGAGCCGGCCGTTCCCGGCGGGTACGCCGCGGCCGTCCTGCTCGACGGCGACCGGCTCCTGCAGCGTCCGGACCTGCGGGCGGGCGAGGAGGCTCTGGCCCGCTGGCTGGGCGCCTGCGCACTCGTGCGGCCCGCAGGGGAGGGCGGCCTGGTGGTGCTGTGCGCCGACCCGCGGTCCGCGGCCGTCCGCGCGGTCGTGAGGGCCGACCCCGCGGGCCACGCCGCGGCGGAGCTGGCCGAGCGGACCGAGCTGGGCCTGCCCCCTGCCGTCGGGTGCGCCGCCGTGACCGGGGACCCGGCCGCCGTGGCCTGCCTGATGGACCTGGCGAGGCTGCCCGACGGCGCGCAGGTCCTCGGGCCCGTCCCCCTGGACGGGCCGGGGCACCCGCCCGGGCCCGCGCGGCCGGTCCGGCACACCGACCCGGACCGGGACCCGGACCGGGACCCGGACCAGGTCCGGGTGCTCGTGCGCGTGCCGGGTCACCTGACCGGTCCGCTGGCGCTCGGGCTGGCGCAGGCCGTCGCGATCCGCAGCGCCCGCCGCGACCCCGGCACGGCCCGCGTCCGGATGGACCCGCGGGACCTGGGCTGAGAACGCATCGTTGCACGTGCCCTCCGGACCGCGCCCCGGCGCCGGGGAACTCCTCAGTGCCCGGGCAGCACCTGCAGCGCCCGGCCGAAACCGTCCACCGGCACCCCCCGCTCCATGAGCCGCCGGAGGGCGTCGTGGGGGGCGAGGCCCCGTTCGCGGCAGAGCCGCACGACGGCCCCGACGACCTGCGGAGCGGCGAAGGACGATCCGCTCCACAGCGCCCAGGGGTCCGCGCCGAAGGTGTCGGGCCGCGGGTTCTGCGGGCAGGGGTACTCGGTGCCCGTGACGTAGGGCGAGCAGATGCCCTGGGCGACCGTCGAGACGTCCACCCAGGACCCGCGGGTGGCCCATGCCGCCGGTTCGAGCCCGGGGGCCAGACCGGCCACGGCGACCACCTTCACGCCGCCTGCGGCCCCCTCCCGCAGGAAGGAGTCCGCCCCGCGGGAGAACGCCGCCGGCCAGCACGGGCGCTCGTCGCCGGAGTTGCCCGCAGCGGCCACCAGGAGCACCTGGACCCCGCGCTCCTCGGCGAGCGCGCCGATCTCCTCGATCGTCGCGGCCATGCGGCGCGGGGGGACGCCGTCATCGGTGGACATCCCGAAGGACAGGCACAGGATCTGCTGCCCGTCCCGCACGGCCCGCAGCATCGTCCGGCAGATCTCCTCCTCCGGGCCGATCCCGTCGGAGTCCAGTGCCCGGTGGACGCGGACGTCCGCCAGGGGCGCCACCTGCTCGACGACGCCGGCCACGAAGGTCCCGTGCCCCGCAGCCAGATCGAGGTACCCGTCCCCGCCGGGGGGAATGGCGTCCAGGGGGTCCACCGACCCCCGAGGCCGGGGTATCCCGGCCAACCACCCGTCCTGCCTGGTCTGGTCGGTGATCCCCGTGTCGACGATCCCCACCGGGGGACCGCCGCCGTGCCGGGACCCGCCCGCCGGGGCCCGCCCGTGCCCGGAGGGGCGTGCGTGCCCGACGAACACGTCACGGGGCGTGGGGAACGGGCCGTGCACCGGCCTGGGGGACGGGAAGGCCGCGTGGGGCGCCGGGACGGGGACGGGGCCCGCGTCGCCCTTCTTCCCCACGGGGCAGGCGGCCGTGGCCACCCACTGCGGCGATGGCTGCAGCCCGGCCTCCCGCAGGCGCGCGACGGCCTCGTGCACCGCGCCGGGTCCCCGGCCCGCCGGCCCGGTCAGGCCCAGCTCGACGGTGCCGTCGCCGTCGTCCCGGCCGTCCCCCGTCCCCTCGCCCCGCCCGACCACGGCGAACCCCGGGGGCAGGGAGCGGCCCTGCCGCTGCCACCGTGCCAACTGTCCCGCGTCGACCAGCATCCGACCGGCCCGCACGAGGATGCGCGAACCGTCCCGCGCCGTGAACGCCTGCAGCCGCGGGACGTCCCCGCCGCCGTCGTGGCGTGCAACGATCCGGTCCATGGTCTCGCGCTCCACGGCGGGGTCCGTGCACCGCTCGACGAGGGAACCGACCTGGGCACGGACCCTGGCCGTCAGTTCCGGTGCGACCTCGGGACCGAGCGGATCGGGAACCTGGGAGGGGTCGAAGGGGAACCCGGGGCGGGGAGGTGTCATCGCGCGGTCCTCGTCGGCCGGGAGCGCCGCACGCGCGCCCGCGGGACGACGGCACTCGGCTCGGATGGTGACGCTGGTCTCCGGGCGCGTGAATGTTCTTCGGCACGCGCCGACCGCGCGTTGACCGTTCCCGGCGCATCCGCCCCCGGGTTCACCCGGCGCCCGCCACGACCCGCCCGGTTCCCCGCCGTCCCCTCCGGGACCGGGACAGGGCCCGCCACGGCCCGCCGTGCCCCCACCGTCCCGGGAGCGGCTCCGTCCCCGTCCCGGGGCGGCGGGGACGGAACCGGTCGTGCCCGCCCGGTTCCCCGGGAGCCGCGACGCCCGGTGCCCGGGGACCCGGCGTCCAGCCGGCCCGGGGGACCACGCTCAGCGGCCCCGGGGAGCCCCCGCCCAGGTCCGGGGAGCCCCGCTCAGTGGCCCGGCAGCACAGGCAGGGCCCGTCCGAAGCCCGGCAGCGGGTAGCCCACGGGGAGCAGCTGCTCCAGTGCCCGGCGGGGGGCGAGCCCCCGCTCCTGGCAGTAGCGCGCCACCGCCCCGGTGATCTGCGGCGCTGCGAAGGAGGACCCCGACCACAGCGCCCAGGAGTCCGGCCCGAAGACGTCCGGGTCCGGGTCGGTGTCGTAGGACTCCTCCCCCTCGACGTAGGTGGAGCAGATCCCCTGCCCGACCGTGGAACAGGTCACCCAGAACCCGTGGGTGGCCCACGGCGCTGGCGCCAGGTCCGCCGTCAGCGCGGCGACGGAGACGACCCTGCGGAAGGCCGCGGGCCAGTAGGGCTCGCTGTCCCCGTCGTTCCCGGCGGCCGCGATCATGAGCACCTCCTCGCCGCGCTCGCGTTCCATCGCCCCGATCTCGTCCAGGGCCGCGGACAGGGCCACGGGCGGCAGGCCGTCGGCCGTCCGGTAGCCCAGGGAGAGGTTGAGGATCTGCCGCCCCTCCCGCACGGCGTGGACCATCGCGCAGGCCAGCTGCAGCTCGCTGCCCACCCCGTCGGAGTCCAGGGCACGGTGGACGTGGATGTCCGCCATGGGCGCCACCTGCTCGACGATCCCGGCGACGAAGGTGCCGTGCCCGGCACCCATGTCGAGGAAGCCGTCGCCCCCCGCGGGCAGCGCGTCGAGGGGATCGACGTTGTCCCCGGTCCTGGCGACCCCTTGCAGCCACCCGTCCGTGCGGACCTGGCTCGTGATGCCGGTGTCGACGATCCCGACGCGGATCGCGCCGTCCGAGCGCCGCTGCGGCGGGTACAGCACGGGCCCGGCGCAGGCAGCCTCGGGACCCCGGTCCCCCAGATGCCATCCCTGTCTTGGGACGAAGGGCTCCGGCCCGCCCTCGCCCTTGCCCACGGGGTTGGCCAGGGGCATCACGTGGTGGACCGAGGCCATGTGACCCTGCCGGCGCAGATCGGCCGCCGTGTCGTCGATCGTGACGGCGGACAGCTCCTCGTTGCACAGCCTGACCAGGCGTTCGCTCAGGCAGCCGCACGCCTGCTCCACCTCGCGCAGCCCGACGGCCCGCAGCTGGCTGCGAACCCCCGGGATCTCCCACGAGATCCGCGGCAGGAGCATCTCCCCGGTGACGGTCAGGACGCCGAGCCCGTCCCGCCGGGGCAGGTGGTCCAGCACCACCAGACGGCCGTCGCGGGTCCTGCGCCGCCGGAGGTGCTCGACGAGCTGGCGCCTGTGGGCCGGGTCGCTCCGGGAACGGCCGAGTTCCAGCACCTGGACGCCGACCTGCCTGCTGAGCCGCGCCCCGTCCATCGCATCGATCGGATCGGGGTAGTCCTCACCGAACGGCATTGCTACTTTGTACTGCATTGGTATTGATCGCCCCCTTCGACCACGGACCCCCTTCCGGGGATCCCTTCGACCACGGATTCCCCACCGGGGATCCCTCCGACCACGGACCCACCGCCCTTCGAGCACGGACCCGCCGTCGCCGATGTCCGGTCCAGTCGCGGACGTGCGACTTCGGTGCGCACGTCCGATGCCATGCCCGTTCCGATGCCGTTGCCCGTCAGGCCCCGGACCGACCCCCGTCCGACGCCGCACAGTGCCCCACCGCGGCCCGGGCGGACCGTCCGGACCGCAAGGACGCCCGACCGGCCCGAAGGGCGCGGACACCGTCCTTCCGACCCGAAAGACCGATGTCCTTCCGTTCCGGGAAGATGTGTGACACTCGTTTGACGTGGGTGGAAGGAACAACGAGCCACCGCGCCGGGATCATACGCCGCGGGCGATGACCGCGCGGGCGGGCTCATCGGAAACCCTCGGCGTTCGGGCCAGGCAGCTGTTCGACCGGGTGTCCGCGGATCCGCGGCGCTACCTGCCGGAGGCCGAGGACCTGGTCCGTCGTGCCCGGCAGTCCCAGGACGGGACGGCGCTGGCGCTGGCCCTGCGCACAGAGGCATGGGCCCGCAGGGCGCTGCTGGACCCCGGGGCCGCCCGCGGCCTGCTGTCGGAGGCGGTCCGGCTGGCCCGACGCCACGGCCCGGCCCAGGTGCTCTCCGACGTCCTGACCGGCCGCGCGGCCGTCCTGCAGGAACTGGGGCTGTACCGCTCGGCCGACAGGGACCTGCGCGCAGCGGACGGCCTGCTGACGGTCGACGGCGCGCCGGAGCCGCTCCTCCAGCGCGCGGCGCTCCTCCAGAACGCCGGGCGGCTGTCCGAGGCCGCCGAGTGCTACCGGGACCTGCTGGAACGTCCCGGTGCCGGTGACAGGATCCGCGCGATCAGCGGCAACAACCTCGCGCTCGTGCAGTCCCAGCACGGCAACCACCAGCAGGCCCTCAGGCTCCTGAAGGACGCTGCGGGACCGGCGGCGGACGCCGGGCCGGCAACGGTCGCGCTCGTCGCCAACAGCCGGGCCTGGGTCCTGGTCCGTTCCGGGCGCCTTGCCGAGGGGCTGAGCCAGTTCGAGCTGGCCCAGCGGGTGTACAGCGGCGCGGGCCTTCCGCTGGGGGAGCACTACCTCGAGTACGCCGACGCGCTGCACGAGCTGCGCCTGGTCCCCGAGGCGATCGACGTCGTCCGCCGCGCGACCGTGGAGTTCGCCACCGGCGGGGTGCCGCTCCTGCAGGCCGAGGCGGAGCTGCGGGCCGCCCGTCTCGAACTGCTGGCCCAGCGTCCCGACCAGGCGGCGGCCGCGGCCCTTCGCGCGAGGAACAGCTTCCGGCGCCAGCGCAGGGCGGCCTGGGCGGCCCGCAGCGAGCTCGTCCTGGGACAGGCCCTGCTCGCCTGCGGGACCGCGGGGCCGGGGGATCTGAACCGCCTGCGGGCCGCCGCCCGGAGGCTGGCTCGCCTCGACGTCCCCGCGGACGCCGTCGACGGGTTCCTGCTCGTCGGGAGGCTGGCGCTCGAGCTCGGCCTGGACCGGCAGGCCCGGTCGGCCCTGCTCCGGGCCGAGGAACTGTCCCGGAACGAGCCGGCCCTCGTGCGGGCGAGGGGATCCCTCGCGGCGGCGCTGGCCTGCCGGGAGCGCGGCGACGCCGAGCAGGTCCTGCGGCACTGCCGCCGGGGGCTGCGCTCCCTCACCGGGCACCGCGGGGAGCTGCCGACCGTCGAGCTGCGGGCAAGGGCCTGCGCGCACGGCGAGGAGCTGGGGCGGCTCGGGCTGCAGGTCCTGGTCGAGCGGGGCACCCCCGGCCGGGTGTGGCAGTGGATGGAACGGACGAGGGCCGCGACCCTGCTGACCGAGGAGCCCTCGGACCTGGACCGGCTGCGCCGGGACCTGGAGCTGCTGCGCAGCGCGCACGTGGCCCGGGCACCCGGGACGCCGCCCGTCCCGCCGCCGCCAGACCGGCAGCACGATGGCCCCCTCGACGACCGCGGGGACCGGCTTCGGGTGCTGGAGGACAGGATCCGCCGGCTCACCTGGCAGCTGCACGCCGGGGCCGAACGGCGCCGGCAGGTGCCGGGCGCCCACCGGATGCGCGAGCTGCTGTCCGGACGGGTGCTCGTGGAGTACGGCCAGCCGGGACGGGAATGGGTGGCCGTCGTGCTCGAGCCGCGCCGTACCCGGCTGGTGACGCTGCCCAGGGCGGGAAGGGCGGCAGAGCTCCGGTCGACCCTCGCCTTCTACCTGCGAAGGCTGGCCGGTGACCCCCCGCCCGGCATCCTGCGCCGCAGCCTCGGGCAGGCCGAGGACTGCCTGCGGGAGCTGGGTGGCTGCCTGCTGGAACCCCTGGAGCTGGACCCGGACAGCGAGCTGGTGATCGTCCCGGCCGGTCCCCTGCACGGGATCCCCTGGCCGGCCCTGTGGCAGCGCCCGGTGTCCCTGGCCCCCTCGGCCACGGCCTGGGCCGCCACCCGCAGCGCTGACCTGGCCGTCCGCGACGGCGCGGGGCAGGTGGCGCTCGTGGCGGGCCCGGACCTGGAGGGGGGACTGGCCGAGGTGCAGCGGCTGCGGGAGTGCCACGGCGGGGGCGCCCAGGTCCTCGGCCCGCCGGCGAGCACGGTGGAGACCGTCGCCTCCGCCCTGGGGCGGGTGGACCTGGCCCATCTGGCCTGCCACGGGCAGCTGAGGGCGGACAACCCGATGTTCTCCGCCCTCATGCTCAGCGACGGTCCCCTGACCGTCCAGGAGCTGCGCACGCGGGGGCTGTCCCCGCACCGGCTGATCCTCGCGGCGTGCCACTCCGGGGCCGACGTCAGCCTGGCGGGGGACGAGGTCCTGGGGTTCGTCAGCGCCCTGCTCGCCGGGGGGACCGCCGGGGTGATCGCCTGCCTGAGCGAGGTGCCGGACGCCGCGGCGGTGGACCTCATGCACCGGCTGCACCGCGGGATCCGCGAGGGGCTGACCCTCGCCCGGGCGCTGCACCGGGCCCGCACCGATCACCCGGACGGCGGCGGGGCCGCCTTCGTGGCCCGGTGCGCGTTCGTGGCGCACGGGGCGGCGTGAGGGGCCCGATCACCCCCGCGGATCGCTCGACGGGACCGGGGACGGTCGCGGGACTAGAATCGGTACAGGTTCCGTACCTGCGCTCTCCGATCTCGTGCCGGGGCTCCTTCCTCGTGCCGGTGCTGTTCCGGAGCGGTTCTCCGGGCTTCCTCGGGGGTGCACCCGGGGCGTGCTCGGGGCACTCCGGGGGCGTTCTGGGGGCACTGCGGTTCTTTTCGGGCACGGTGTTCGTTGGGGTACCGTGTCCGTCCGGGCACCGTGTCCGCGCGAGTCGGCGGTCCGCGTGCGAGCCCTTCCCGTGCACACGGGCCCGGTTCCGCACGGGTCCGTGTTCCTGCCGGGACGCCGTCGGCGGATCGGGTGGGCAGACCCTCCGGGCGGGGATCCGGCGGGGAGGCCGCCGTCGGCACGTTCGGGGGGACGGGCACGGACCGGACCCGACCGCATCGACCCGTGAGGGAGTTCCGTGGCAGTCCAGCCCATCCGCCTCTTCGGTGATCCCGTCCTGCGCACCCCGGCGCAACCGGTCGAGGACTTCGACAAGGAGCTGCGCAACCTCGTCAAGGACCTCCACCAGACCATGCTGGAGGCGCCCGGCGCCGGTCTGGCGGCGCCTCAGATCGGGGTGGGGCTGAGAGTCTTCGTCTGGCACGTCGACGGCGAGTCGGGCCATCTGGTCAACCCGGGCCTCGACCTGTCCGAGGAGACGCAGGAGGGGGAGGAGGGCTGCCTGTCCCTGCCGGGGCTGGCCTTCGAGACCCCCCGGGCGCTGCGGGTCGTGGCCACCGGGTTCAACGAGCACGGCGACCCCGTGAGGATCGAGGGCAGCGAGTACCTGGCACGGGCCCTGCAGCACGAGAACGACCACCTCGACGGCGTGCTGTTCATCGACCGCCTGGACCGTGAGCAGCGCAAGCTCGCGCTCAAGGCGGTCAGGGAGGCCCAGTGGTCCGGAGACCCCGTCCCCGTCGTCAGGACCAGCCCCCACCCGACGTTCGGCAAGGCCCTGTGAGGACGGCACCCGACCGGGGCGGAAGGCGTCCGGAGGGGGAACGGGGACGTCCGGACCGGCAACCAAGAGGAACGCGATGAGACTGGTCTTCGCCGGCACCCCCGAGGTGGCGCTGCCCTCCCTCGACGCGCTGGCGGCCTCCCGCCACGAGGTCCTCGCCGTGCTCACCCGTCCCGACGCTCCCGCGGGGAGGGGACGCCGCATCGTGCGGTCCCCCGTGGCCCGCTGGGCCGACGAGCGCGGAGTCGAGGTACTGACCCCCCGGCGGGTCGGGGACCCGGATCTCCTGGCCCGGCTCGGTCGGCTGCGGCCCGACTGCTGTCCCGTCGTCGCCTACGGGGGTCTCATCCCCCGGGTCGCGCTGGACCTGCCCGGCCACGGATGGGCCAACCTGCACTTCTCCCTGCTGCCTGCCTGGAGGGGGGCCGCCCCCGTGCAGCGGGCCCTCATCGCCGGCGACCAGATCACCGGGGCGACGACCTTCCGCATCGAGCAGGACCTGGACACCGGTCCGGTGTACGGGGTCCTCACCGAGACCGTCCGGCCGCGGGACACCGCCGGGGACCTCCTGGCCAGGCTCGCGCACGCCGGCGCCGGCCTGCTGGCCGCGACCGTGGACGGGATCGAGGACGGCAGCCTGAGGGCGGTGCCCCAGCCCGCCGACGGCGTCAGCCACGCCCCCCGCCTGCGGGTCGAGGAGGCCAGGGTGGACTGGTCGGCCCCGGCGGTCTCGATCGACCGCCTCGTGCGGGGCTGCACCCCGTCCCCGGGTGCCTGGACGCTCTTCCGCGGCGGGCGGGTCAAGCTCGGCCCGCTGCGGCCCGTACCGGAGCGCCACGGGCCCGACCTGCCCCCGGGTCGGGTGCTCGCAGAGCGCCACCGGGTGCTGGTGGGCACGGCGACCGTCCCCGTGGAGCTCGGAGAGGTCCGTTCCGGCGGCAGGCGTCCGGTGCCGGCGCCCGACTGGGCCCGGGGCGCGCGTCCCGTGCCCGGGGAGGCGATGGAGTGAACAGTCCCGCCCGGTCCTCCGACGGCCGCCGCGGACGCAACGACCGCACCGGCCAGCCGGCCCGGACCCCCGGCCGGCGGCCGCCCGGCCGCACGAGGCCCGCCCGCCGCCCGCCCGTCGACCCCGCCCGCAAGGTCGCCTACCGGACCCTGCGGGCCGTGGAGGACCGCGACGCCTACGCCAACCTCGTCCTGCCGGCCCTGGTGCGCCGCGAGGGCCTGCGGGGCAGGGACGCCGCCTTCGCCACGGAACTGGCCTACGGCGCCCTGCGGGGACGGGGCACCTACGACGCGGTCCTCGCCACCTGCTCGGAACGGCCACTGGCCCAGGTGGACCCCCCGGTGCTGGACGCGTTGCGCCTGGGGACCCACCAGCTGCTGGGGACCCGGGTCCCCGCGCACGCCGCCGTCGCCGCAACGGTCGACCTGGTCCGCGCGGAGCTCGGCGGCCCTGCGGCCGGCTTCGTCAACGCCGTCCTGCGACGGGTCTGCGCCAGGGGTCAGGACGCCTGGCTCGCGCGGATCGTCCCTGCCGACGCCGACGAGGACACGGTGCTGTCCCTGACCACCTCCCACCCGGGCTGGGTCGTGCGGGCGCTGCGGGACGCCCTGCGCGCCGACGGGCGCGACCCGGGGGACCTGCCGCGCCTCCTGGAGGCCGACAACGCCCGCCCGCAGGTCGCTGCGGTAGCGCTGCCGGGGCTGAGCACCACGCACGAGCTGCGGACCGCCGGTGCCGACGCGGGGTCCCTGTCCCCGCTCGCCGTGACCGTCTCGGGGGCGCCCCACGACCTGCCGGCGCTCGCGCAGGGCAGGGCGAGGGTCCAGGACGAGGGCAGCCAGGTCGTCGCCCTGGTCCTGGCAAGGGCGGACCTCGACGGTCCCGACCGCGGACGGTGGCTGGACCTGTGCGCCGGGCCGGGGGGCAAGACGGCCCTGCTGGGCGCCGTCCTGGGACGGCGACGGCGCGACGGCGACCTCCCGCCGGACGCCCGTCTCGTCGCCGTCGAGGCGGCCGAGCACCGGGCACGCCTGGTGCGCCGGGCCGCAGAGCCCCTGCTGGCCCTCGGGGAGGGGATCGTGGAGGTCCGTCACGCGGACGGCCGGGAACTCGCCGAGGACGAGAACGGCCGGTACGACCGGGTCCTGGTGGACGTCCCCTGCACCGGTCTGGGGGCGCTGCGGCGCCGTCCCGAGGCCCGCTGGCGACGGACCCCCGGCGACCTGGCGGCCCTCGGGCCGCTGCAGAGGGCGCTGCTGGGCGCGGCGCTGCGGGCGGTGCGCCCCGGGGGGGTCGTCGCCTACGTGACGTGCTCCCCCCACCCGGCCGAGACCCGCGTGGTCGTGTCGGACGCGCTGCGGGACCACCCCGACGTCGAGCTGCTCGACGCGCGGCCGGTCGCTGCCGCGGTCTGCGCCGGCCCCGTCAGCGGCCCGGGCACGGGGCACGGGGACCTGCAGCTGTGGCCGGACCTGCACGGGACGGACGCCATGTACGTTGCCCTCCTGCGGCGCGGGGACGCGCGGCGGGCCGGTGCCACGGCGGACCCCGGCACCGCGGCACGGCCGCGGCAGGAGCGCCGGCGGGCGCCGCGCGGGCAGCACCGGCCGTGAGCCGGGGCAGCACCGGGGCCGGGACCACGACCGGGACGGCGGGCCCGGACGGGCAGGCACGGGACGAGCAGGACGGTACTCGCGAACGGACAGGACGGCAGGAGCGAGCGGACATGAGCATCGAGATCGCCCCCAGCATCCTCGCGGCCGACTTCAGCCGCTTGGCCGACGAGCTGGCCAAGGTGGCCACGGCAGACCGGGCGCACGTCGACGTCATGGACAACCATTTCGTCCCCAACCTGACCATCGGCCCGGCCGTCGTGGAGTCCCTGGTCAAGGAGAGCCCCATCCCCGTCGACTGCCACCTGATGATCGAGGACCCCGACCGGTGGGCCCCTGCGTACGTCGAGGCCGGGGCCAGGGACGTCACCTTCCACGCCGAGGCGGCCAAGGCCCCGATCCGGCTGGCCCGCGAGCTGAGGGCGCAGGGAGCGAGGGCGGGGCTGGCCCTGCGACCGGCCACGCCCCTCGAGCCGTACCTCGATCTGCTCGAGGAGTTCGACCTCCTTCTGATCATGACGGTGGAGCCGGGGTTCGGCGGGCAGTCCTTCCTGGACGGGACCCTGCCCAAGCTGCGCCGGGCCAGGCAGGCGGTCCTCGCCTCGGGGCTGGAGGTCCGGTTGCAGGTCGACGGCGGGGTGGGGCCGCAGACCGTCGCCCGCTGCGTCGAGGCGGGGGCGGACGTCCTCGTCGCGGGCTCGGCCGTCTTCGGAGCCCCGGACCCGGCCGCAGCCGTTGCCGGGCTGCGGGCCGCGGCGGAGGCCTGCGTGCGCTGATCCGTCCGGTGCCGTCGCGCCCGTCGGGGGGCGGGGTGTCGCGACGCGTGCCCGGGTGCGATGATGCCCCTGTACGAATGCGTGCTCCGGGGTCGGTGAAACTCCGAACCGGCGGTGACAGTCCGCGACCCGACCGCAGCCTGCGGCCGGTTGACCTGGTGGAACTCCAGGACCGACGGTGAAAGTCCGGATGGGAGGCAGCACGCGCGGCGGTGCGACCCGCACCGCCGGGCACCGCGCGGGTGAGCTCCGTCCTCGCCCGCCGATCGTCGTTCCCCGGAGCCCGTGCCCGCCGCACGTGGCAGGAGGGGAAGACACGATGTTCACCGGTATCGTCGAGGAACTGGGCGAGGTGCTCCGGCTGGAGCCCGGCCCGGGATCCGCCAGGATCACCGTCCGGGGACCGCAGGTCACGGCCGACGCCCGGCACGGAGGATCCGTCGCCGTGAACGGGGTCTGCCTGACGGTCGTCGACAGCGGACCGGACTGGTTCACGGCCGACGTCATGCTGGAGACGCTCCGGCGGACCTCGCTGGGCCTCCTGACCGGCGCGGCCGAGGGCGCCCGGGTCAACCTCGAGCGGCCGGTGCCCGTCGACGGCCGCCTCGCGGGCCACATCGTGCAGGGACACGTCGACGGCACGGGGACCGTCCTGGAACGGGTGCCCGGGGAGCGCTGGGAGCTGCTGAGGATCGGCCTGCCCGGCTCACTGGCGCGCTACGTCGTGGAGAAGGGGTCGATCGCCGTCGACGGCGTGTCCCTGACGGTGGTCGGCGTCCAGGACGGCCCGGACCCCGCGACCGGCGGGGAACCGGGATCCTTCACCGTCTCCCTGATCCCCGAGACCCTCAGGGCGACGACCCTTGGCCTGCGTGCCGTGGGCGACCCCGTCAACCTCGAGGTCGACGTCCTGGCCAAGCACGTGGAACGGCTCATGGCCGGGCGAACGGACGCCGTCGGGACGGGGGCGGCGTGACCACCCTCGTCCCCCGCCCCGTGCGGGTCCCGGCCGGCCCGGACGGCGCACCGCCCGCCGAGGACCTCGCCGAGCAGGACGGCGGGCCGGTCCGCGTCGACACCGTGGACCGGGCGGTGGCCCAGCTGCGCGCGGGGCGGCCCGTGCTCGTCGTCGACGACGCCGACCGCGAGAACGAGGGCGACGTGATCCTCGCCGCGGCGCTCGCCGAGCCGTACTGGATCGGATGGACGGTCCGCCGCACCTCCGGGGTGATCTGCGCCCCCATGCCGGAGGAGATCGCGGACGCCCTGGACCTGCCGGCGATGGTCGAGGACAACCAGGATCCCCGGCGCACCGCCTACACCGTCTCCGTGGACGCCCGTGAGGGCATCACCACGGGGATCGGCGCCGCGGACCGCACGCTGACCCTGCGGCTGCTCGCGGACGCGCGGACCTCCCCGCGGGACCTGGTGCGCCCGGGGCACGTCTTCCCCCTGCGCTCCCGGCCGGGCGGAGTCCTGGAACGGCCCGGGCACACCGAGGCCGCCGTGGACCTGTGCCGCATTGCGGGCCTGCCCCCGGTCGGGGTGATCGCCGAGGTGGTGGGGGACGACGGCGAACCGCTGCGCTCGCCCGGGCTGCGCGCCCTCGCCGACGCCGAGGGACTTGCCATGATCACTATCGCGGACCTTGCGGACCGGATGGTCCGGGTGCCCCCGGTCGCCGGGGCGAGGGTCGCCCGGATCGTGGACACCACCCTGCCGACGCCCTTCGGGAGCTTCGAGGCGACCGGGTTCCGCGACCTGCGCACGGGGGCCGAGCACGTCGCCCTCGTCGCCCGGCCCCCCGCCGGCACCCCGGCCGACGGCACCCCCGACGGTCCCGCGGCTCCTCCCGGCCGTCCCGCGCTGGTCAGGGTGCACTCCGAGTGCCTGACCGGGGACACCCTCGGCTCGTTGCGCTGCGACTGCGGCCCCCAGCTGCGCGAGTCACTGCGCGCCGTCGCCGGACGCGGCGGAGCAGTGATCTACCTGCGGGGGCACGAGGGCCGGGGCATCGGCCTGCTGGCCAAGCTGTCCGCCTACGCCCTGCAGGACCGGGGCAGGGACACGGTCGAGGCCAACCTCGAGCTGGGACTGCCCGCGGACGCCAGGGAGTACGGTGCGGCAGCGGCCGTCCTGCGGGAGCTGGGCATGGAACGGGTCGAGCTGCTGACGAACAACCCCGCCAAGGTCGAGGGCCTGCGCGAGGAGGGGATCGACGTCGTGGGCCGGATCGGCCTGCAGATCCCCGCGGGGGAGCACAACGCGCGGTACCTGAGGACCAAGAGGGACCTCATGGGGCACCTGCTGGACGCGGACGCCCTCGAGGGGCCGCGGCCCGCCGCAGCGGACGGTGACGGACCGACGAGAGAGGACGGACGATGAGCGGACGGGGAGCTGCCCGGGCCGTCGTGGACGGAGCGGGGCTGAGGGTCGGCCTCGTCGCGGCCTCCTGGCACGCGGAGATCATGGACGGCCTGCTGGACGGGGCCTGCCGGGGCCTGGCCGAGTGCGGGATCGACCAGGTGGTGCCGGTCAGGGTGCCGGGCAGCTTCGAGCTGCCGGTGGCCGCCGCCCGGCTGGCCGGGGGCGGGATGGACGCCGTCGTCGCCCTCGGCGTCGTGATCCGCGGGGGCACCCCGCACTTCGACTACGTGTGCCAGGCAGCCACCGCCGGCCTGACCCAGGTGTCGACGAGCACAGGGGTTCCGGTCGGTTTCGGCCTGCTGACCTGCGACACCGAGGACCAGGCCCGCGAGAGGGCCGGGCTGCCCGGTTCCGACGAGGACAAGGGCTTCGAGGCCGCAACGGCCGCCGTGGCCACGGCGGTGGCCCTGCGCGCGGCGGCGTCCGTGCCGACCGTTCCCGCCCAGCCGCCGCGCGTCCGGCCCGGTCCCCTCCCCACTACCCTGAGCCCGTGAAGACCTTCGAGACCCTGTTCACCGAACTCGCAGAGAAAGCCGCGACCCGTCCCGCCGGGTCGGCGACGGCAGCAGCTCTCGACGCGGGCGTCCATGCCATCGGCAAGAAGGTCGTGGAGGAGGCCGCGGAGGTCTGGATGGCCGCGGAGCACGAGAGCAGTGACCGGGCCGCAGAGGAGATCTCCCAGCTCCTGTACCACCTGCAGGTGCTCATGCTCGCCCGCGGGCTTCGGCTGGAGGACGTGTACTCCCACCTGTGATCCCGCCCCCCCGCCGCGCCCGGCGGGACCGCGCGCGGACGGGCAGGACGGCCCGCGGGGGCGGGTCCCGAGGGACTCCTCGGGACCCGCCCCCGCGGCTGCGCGACGCCGGTTCGCGCCGGTCCGGTCCTGGACCGGGTCAGCCCTTGGACTTCGCGTCCTTGGCCTTGTCCACCATCTTCTTGAGGTCCGCGGCGGACCAGCTCGTGAGCTTCTCGCCGTTGACGAGGACGGTCGGGGTCCCGGTCACCTTGTCCTTCGAGGACCGGTCGGTGATCCTCTCGACCCACTTGCCGAACTTCCGGTCGGTGACGGCCGGCTCGACGTCCTCCTTCTTGGCGCCGGCCTCGACCGCGTAGTCGATCAGCTGTTTATCGGTCAGCCCGGCGTAGCCCTCCTCGGGCTGGACCTCCTTCTCGAACAGTTTGTCGTGGAACTTCCTCCACACGTTCGAGTTGGTCGTGTCCCAGACCGCTGCCCCGGTGACCGCCGACCGGGTCGAGTACTCGTCCGGCGAGGCATGGTCCATGATCGCGAGGGTGTGGTACTGGATCTTGATCGTACCGTCCTCGATCCAGCCTGCGATCTGCTCGGAGTTGGTCCTCTCGAACTCGCCGCACAGCGGGCAGTAGAAGTCCTCGTAGACCCGGACCGTCACCGGTGCGCTCGCCTTGCCGATCTGGATCTGACCGTCGGTGAGCCGCGCGGGGGTCGCGGCCGCCTCGGCGCGGTCCTGCTCGTCCTGCAGGTACAGGAAGAGCACCCCGACGCTGAGGAAGGCCACCAGCAGGGCCGCGACCGCTGCCGTGATCTGTATCCCGCGCCGTCTGGCGTCCTGGCGGGCCTGCTCGGCCCGCAGCTGCGCCGCCCTCGCGCGGGCCCGCTTGGCTGCTCTGGCGTTCGTCATCGCTTCACTCCTTGGCCTTCTCCACCGCGGCCTTGAGGTTCTCCGGGGTCCAGTTCCCGATCTTCTCGCCGTTCACGAGGGCCGTGGGGGTCCCGGTCACGCCGTCCTTGGACGACTGGTCGGTGACCCTCTCGGTCCACTTCGCGAACTTCTCGGCCTCGACGGCGGCCCTGACCTCGGCCTCGGGAGCGCCGGCCTCGACGGCCCACTTGATCAGCTGGGTGTCGTCGTGCCCGGCGTACCCCTCCTCGGGCTGGTTGTCCTTCTCGTAGAGCTTGTCGTGGAATTTCAGGAAGGTCTCGGTGTCGCCGCTGTCCCAGACGGCGACGGCGGCATTGGCGGCCCGGGTCGGGTACTTGTCCGGGGACAGCCGGTCCAGGATCGACAGGACGTGGTACTCGACCTTGACGGTCCCGTCCTTCACCCAGTCCTGCATCTGCTCGGAGTTGAGCCGCTCGAACTCGCCGCACAGGGGGCAGTAGAAGTCCTCGTAGATCCGGATGGTCACGGGAGCCTCCTTCTTCCCCACCACCATCTGGCCGTCGACGAGGTTGCGGGGCGTCGCGTACGGCTCGCTGCGCTCCTCGTTGTCCTGCATCGTCAGCACCAGGACCCCGATGCCGATGACGAGGGCCAGGACGGCGGAGACGGCGGCGGAGATCAGCAGGTTCCGGCGCCTGATGTCCTTGCGGGCCTGGGCGGCTCGCAGCGCCGCTGACTTCTCCCGGGCTGTCCGGGGCGTCTTCTGGGGGGGCTTGGTCATCGTGGGTCTCCGGGAACGGGTCGCGAGGAAGGGAACGGCTTGCGGGACCGCAGGGGACGCGGCGGTGACGTCCGGGCCCGTGACGACGGACTGTACCGGGAACGTGCACCTTGGGAACGAAGTGTCCTCGGGACCGTCCCGTGCCCGGTGCGGATCATCGCCGGCCCGCGGGGACGGGCTCCGGGTAGAGCTGCAGGAGGTTGTCGAGGGAGAACCTGCTGCGGGGCCACCGGACGAGGAACGCAGCGACGATCAGGAAGCCGGTGTCCCGGAAGAGGTCCTTGATGTATCCGGGGACCGGGTCGGGCACCTCGGTGCCCGTGTTGCCGAAGCACCCGCAGTCGATCGACAGGCCGCGGGCCCAGGCCATCGCGATGCCGAACAGGAACATGATCAGAAGGCAGCCGACCAGGCCGGAGGCCAGCCGGGTCCCGAGCCCCAGCAGCAGCAGCAGCGCGAGGCTGAGCTCGAGCAGGGGCAGGCCGAAGGCGAAGGGCCGGACGAGGGCCTCCGGCAGCAGGTCGAAGGCCCTCACGCTGCGGACGGTCGCCTCCTGGTCGGTGAGCTTGGGCCAACCGGCCAGGGCGAAGACCCCGACGAGGAACAGCCGGGCGACGGTCGAGGTCCAGGGCTGGAAAACGGAAAAACGTTCACGCACGGACGATCACTCCCAGAATGAGATTTGTGGCTTGCCGGAACCGGACGGGGCACCGTTCCCCGGGAGGGCGGGGAACGGCGAGGATCAGGCGGCGGGGAGCGGGGGAGGTCCGCGCCGGCCGGTCCGTCCGAGGACCAGCGGGGGCCGGGGCCGGGGAGGCCCCGGGGGGAGTGCGATCCGACGGCACGGGGCCGGCGGAGGGGATCCGAACGGTTCGAACAGGGTCCTCAGGCCCCGCAGCAGGGCGGACGCCGCGGCCACCGACGAGGTCAGCCACCGCGCGACGGCGGGGCCCCACACCGCTGCCAGGGCGTGGGCCAGCAGTACCGTCGCCGCGGACAGCAGCGAGGCCGTGACCGCTGCCTGGGCCGGCCCCTGCGCCAGCGTCCGCGAGGGGCACTCCTGCTCCTGGCGGAACAGCGCAAGGCGAAGCCCCAGCTCGGCCCCCCGTCCCACGACCGGCAGGCACCCGTGGGGCCCGGAGACCGAGCCGTCCACGGGCAGGCCGAGCACGGCCTGCCCGAGCAGCTGGCCCAGTCCCGCCGACAGGACCGGGCCGCCGCGGCGGGACCCGGGCAGCAGCAGGACCCCCAGGACCGTCGCGGAGGCCAGGGCAGCCAGGCGGAACGGGGGCAGCGCCCCCGAGACCGTCAGGTGCGCCAGGAACATCGTGGGCAGCAGGAAGCACGAGACGAGCACGGCCTGGGGGAGACGGGCCGTCGGCCGGGGGACACGGGCCGTCGGGCCGGGGAGCCCGGCACCGATCGCCGCGTCGCTGTGCACGGGCCCGAGCTTACGGGGCTCCCCACGGGTCGGGCACGGCCTTGCCCGGGCCCGGCGCCCCCCGCCGCGGCCGGGGTCCGGGCCCGAGCACGATCCGGGCGGCCCGCGCCGTGCCCTCCCCGGCGCACAGCTCCTCCTCCTGCCGGGCCCAGCGCTCCCAGTGGGCGGCGAACCCCGGGTCCCGGGCCAGCGCCCGGGCCCGGCGCAGGGCCGGCGGCGCCTCGACCCACACCAGGAGGGTCACGTTGGCCCGCGCCGCCCGCGCCCCGCATCCGACCCCCTCGACGATCAGATGGTCCGTCCGGGGCAGGGCGAGCCGGCCCCCGGGAGCCCCCCGCACCCAGTCCCAGACCCGCGCCCGGGGCGGCAGCCCGAGGGCCAGGGGTCCCAGCACGCCGTTGACCAGCAGATCGACTCCTGCCCGCAGCCCGTCCCAGCCCGGGTACAGATCGTCCATGTGGACCGTCGCCGCTCCCGGCAGCAGGGCGGACAGCCGCGCCGCGAGGGTGGTCTTGCCCGCGCCGGCACGCCCGTCGACCGCCGTGACGCGCAGTCCCCCGGGAAGCGGGGCCGCGGCCAGGGCCGCGCGGGCGACGAGGGCCGCCTCCCGGGGACCCGGCGCCGTTCGCGGGGAGTCGGCCATCCCGGGAGGGTACCCACCGGACCTGCTGACTACGCTGGGGACGTGACTGTCGCCGTGCGTGTCGTCCCCTGCCTCGACGTCGACGCGGGCCGGGTGGTCAAGGGCGTGAACTTCACCGGCCTGAGGGACGCCGGGGACCCGGTGGAACTTGCGAGGCGCTACGACGCCGAGGGCGCGGACGAGCTCACCTTCCTGGACGTCACCGCCTCCGCGGACAGCCGCGCGACCACCTACGACGTCGTCTCCCGCACGGCGGAGGAGGTCTTCATCCCGTTGACCGTCGGCGGAGGGGTGCGCAGCGTCCGGGACGTCGACGGCCTGCTGCGGGCAGGGGCCGACAAGGTCGGGATCAACACCGCGGCCATCGCCCGTCCGGAACTGATCAGCGAGGTGGCCGACAGGTTCGGAGCGCAGGTCCTCGTGCTGTCCGTGGACGCCCGCCGCTGCCGGACCGGCACCGTCACCCCCTCGGGGTACGAGGTGACCACCCACGGGGGCCGCCGGGGCACCGGGATCGACGCCGTCGAGTGGGCGGCCCGTGGCGCCCGGCTGGGGGCGGGGGAGATCCTGCTGAACTCCATGGACGCCGACGGGACCACCGGAGGGTTCGACCTGACCATGCTGGGCGACGTGCGCTCCCGGGTCGACGTCCCGCTGATCGCCAGCGGGGGCGCCGGAGCGGTCGAGCACTTCCCCCCCGCAGTGCGGGCCGGGGCCGACGCCGTCCTGGCCGCGAGCGTCTTCCACTTCGGCACCCTGACCATCGGGCAGGTCAAGGACGGCCTGCGCGCCGCGGGGGTCCCGGTGCGCTCCGGGAGCGGCGGCCTGCTGGACGTGCTCGAACGGACAGTGTGACCCGGGTCGGGCGCCCGGACGGGACCCGGTGGCCCGGGACCGGTCCTGGGACCCGGCCCCGCGACCGGGCGGGTGACCCCCGGACACCGGGTCAGCGGTCCAGGGACGTCGCCGTGAACAGGCGCAGGGCCTGCGGATGGCCCTCGGCCCTCACCCGGGCGCACGCCCCCCTGCCGAAACCGTGCAGCAGCAGCTCGGAAGGCTCCCCCGAGAGCACCACACCGGCCAGGACGTGGGGGGCGGGACCGGGGGACCCGGAGGTCCGCATCCCCCCGGCCGCGACGGCAGCGCTCCTCCCGTCCGGCAGGAGCAGCCTCACCGGCACGGGGCTGCGCCGGTAGAGCATCCGCCCGCTGCGCCGCAGGAGCCGCCACAGGACCTCCTGACGGTCGGCGGGCAGGTCCCGGGGCTCCCACCCGGGCCGGGCCCTGCGCACGTCCTCGGTGTGCACGAAGAACTCCGCGACGTTCATCCACGGGCCGACCCCCGGAAGGCGCATGGGGGCAAGGCGACCCGGTCCGGCCGCGATCTGGTCGACGAGCTCGTCGAAGGGCCTCGCCGCGTACTGGACCCTGGCCCGCTCGGCCCACCGGACCAGCGCCGGGGCGGCCAGCCCGACCGACCTCAGGGGGCTGCGTTCCCTTGCCACGACGTGCGCAGCCAGGTCGTGCGCCGTCCACCCCTCGCAGAGGGTCGCTGCACCGGGACCGGCCCGGACCAGGACGCCGGCGAGCTCCCGGCGCTCGCCGGCGACGAAACCACCCGCCGAGAATTCGGTGGCCCGCGATCGGCTCATGCTGCGATCGTGACACCTCCGGGCACAAATCGCCTCCCGGAGCGGTTGTACTCCCCCGGAGGGCCCCTGGCCGCACCGGGCAGTACCGGGCCGGGAACCGTCCTGCGGATCCGCGGGACCCGCCGGACGGTCGTGATCGTTGCGGCCGGCGGACCCGGGCCCCCGAACCGCCGGAGCCCGCGGACCCGGGCCCCCAACCACCGGAAGGCCGATCGGATGCCACTGCCCGTCCCCGCAGGCCCAGCCCACGAGGAGGGGGCCGGGGCCGGCCCCCACGGGGCCGTCCTGCGCCGAGGCCTGCGGGTGATCGGCCGGGGGATCCGGACCGAACCGGCCGTCTTCGCCCTCGCCGTGGCCGGGAGCGTGCTCTACGGCGTCGGGACGGTGGCCTCCGGCTGGGTCCTGGGAGCCGTGACGGACCGCGTCCTGGTCCCGGCCTTCGAGGAGGGCCGCGTCACCGGGACCCGGCTGGCCGTCGCCGCGGGCTCCCTCGCGCTCGTTGCCGTCCTCACGGCCGTCGGGGTGGCCCTGCGCCGGGCCGCGGCCGGCGCCGTCAGCTTCCGGCTCCAGGCCACCTACCGCCGGGCCGTTGCCCACCAGTACCTGCTCCTGCCCCCGGCCTGGCACCGCCGCCACCCGACCGGCGAGCTCCTGTCCCGGGCGAACGCCGACGTCGAGGCCGCCTGGTTCGTGTTCGCCCCCCTTCCCATGTCACTGGGCGTGTTCGTCATGCTCGTGCTGGCCTGCGTCGTCATGGTCCTGACCGACCCGGTCCTCGCCGCCGTCGGCATGCTCGTGCTGCCGGCGCTGGTGCTCGTGAACGCCGCGTACCAGCGGCGCATGTCCCCGCTGGTCATGAGGGCACAGCAGGCCCGGGCGGAGGTCAGCGCGAGGGCGCACGAGAGCTTCGAGGGCGCCCTCGTCGTGAAGACCCTCGGCCGCGAGGACGCGGAGACACGGCGCTTCGCCGAGGCCTCCGCCGGGCTGCGCGACGTCAACGTCGCCGCCGGCAGGGTCCGCGGGCTGTTCGACCCCCTGCTGGAGGCCCTGCCGCTGCTGGGCACCCTCGCCGTCCTCGGGGCCGGGGCCCTGCGGGTGTCCTCCGGGGCCGCCGACACCGCCGACGTCGTGCAGACGGCCTACATGCTCTCCCTCGTGTCGCTGCCCGTGCGGTCCATCGGCTGGGTCCTGGGGGAGATCCCGCGCTGCGTCGTGGGCTGGGAGAGGATCCGCGAGGTGCTCGATGCCGAGGACCGGCTGGCCCCCGGCGACCTTCTGGCCGCGGGCACCGGCCCGGCGACCCTCGAACTGCGCGGGGTCGGCCACCACCACGAGGACGGAGAACCCGTCCTGCACGGGGTCGACCTGCACGTGGCGCCGGGGAGCACTGTCGCGCTCGTCGGCCCGACGGGCAGCGGAAAGTCCACCCTGGTCGGTCTGGTGACCCGCCTGGCCGATCCGACGCGGGGCAGGATCCTGCTGGACGGGGTCGACCTGCGGCGGCTGGCCCCGGGGCAGGCCGCGTCCGTCGTCGCCGTCGCGGCGCAGGAGGCGTTCGTCTTCGACGACACCGTCCGCGAGAACGTCGCCCTCGGCGCCGACCTGCCCGAGGAACAGGTCCGCCGGGCACTGCGCCTCGCGGCGGCCGAGGACTTCGCGCTGGCCCTTCCCGACGGCCTGGACACCCCCGTCGGCGAGTCCGGCAACACCCTGTCCGGTGGCCAGCGCCAGCGCCTGGCCCTGGCCAGGGCGCTGGCCCGCCGCCCGCGGCTGCTCGTCCTCGACGAGGCGACCTCCGCGGTCGACCCCCGGGTCGAGGCCGAGATCCTCGACAACCTGCGGCGGGCGACGCGGGAGTGCACCCTCCTGGTCGTCGCCTCCCGGACCGCCACCATCGCGCTGGCCGACGAGGTCGTCCTGCTGGAGGAGGGCCGCGTCCGGGCCCGTGGCACCCACCGCGAGCTCCTGGACACCTGCCCGGCCTACCGGGACCTCGTCACGGCCTACGAGCGCGACGCCGAGCGCCGGGCCGCCGGACGCGACGGGGCCGGCCCGCCCCGCGGGGAACGGGTCCCGGCGGTCCGGTCGTGACCGCCCGCACGGGAACCCGGGGCACCGGCAGCACCGGTCCCCGGCCGCGGACGGCCGGCCCGGGCGGTGCGGACTGCCCGGCCGGTGCCGGCGCCGGCGGTGCGCGCGGGTCCGATGCCGGCGGGGCCGGGGCCAGGATCGCGACCGCGGCCGGGGACGGCACCTGGCGCACGGTCCGCCGCGGCCTGAGGGTCTCCCCGGAGCTCCTGGACGGGCTGTGGCTGACCCTGCTCATCTCCCTGGTGTCCACCGCCGGCCAGGTCATGCTGCCCGTGGCCGTGCAGCAGACCGTCGACAACGGCCTGCGCTCGCCGCAGGGCGTGCGGACCGGGTTCGTCGCTGCCATGATCGCCGTGGCACTGCTGGGCGTCGGGGTGACGACGGCAGCGGCCTACCGGGCCAACCTCAGGGTCTTCCGGGCCGCGGAGAGCGGGCTGAGCACCCTGCGGGTCACGGTCTTCCGGCACGTGCACGACCTCTCGACGTCCAGCCAGGACAGCGAGCGCCTCGGCGCGCTCGTTGCCCGGGTGACGACGGACGTCGACACGATCTCGACCTTCGTGCAGAGGGGCGGCCTGCTCCTGCTGTCGGCCGCTGGCCAGATCGTCGTGGCCACGGTCCTCATGGCCGTGTGGTCCTGGCAGCTGACCCTGCTGGTCTGGGCCCTGTTCCTGCCGTTCGTGCGGTTGACCGTCCGGATGCAGGGGCTGGTGCGCTCGGCGTACGGGACGGTCCGCGAGCGGATCGGCCAGGTGCTGGCCGCGATCGGCGAGACGGTGCTCGGGGCGAGCACGATCCGGGCCAACGCCGCGCAGGAGCGTTCCCGGCTGCGCGTGGAGCGGACCGTGCGGGCCCACGCCGACGCTGCCGTGCGGGCCCAGAACCTCGTCTCGGTCGCGTTCAGCTCGGGGGTCCTGCTGTCGGGGCTGACCGTCGCGGCGGTCGTGTGGGCCGGCACGGCCTTCTCCGACGACCTCGGCCTGTCCCTGGGCGAGCTGCTGGCCTTCCTGTTCCTGCTGCAGCTGTTCGCCCGGCCCGTGCAGTCCGGCACCGAGGTGCTCAACGACCTGCAGAACGCCGTGGCGGGCTGGCGGAGGGTCCTGGCCGTGCTCGACACCCCCGTGGAGGTCGCGGATCCCGGACCGGACGGGGTCGACCTGCCGGCCGGGCCGATGACGGTGCGGTTCGACGGCGTCGACTTCGCCTACGCCCGCGGCCCGCTCGTCCTGCGGGGCGTCGACCTCGACCTGCCGGCCGGGGCCCGGGTGGCCGTCGTGGGCGGGACGGGGTCGGGCAAGTCGACCCTGGCCCGGCTGGTGACGCGCCTGGCCGACCCGGTGTCCGGGCGGGTCCTGCTGAGCGGGGTCGACCTGCGCCGGGTGAGGTTCTCGTCGCTGCGGGCCCGGGTGGTGCTCGTGCCCCAGGAGGGGCACCTCGTGGAGGGGACCCTCGCCGAGAACCTCGCCCGGGGACTTCCCGAGGGCCGCGGGCCGGACGGCACGGGCCCGCGGGACGGTCCGGGGACGGTCGAGGGTCCGCCGGACGACCCCCGGATCGTGGAGGCCCTGCGGGACCTCGGCCTGCTCGACTGGGCGCTGTCCCTGCCGCGGGGGCTGGACACCCCCGTGGGGCAGCGCGGCCAGGGCCTGTCGGCCGGGGAGCGCCAGCTGGTGGCGCTGGCCCGTGCCCGCCTGGCCGACCCGGACCTGCTGGTCCTGGACGAGGCGACGTCGTCGGTGGACCCGGCGGGCGAGGTCAGGCTGGCCAGGGCGCTGGAGCGCCTGACCCGGGGACGGACCTCCGTGGCGATCGCCCACCGCCTGTCCACGGCCCGGGCAGCCGACCTCGTCGTCGTGGTGGACGCCGGCCGGGTCGTGGCCGTCGGCCACCACGACGACCTGCTGGCGACCTGCGGGACCTACCGGGACCTGTACGCGGGCTGGCCGGTCCGGGAGGGCGGGGACGGCGGAGCGGCCGTCGGGCGACGCCGGCGCGTCGCCGACCGGGAACCCTCGTGACCGGCCGGAGGAAGTCATGATCAGGAGAACCGTGACCATCGGGTGTTTCCGTGGGCACCGCGGGTGGCAACTGTCGGTACAGCGGTGGAGACTGGAGGCATCTGACACGGGGACGGTTCTGCACGTAGGGTGAGTCTGCGGTGACACCGTGAATGACGGTGGCACCCTGAATACAGGGAGGTGCGGCGAACGTGAGTACGAGCCACATGGACATGCTCGCCGAGGTGGAGGAGATGAGCACCGCGGAGGGCCGCAGGATGCTCCAGGGGCTCACCCGGGACACGTTGGGGATCTCCGTCGACGACTTCCTCTCCCGGCTCGATGCCGGCGAGTACGACACCGCGGAACAGGAGGACGTCCTGCGTCTGGTCATGTTGGCACCGTTCGCGCGGTAACCTGGTGTAATGCCCGGTACCAGCCCACGGGAAGCCTTCGACGCCTTCCTCGAGCCTCTTCAACGGGCTGTCTCCTGCCTCGGACCAGGCAAGATCGTGACTTCCCACGGCGGGAAGAATCGCCAGGGAAAGATCCATTCCTGGAGTCTGAACGGTCCGGCGGGCCTGTCCCGGGGCGGCTGGCATTTCGAGGCCCAGATGCATTACGAGATCATCACCGATGATCGGCAGGGATACGGTCCCTACCGGGTCACCACGCGGGCGTATCGCTATCGATTCGCCAATCTCGGGCAGGACGTGGCCCGTTTCCACTGGCACCCTTCCGGTCGCAGCACGCACACCGAACCACACCTGCATCTGACGCTGGTCCGCGGCGGCAGCTCCGAGGGCACCTGGGACGCTCATCTGCCGTCCCCGCGGTTCACCTTCGAGAGTGCCATCAGCTGGGCGATCGAACTGGGATGGCCGGCCGCACGTCCCGATCACGAGGACGTGCTGAACGACTGCCAGCAGTTGCACCTGCAACACCGATCCTGGGGAGGCCCGGGACCCCCTCCGAGGCTCGTGCTGCCGGGGACCCCTCGTCCGTAGGGAAGGGCGAGCACCGGACCACCGGGACGGCTCAGAGGGTCTGTGCGGGGGATCACCGGGCCCGGGCGAGGGACCGCTGCGCACCCGTGACCGGCCGGGCGCCGCCGGGGAACCGGCGGAGCGTGATCCGGACGGTGCCGGATGGGAGGATGCCGGACGTGGACCCCACGACATCCCCCCGCCCCGAGGACCGGGGCGCAGGCCCGCGCCGGGGCCCCGCAGGCTCTGCCCTGCTGGACCCCGCGATCGCCGCCCGGCTCAAGCGCGACGCCGACGGCCTGGTGTGCGCCGTGATCCAGCAGCACGACACCCGCGAGGTGCTCATGGTCGGCTGGATGGACGACGAGGCGCTCGGCCGCACCCTGACCACCGGGCGCGTGACCTTCTGGAGCCGCAGCCGCCGGGAGTACTGGCGCAAGGGCGACACCTCCGGGCACGTGCAGTGGGTCCGCGGCGCGGCACTGGACTGCGACGGGGACGCGCTGCTGATCACGGTCGACCAGGTGGGGGCTGCGTGCCACACCGGGGACCGCACCTGCTTCGACGCCGACCGGCTGCCCGCCGTCACGCCCGGCCCGGCGGCCGTCGGCGCCCCGATCCGAACGGAGACCTCCGGTGACCGTTGACGTGCAGCCGCCCTCCCAGGACCCGACCGACCCCGTCCGGCCCGTGGACGTCGTCGAACTGCAGCACCTGGGCGCCGGAACGGCCTGGCCGTCGATCGAGGACTTCCGGGTGCTGGCGGCCGACCGCAGGGTCGTGCCCGTGGTGCGCCGCTTCCTCGCGGACGGCGAGACGCCCGTGGCCCTGTACCGCAAGCTCGCGGACCCGGGCCCGGGGACCTTCCTGCTGGAGTCGGCCCCGAACGGCGGCAGCTGGTCCCGGTACAGCATCGTCGGCGCCGCCGGCCTGGCCACCCTCACCGAGCGGGACGGACGGGCCGTCTGGCTCGGCACGCCCCCCGAGGGACTTCCGTCCACCGGCGACCCCCTGGAGGTCCTCAGGGCGGCCCTCGAGACCCTCGCCACCCCGCGGCTGCCAGGACTGCCGCCCCTGACCGGGGGGATGGTCGGTTTCGTCTCCTACGACGCGGTCCGCCGCTGGGAGCGCCTTCCCGACACCACCGTGGACGAGCTGGGCACGCCGGAGCTGTCCATGACCCTCGCCACGGACCTGGCCGTCCTGGACCACCACGAGGGGACCGTCCTGCTCGTGGCCAACGCCGTCAACCGCGACGGCACCGACGAACGGGTGGACGAGGCCTGGGCCGACGCCGTCGCCCGCCTGGACCGGATGACCGACCTGCTCATGGTCCCCTCGCCGAGCACGGTCGCCGTCACCGGCGACCCGGGCCGGCCCGCCGGACGGGCGCGCACGGTCCGCGAGGACTACCTGGAGGTCGTGGAGCGGGGCAAGGAGGCCATCCGGGACGGGGAGGTCTTCCAGGTCGTCCTCTCCCAGCGGTTCGACCTGGACTGCCCCGCGGACGCCCTGGACGTGTACCGGGTGCTGCGGGCCTCCAACCCCAGCCCCTACATGTACCTGTACCGCACGGTGGACACCTCGGGGCGGCCGATCGACGTGGTCGGGTCCAGCCCGGAGGCCCTCGTGACAGTGACGGAGGGCAGGGTGATCTCCCACCCGATCGCCGGGACCCGGTGGCGGGGGGCCACCCCGGCCGAGGACCAGCGCCTGGCCGAGGACCTGCTGGCCGACGAGAAGGAACGGGCGGAGCACATCATGCTCGTCGACCTGGCCCGCAACGATCTCGGCCGGGTCTGCACGCCGGGAACGGTCGACGTCGTCGACTTCATGTCCGTCGAGCGGTACAGCCACGTGATGCACCTGGTCTCGACGGTCGAGGGGGACCTCGCCCCCGGACGGACCGCCCACGACGTGCTGCGGGCGACCTTCCCGGCCGGGACCCTCTCCGGGGCGCCCAAGCCCCGGGCCATGGAGCTGATCGACACCTTCGAACCCGTGCGCCGGGGGGTGTACGGGGGAGCGGTCGGCTACCTGGACCTCGCCGGGGACATGGACATGGCCATCGCGATCCGCACGGCCCTGCTGCGCGACGGAGTCGCCCACGTCCAGGCCGGGGCCGGTATCGTCGCGGACTCCGTCCCCGAACGGGAGGACGACGAGTGCCGGAACAAGGCCGCGGCCGTCCTGCGGGCCGTCGCGACGGCCGCGACCCTCCGGCCTCCCGTCCCGCCCGCGCCGTGACCCCCGCCTGCGCGTCGCCCCGGTGCTCGTGAGGTACCCGCGCCGTCGCACCCGGGGTTACTCTCGGTTGGTAATGCGCGGTTGACTCCGGATCGCCCCATCATGTCTCGGGGAAGGCAAGCAGATGCACCACGACCCACGCGAGCTTTCCGGTCCCGGGGAACCGCCCGGCACAGCCCCGGCACCCCCCGCCCCGCCGGCCGGCGCCCCTCCCGCCGACCCGGCGTCCCCGGCAGCGGCGGGCCCCCCGGGCAGACCCGGCCCCGGGCCGCCCAGCGCCGCCGCGCCCGGTCCCGGTCCCGCGTCCCCGGGACCGGCGGGACCGGTCGGCCCCGGGCCGGTCGTCCCGGGCTCCTTCCGCACGGGACCGGCCGCGCCGGCGGGTCCGCCCGACGCGATCCGCCCGCTGCCGGTCCGGATCCCCGGCCAGGAACGCGTCCTGAGAGGGCTGAACGCCTTCTGCCGCGCCGTCCGCGGGGTCCTCGCCGATCCCGGGACGGCCGGTCCCCCCGGACCGGGACGGCCCCCGGCCCCGTGGCCCGGGCAGCCCCCGGGCAGCGCCCGGTACCCGGCCCCCCCGGTCACGGGGTACCCCGTGACCGCCGGGCAGCCGCCCGAGGGTCCTGGCGGCACTTACCCGCCGGGCCCCGCCGGGCAGCCGCCGCCGGGACCGGCCGGTCCGTATCCCCGGGGTCCCGCCGGTCCGTACCCCCGGGGTCCCGCCGGGCAGGGCCCCCACGGTCCGTCCGGTGCGTACCCGCCGGGCCCAGCCGGTCCGTACCAGCACGGTCCCGCCGGACCGGCCGGGCCCGGTCCTCGCCCGGGACCCGCGAGCCCGCGCCGGGACCCGGCCCCCCCGGCGGGCGCGACCGGCCCTCCCGCGGCTCCGGCCGGCCCTCCCTCACCCGCTCCCGGGCCGTACGCCCCGGGTACCGGCACGGCCCAGGGGCCCGGCACCGGGACGGGACCGTGGAGCGGGGGAGCGGGTCCGGCGGGCGGGTACGACCCGGCGTTCCGCACGACGGCCGACGTCCCGGCCCCACCGCAGGCCCCTCCACCACCCGGTGACGGCCGGACGGCCGGGTACCCGGCGGGATACGGCTTCTACGCCGGTTCTGCCATCCCCCACGGGTACCCCGGTTCGATCCTGACCACCATGGGCAAGCGCCTGGTGGCCCGCGCGATCGACTTCCTCCTCCTGTGCACCGTCTTCTTCCTGGTCCTCACGCGGTTGGCCCGGGGGATGAACGAGGTGACGATCGACGAGCACGGGGGGATCTCCGAGGGCCGGGGCTTCTTCCAGACCTTCGTGCTCGCCTTCCTCAGCATCGCGATGATCTCCCTGTGCTACGAGGTCTCGATGGTGGCCCTGCGCGGGGGGACCCTCGGCAAGCTCTTCATGGGCATCCGGGTCGTGCGTTCCCGCGACGGCTCGCTGCCGGGGTGGGGGCCGTCGGCCGTCCGTTGGGTGGTCCCCGTCATCGCCTGCTTCACGACCTGCGGTTTCGGCGGGTTGATCGTCTTCCTGTCCCCCTTCTTCGACAACGGTCGCCGCAACCAGGGATGGCACGACCAGGCCGCGGGCACGATCGTGATCGACGTCTGACGGGCGCGGGAGGTGCCCGGCCACCGCAGCGGCCCGCGGGAGGGCCGGCCCTCCCGCTCCCGGCCGCGCCCGTGGCCGGCGGCGGCCCTGCCCGCCGCCGTGGCGGCGGTCGCCCTCCTGGGGGCAGCCCGGCTGGCCCTCGTCGACCCCGCCCGGCCCGGCCACTACCCGGGGTGCCCCGTGCTGTGGGCCACGGGCCGGTACTGCCCGGGTTGCGGCGGCCTTCGGGCGGTCCACGAGCTGCTGCACGGCAGCCCCTCGGCGGCCCTGCACGCGAACGCCCTGGTGGTCCTGCTGATCCCCGTCGCGCTCCTGGTGTACGCGCGCTGGACCCGTGACCGGATCTCCCCCCGCCGGTCGCGCGGCGGGATCTGCCGGGGACAGCTCGCTGTGGGCATGGTTCTCACCGTCGGGTTCGGGGTGCTGCGGAACCTGCCTGCCGGTAGTTTTCTGGCGCCGTAGCCTTCCGGCGTCCCCCCGTGTCCTGGTCGGTGCGTGTCCCTCGCTACCATCACAGGAATTCGACCGTCGGCGACAGGGGGTTATCCCGTGACCGTCCTGGACGACATCGTCGCCGGGGTCCGCCAAGACCTCGTCGGACGTCAGGCGACCACGCCGCTGGAGGAGCTGCGGGAACGGGCCCGGCGGTGCCGGTCCGCCCTGTCGGCGGAGTCGATGCTGCGCGACGGCGAGGCCGTCCGGGTGATCGCCGAGGTGAAACGTTCCAGCCCGAGCAAGGGTGCCCTGGCCGCCATCGCGGATCCGGCGGCACTGGCCCGGGACTACGAGAGCGGCGGCGCGAGCGTCGTCAGCGTCCTGACCGAGCCCCGCAGGTTCGGCGGGAGTCTCGCCGACCTCGCCGCCGTCCGGGCGGCCGTCGACGTCCCGGTCCTGCGCAAGGACTTCGTGGTCACGAGCTACCAGGTGTGGGAGGCAAGGGCCCACGGCGCCGACATGGTGCTGCTGATCGTGGCGGCCCTCGAGCAGGAGGCTCTGATCTCCCTCGTCGAACGGACCCACTCCCTGGGGATGACGGCCCTGGTGGAGGCCCACGACGAGTCGGAGGTCCTGCGGGCAGCCGACGCCGGGGCCCGGGTGATCGGGGTCAACTGCCGGGACCTGAGGACCCTCCAGGTCGAGCGCTCGACGATCGCCCGGGTGGTCCCCACGATCCCCGACGGGATCGTGCGGGTCGCCGAGTCCGGGATCCGGGGCCCGCACGACGTGCTGGAGTACGCGCGGGCCGGTGCCCAGGCCGTCCTCGTGGGCGAGAGCCTCGTGACCGGCGGGGACCCCCGGTCGGCCGTCGCCGACCTCGTGGCAGCCGGAGCCCACCCCGCGCTGCGGACGGCCCGCCCGTGAGCGGCGCGGACCCGGCCACGGCCGTCGCCGGGCGCCTGCAGGACGTCGACGGTCCCTACTTCGGCCGCTTCGGCGGGCGTTTCGTCCCCGAGGCACTCGTCGCGGCCCTCGACGAGCTCGAACGGACCTACATCGAGGCCTGCGACGACCCGGGGTTCACCGCGGAACTGGAACGGTTGAACCGGGAGTACTCCGGCCGTCCCAGCCTCCTGACGGAGGTCCCCCGCTTCGCCGAGCACGCCGGGGGGGCCCGGATCCTGCTCAAGCGCGAGGACCTCAACCACACCGGCTCGCACAAGATCAACAACGTGCTGGGGCAGGCCCTGCTCACCGTCCGCATGGGCAAGCGCCGGGTCATCGCCGAGACAGGGGCCGGCCAGCACGGGGTCGCCACGGCGACGGCAGCTGCGCTCATGGGGCTGGAGTGCGTCGTCTACATGGGGCAGGAGGACACCCGGCGGCAGGCGCTCAACGTCGCGAGGATGCGCCTGCTCGGAGCGCAGGTCGTCCCGGTCCTCGCGGGGTCGCGCACCCTCAAGGACGCCATGAACGAGGCGATGCGGGACTGGGTGACCAACGTCGAGCGCACCCACTACCTCATCGGCACGGTCGCCGGTCCCCACCCCTTCCCGACCATCGTCCGGGACCTGCAACGGGTGATCGGCCGGGAGGCGCGCTCCCAGGTCCTGGAACGGGCCGGACGGCTGCCCGACGTCGTGTGCGCCTGCGTCGGCGGCGGGTCCAACGCCCTGGGCATCTTCCACGCCTTCCTCGACGACCCGGGGGTCGACCTGCTCGGACTGGAGGCCGGCGGGGACGGCGTGACCACCGGCCGGCACGCCGCGTCGATCTCCGGAGGGCTGCCCGGGGTGCTGCACGGCAACCGGACGTTCGTCCTGCAGGATCCCGACGGCCAGACCGTCGAGAGCCACTCGATCTCCGCTGGCCTGGACTACCCGGGGGTCGGACCCCAGCACTCCTGGCTGCACGAGATCGGCCGTGCCCGGTACGAGGCCGTGGACGACGGCGAGGCCATGGAGGCGTTCCGCCTCCTGTGCCGCACCGAGGGGATCATCCCAGCGATCGAGAGCTCCCACGCCCTTGCCGGGGCCCTGCGCGCCGGGCGCGAGCTGGGACCCGACGGGCTGGTGCTCGTGAATCTTTCCGGGCGCGGTGACAAGGACGTCGACACCGCGGCACGCTGGTTCGGACTGATGCCGGACGGGCAGAGCCCCGCCACGGACGGTGGGTCGGATCCCGCCGGTGGAACCGATCACCAGGAGGAGGCGTGAACCCGAGCCAGCGTTCCGGACACGTTTCGGTCGAGGACGTGCTGCGCCGGGCCTCCGGGGAGGGCCGGGCGGCGCTCATCGGCTACCTGCCGGTCGGGTTCCCGGACGTGCCGTCCTCGATCGAGGCCATGAGGGCCATGGTGGCCGGAGGGGCCGACCTGGTCGAGATCGGCATCCCCTACTCCGACCCGCTCATGGACGGCCCGGTGATCCAGCACGCCACCGAGGCGGCCCTGCGGGCCGGCGCCCGCACGGCCGACGCACTGACGGCCGCGGGCGCCGTGCGCGAGGCAGGGGCACCGGCCCTGGTCATGACCTACTGGAACCTCGTCGACCGCTACGGGGTCGACCGCTTCGCCGCCGACCTGGCCGCCGCCGGCGGTGCCGGCCTCATCACCCCCGACCTGATCCCCGACGAGGGCGCGCAGTGGATCGGGGCCAGCGACCGGTACGGCCTGGACCGCGTGTTCCTGGTGGCTCCCAGCTCGACCGACGACCGCCTGCGTTCCACGGCCGCCGCCTGCCGGGGGTTCGTCTACGCAGCCTCGACCATGGGGGTGACCGGGGCGCGGACCTCGGTCGGCCCCCGGGCCCGCGAACTCGTCGAGCGCACGCGGAAGGTCTGCGACCTGCCCGTCTGTGTCGGCCTGGGGGTTTCGACGGGCGAGCAGGCAGCCCAGGTGGCCGGCTTCGCCGACGGGGTCATCGTCGGGTCGGCCTTCGTCAGGGCCCTGGGGTCCGCGCCGGACCTGTCGCAGGGGCTGGGGGCGGTGCGCGACCTCGCGGCCGAGCTGGCCCGGGGCGTGCGCCGGGGCGTCGAGCGGTGAGCCGGGAGGCGGGGCGGTGACCGGGCACCTGACGGCGGCGGGGCTCGCTGCCACGGCCCCCGCGTCGATCCCCAGCCCCACGCAGTCCGTGTGGGACGTCGGTCCCCTGCCCCTGCGCGCCTACGGCCTGTGCATCCTGGTGGGGATCGTCCTCGCCGTCGTCTGGGGCGACCGGCGCTTCGTCGCGAGGGGAGCCCCCCCGGGCGTCGTCCTGGACGTCGCGGTCTGGGCCGTCCCGTTCGGGATCCTCGGAGGCAGGCTCTACCACGTCGCCACCAGCTGGCAGCCGTACTTCGGCGATAACGGCCGGCCCGTCGAGGCCCTCTACGTCTGGCAGGGCGGCCTGGGGATCTGGGGGGCCGTCGCCCTCGGCGGGATCGGGGCGTGGATCGGCTGCCGCAGGGCAGGGGTCCTCCTGCCGCCCCTCGCGGATGCCGTCGCCCCCGGGGTCCTGCTGGCCCAGGCCATCGGGCGGCTGGGGAACTGGTTCAACAACGAGGTGTACGGCAGGGCCACGGACCTGCCCTGGGGGGTGAAGGTCTACGAGTGGAACACCCGTGCCGGGCACGCGAAGCGGGGCCCGGACGGCGAGCCGATCGTCAAGGACGTGTACCACCCGACCTTCCTGTACGAGATGCTGTGGAACCTGTTCGTCGTCGGCGTGCTCGTTCGGCTGGACCGCCGCTTCTCCCTCGGCCACGGCCGGCTCTTCGCCCTCTACGTCATGCTCTACACCACGGGCCGTTTCTGGATCGAGACCCTGCGGGTGGACCCCGCCAACAAGATCATGGGCCTGCGTCTGAACCTCTGGACGAGCGTCGTCGTCCTCGTGTGCTCCGCGACCTACCTGGTCGTCTCGGTCCGCCGGCGCCCGGGACGCGAGACGGCGGTGCTGCGCGAGGACCCGGACGCCGGCCCGCGGGACGGCGGACCGCCCGCGTTCGGCGGGGCCGACGGGACGGAGGAAACGGACGGTTCCGGCGAAGCCGCACGGGGACTGGACAGCCGGGACACCGCTGTGCAGGATGTCCCGGGCGATGCGCCGGCGGCGCACGGGGACGCGCAGGACCCGGCCGTGGTGCCGGACGGAGCCGCAGGATCGTCCCGGGAGGCCGGAACCGGGGAACCCGGCACCGGCCCGTCCGGCGAGGAGCCCCGACAGGGGAGCGACAACCCGGAGCGCATGTCGTCACCGTGACCAACGGTGACGCATCCGACGAGGTCAAGGCCGTGCGGGAGGTTTCTCGCTGCCGTACGCACCGGATACAGTGAACGCATTCCCGGTGACAGGAGTCCTTCACGCCTGTCCGCCGGGACCATCACGCGGGCCATCGACGTCCCGGCGCAGGTCTTCTCCCGCCTGACGACGGTGCCCGTCGCGTCGTCGGTGGGGCGACCGGGGCGAGGGAGCGGGACCGTCCGCCTCGACGGACGTTCTCGTGCCGGTCGCCCGCAGCGCGAAACGTTCCTCCACGGACCGAGCCGAACGACGACGAGGTGACTGCATGCTCTCGCCCTTCCGGCGGTTCTCCGCCCAGCCGGATCCCACAGGCCTGTACGACGGCACCCGCGAGCACGACGCCTGCGGGGTCGCCTTCGTGGCGACCATGCGCGGCGAGCCCGGTCACGACATCGTCGAGAAGGCCCTGACGGCCCTGCGCAACCTCGACCACCGGGGCGCGGTGGGGGCGGAGGCCGACACCGGCGACGGCGCCGGCATCCTCACCCAGGTTCCCGACGCGTTCCTGCGCTCCGTGACCGACTTCGAACTGCCGCCCGCGGGCCGTTACGCGGTGGGGACCGCGTTCCTGCCCGACGACGACGCCGGGGCCGCCGGCGCCGTCGCGACGATCGAGGACCTCGCGGCCCAGGAGGGCCTGGAGGTCCTGGGCTGGCGCGACGTCCCCGTCACCGGCGGCCTGGTCGGACGGACGGCCGCCACCTGCCAGCCCCGGTTCCGCCAGCTCTTCCTCGCCGCCGACGGCGGCACCGGCCCCCTGGGCGGGATGGACCTGGACCGGCTGGCTTTCTGCCTGCGCAAGCGGGCGGAGCGCGACGCGCAGGTGTATTTCCCCTCCCTGTCAGCCCGGACCCTGGTCTACAAGGGGATGCTCACCACGGGGCAGCTCGAGCCCTTCTTCCCCGACCTGTCCGACCGCCGTTTCGCGACCGAACTGGCGATCGTCCACTCGCGGTTCTCCACCAACACCTTCCCCTCCTGGCCGCTGGCCCACCCGTTCCGGCTCGTGGCCCACAACGGTGAGATCAACACGGTCAAGGGGAACCGCAACTGGATGCGGGCCCGCGAGAGCCAGCTGGCCAGCGAGGTCCTCCCGGGGGACCTGGAGCGGATCTTCCCGGTCTGCACCCCCGACGCCAGCGACTCCGCCTCGTTCGACGAGGTGCTCGAACTGCTCCACCTGGGCGGGCGATCCCTGCCCCACGCCGTCCTCATGATGATCCCGGAGGCGTGGGAGAACCACGGCGAGATGGATCCGGCCCGCCGGGCCTTCTACGAGTTCCACTCGATGTTCATGGAGCCGTGGGACGGCCCGGCGTCGATCACCTTCACCGACGGCACCCTGATCGGCGGGGTCCTCGACCGCAACGGCCTGCGCCCCTCCCGGTACTGGGTGACCGACGACGGCCTGGTCGTCCTGGCCAGCGAGGTCGGGGTGCTGGACCTGGACCCCTCGACGATCGTGCGCAAGGGCCGCCTCCAGCCGGGCCGCATGTTCCTGGTCGACACGGCCCACGGGCGGATCGTGGACGACGAGGAGATCAAGTCGGAGCTCGCCGCGCAGCTGCCCTACGACGAGTGGCTGCACGCCGGCCGCATGCGACTGGAGGACCTCCCGCCCCGCGAGCACGTCGTCCACACGCACGCCTCGGTCACCCGCCGGCAGGTCACCTTCGGGTACACGGAGGAGGAGCTGAAGATCCTGCTGGCGCCCATGGCCCGCACCGGGATCGAGCCCATCGGGTCGATGGGGTCCGACACGCCGATCGCGGCCCTGTCGAACCGCTCGCGGCTGCTCTTCGACTACTTCACCCAGCTGTTCGCCCAGGTGACCAACCCGCCCCTGGACGCGTACCGCGAGGAACTCGTCACGTCGCTCGGCACGTCGATCGGGCCGGAGCGCAACCTGCTGGGCGCGACCCCCTCCCACTGCCGCCAGCTCGTCGTGCCGTTCCCGGTGATCGACAACGACGAGCTCGCCAAGATCGTCCACATCAACGCCGACGGCGACCTGCCCGGGTACGGCACCCGGACCCTCCAGGGCCTGTACCGGGTCGACGGCGGGGGACAGGCACTGGCCGAGCGGCTCGGGGAGATCTGCGCCGAGGCCGACGCCGCGATCGCCGAGGGCGTGCGGTACCTGGTCCTCTCGGACCGCAACTCAACGGCGGACCTGGCACCCGTCCCCTCCCTCCTGCTGACTGGCGCCGTCCACCACCACCTGATCCGCAGGAAGCTGCGCACCCACGTCGGGATCGTCGTGGAGGCCGGTGACGTGCGCGAGGTCCACCACGTCGCGCTGCTCATCGGGTACGGCGCCGCCGCCGTCAACCCGTACCTGGCCATGGAGACCGTCGAGGACCTCGTGCGCCGCGGGGTCATCGAGGCCGCCGATCCCCAGCAGGCCGTCGCCCGGTTGCTCAAGGCCCTGGGCAAGGGCGTTCTGAAGGTCATGAGCAAGATGGGCATCTCGACCGTGGCCTCCTACCGCGGGGCCCAGGTCTTCGAGGCCATCGGCCTGGGGCACGACCTGGTCGACCGCTACTTCACGGGCACGACGACCCAGCTGGGCGGCATCGGCCTCGACGACGTCGCCGGGGAGACAGCGCTGCGGCACGCCAGGGCCTGGCCGGACGACGGGTTCCACAACCCCCACCGCCGCCTGGAGACCGGCGGGGAGTACAAGTGGCGTCGCGAGGGCCCCCCGCACGTCTTCGGCCCGGAGAACGTCTTCCGGCTGCAGCGCGCGACCCGCACCGGGGACTGGGCAGGGTTCAAGGAGTACACCCGGCTCGTCGACGAGCGGGCCGAGCAGGTGATGACCCTGCGGGGACTGTTCCGCCTGCGCACCGAGGGGTGCACGCCGGTCCCCGTCGAGGAGGTCGAGCCCGTCGAGGCGATCGTGCGCCGGTTCTCCACGGGCGCCATGTCCTACGGGTCGATCTCCCGTGAGGCCCACGAGACCCTCGCCATCGCCATGAACCGGCTGGGTGCCAAGTCCAACACGGGCGAGGGCGGCGAGGACGTCGACCGGCTGTTCGACCCCGAGCGCCGCAGCGCCATCAAACAGGTGGCCTCGGGACGGTTCGGCGTCACGAGCCTGTACCTCGCCCACGCCGACGACATCCAGATCAAGATGGCCCAGGGGGCCAAGCCCGGCGAGGGCGGCCAGCTGCCCGGGGCGAAGGTCTACCCGTGGGTGGCCCGCACACGGTACTCGACCCCCGGGGTCGGCCTCATCTCGCCCCCTCCCCACCACGACATCTACTCGATCGAGGACCTCGCGCAGCTCATCCACGACCTGAAGAACGCCAACCCCTCCGCGAGGATCCACGTCAAGCTCGTGGCCGAGATCGGCGTGGGGACGGTGGCCGCAGGGGTGAGCAAGGCCCACGCCGACGTCGTCCTGATCTCCGGCCACGACGGCGGCACCGGCGCCAGCCCCCTGACCTCCCTGAAGCACGCCGGGGGCCCGTGGGAGCTGGGCCTGGCCGAGACCCAGCAGACCCTCGTGCTCAACGGCCTGCGCGACCGGATCGTCGTGCAGACGGACGGCCAGCTGAAGACCGGTCGCGACGTGCTGGTGGCGGCCCTGCTGGGGGCGGAGGAGTACGGGTTCGCCACGGCGCCGCTGGTGGTCTCCGGCTGCGTCATGATGCGCGCGTGCCACCTGGACACCTGTCCCGTCGGGGTGGCGACCCAGAACCCGACCCTGCGCAAGCGCTACGCCGGCCGGCCCGAGGACGTCGTGCAGTTCTTCCGGTTCATCGCGCGGGAGGTCCGCGAGTACCTCGCGTCCCTCGGCCTGCGCAGCATCGACGAGGCCGTCGGCCGCGCGGACCTGCTGGACACCGGGCGGGCCCTGGACCACTGGAAGGCCTCCGGCCTGGACCTGACGCCGATCCTCACCCCGACGCGGTCGGCTGACGGCTCGGCCCTGCACTGCGCCACCGCCCAGGACCACGGCCTGGACAAGGCACTCGACCACACGCTCATCGAGCTGGCGGCCGAGGCGCTGCGCACAGGTGACCCGGTGCGGATCGAGCTGCCGGTGCGCAACGTCAACAGGACCGTCGGCACGATGCTGGGCCACGAGCTGACCAGGAAGTGGGGGGCCGACGGCCTGCCGGACGGGACGGTCGACATCACCTTCACCGGGTCGGCCGGCCAGTCCTTCGGGGCCTTCGTGCCCCGCGGCATCGCGCTGCGGCTGTTCGGCGACGCCAACGACTACCTCGGCAAGGGCCTGTCCGGCGGCCGGATCGTCGTGCGGCCCGACGCCAGCGCAGGGTTCGTCGCCGAGAACCACATCATCGCCGGGAACGTCATCTGCTACGGAGCCACCGGAGGGGAGGTCTTCCTGCGCGGGCAGGTCGGGGAGCGGTTCTGCGTGCGCAACTCCGGTGCGACGGCGGTCGTCGAGGGGGTCGGGGACCACGCGTGCGAGTACATGACCGGCGGGACCGTCGTGGTGCTCGGCCGCACGGGCCGCAACCTCGCGGCCGGCATGTCCGGTGGCACGGCCTACGTGCTGGACCTGCGCCCGCAGCGGGTCAACACGGAGCTGGTGGACCTGCTGGACCTCGACGGGACCGACGGCGAGCTGCTGGCCCGCCTGGTCCGCCGGCACCAGGAGGAGACGGGGTCGGCCGTGGCCCGCAGGCTCCTGGAGGACTGGGACGCATCGCTGGCCCGGTTCACGAAGGTGATGCCGCGCGACTACGCGCGGGTGGTGGCCATCCGCCGCCGGGCCGAGACCGAGGGGCTCGACCTGGACGGGGACGAGGTCTGGACGCGGATCATGCAGGAGGCGTGACATGGCTGACCCGAAGGGTTTCCTCACCGTCCGGGAGCGCGAACTCCCGTGCCGCCGTCCGGTGCCGGTCCGGCTCCGGGACTGGGACGAGGTCCAGGAACCGACCGACCGTGCCATGGTGCGCCGGCAGGCGGGCCGCTGCATGGACTGCGGCATCCCCTTCTGCCACAACGGCTGCCCCCTGGGCAACCTCGTGCCGGAGTGGAACGACCTCACCTGGCGGGGGGACTGGCGCGAGGCCGTCGAGCGCCTGCACTCCACCAACAACTTCCCCGAGTTCACGGGCAGGCTCTGCCCGGCCCCCTGCGAGACGGCGTGCGTGCTGGGGATCAACCAGCCACCGGTGACCATCAAGCAGGTCGAGGTCACCGTGATCGACACGGCCTTCGAGAACGGCTGGGTGAAGCCCCACCCGCCCGAGCGGCTCAGCGGCAGGACCGTCGCTGTCGTCGGCTCCGGCCCGGCCGGGCTGGCCGCGGCCCAGCAGCTGACCCGCGCCGGGCACACCGTGGCCGTCTACGAGCGGGACGACCGTCCCGGAGGCCTCCTGCGGTACGGGATCCCCGAGTTCAAGCTCGAGAAGCGGCACCTGGACCGGCGCCTGGAGCAGATGGAGGCCGAGGGCACCCGGTTCCGCACGGGCGTGGAGATCGGCCGCGACATCACCGCCGAGGACCTCCAGGACCGCTACGACGCCGTCGTCCTGGCCGTCGGCTCCACCGAGCGCAGGGACCTGCCCGTCCCCGGGCGCGACGCCGGAGGGATCCTCCAGGCCATGGAGTACCTGCCCCGGGCGAACCGGGCGGCCCTCGGCCAGGACGTGCCCGAGCAGATCACGGCGGAGGGGCGCGACGTCGTCGTGATCGGCGGCGGGGACACGGGCGCGGACTGCCTCGGCACGGCCCTGCGCCAGGGGGCCCGCTCCGTCACGCAGCTGGAGATCATGCCAAGGCCTCCCGAGGAGCGCCCCGTCGGGCAGCCCTGGCCCACCTACCCCATGACCTACAAGGTCTCCAGCGCGCACGAGGAGGGTGGGGACCGCCTGTTCTCCGTGAGCACCCAGGAGTTCCTCGCCGACGGCGACGGCTGGGTCTCGGGACTGCGCCTGGTCGAGGTGCGCGGGGTCGACGGGCGGTTCGAGCCGGTCCCCGGGACGGAGCGTGAGCTGACGGCCCAGCTGGTCCTGCTGGCCATGGGCTTCACGGGCCCCCGGAGGGAGGGCCTGCTCGAACAGCTCGGGGTCGGGTTCACCCCGCGCGGTACCGTGGTGCGCGACGACACCTACCAGTCGACGGTGCCTGGGGTCTTCGTCGCCGGGGACGCCGGGCGGGGACAGTCACTCATCGTTTGGGCGATAGCCGAGGGACGTTCCTGCGCGGCCGCGGTGGATCGTTGGCTGACCGGGAGTACCGTGCTTCCAGCGCCGATCCCACCGACGGCACGGCCGTTGACGGCGTGACGGCCGCGCGGGCGGGGGGATCCGGCCCGTACCACCACCGCCGGGCGACCATCCGGCCGGTGGACCTCATCGAGAAGGACCTTGTGGAGCAATGCGTCGAGCCAAGATCGTTTGTACGCTCGGACCGGCCGTCAGCGGCAGGATGCGAGAGCTCGTGGACGCCGGGATGGACGTCGCCCGGCTGAACCTCAGCCACGGCACCTACCCCGAGCACGAGGAGCGTTACCTCGAAGTGCGCCGGGCCGCCGGGGAGGCCGGCCGTGCCGTGGGGATCCTGGCCGACCTCCAGGGGCCCAAGATCCGTCTGGGGAACTTCGCCTCGGGACCCGTCGACCTCGCCGAGGGCGACACCTTCACCATCACCGTCGAGGACGTCCCCGGGGACGCGCAGGAGTGCTCGACCACCTACAAGGGGCTTCCCGGTGACGCGAGGGTCGGGGACACGATCCTGGTCGACGACGGCAAGGTGGCCCTGAGGGTCACGGCCGTCGACGGCCCGCGCGTCGTCACCCAGGTGGAGGTCGGCGGGACCGTCTCGAACCACAAGGGCCTGAACCTGCCCGGGGTGGCGGTCAGCGTCCCTGCGCTGTCCGAGAAGGACGAGCAGGACCTGCGCTGGGCCCTGCGGGCAGGGGTCGACATGGTCGCGCTGTCCTTCGTGCGCAGCGCCGACGACGCCCTGGACGTCCACAAGATCATGGACGAGGTCGGGATCCGCCGGCCGGTCATCGCCAAGATCGAGAAGCCCCAGGCGGTCGACAACCTCGCCGACATCGCCCACGCCTTCGACGGGCTCATGGTGGCCCGTGGCGACCTGGGGGTCGAGCTGCCCCTCGAACAGGTCCCCATGGTCCAGAAACAGGCCATCGAGCTGGCCCGGCGCCAGGCCAAGCCGGTCATCGTCGCCACACAGGTGCTCGACTCGATGATCCAGCTGCCCCGCCCCACCCGGGCCGAGGCCTCGGACTGCGCGAACGCCGTCCTCGACGGCGCCGACGCCATCATGCTCTCGGGGGAGACGAGCGTCGGTAAGTTCCCGCTGGAAGCGGTGCGAACCATGGCCCGCATCATCGAGAACACCGAGGAACAGGGCATGGAGCGGATCCCGCCCCTGAGCACCCGTCCCTCGACCCGCGGCGGGGCCATCACCTATGCGGCCGTGACAACCGGTGACCTGCTGGACGTCAGCTACCTGTGCGCGTTCACCAACAGCGGCGACTCCGCCAAGCGCATGTCCCGGCTGCGCTCGCGCATCCCCCTGCTGGCCTTCACCCCCCACGAGGAGGTCCGCTCCCAGCTGGCCCTGAGCTGGGGGGTGGAGACGTTCGTCGTCGATCTCGTCGACAGCACCGACGACATGGTCCGCCAGGTAGACGAGGCCCTGCTGAGCAACAGGCGGGGAGTGCCGGGTGACCAGGTGGTCATCGTCGCCGGATCGCCCCCCGGCATCAGCGGTTCCCTCAACAACCTGCAGGTCCACCGCCTGGGCGACCGCGTCAAGCCCCCCGTGGCCTGACCGCACGCCCCTGCGGCCGTTCTTCCCGGCCCTCACGGGCCTCCAGCACGCCACGCCGGCCCGGACCGAACGGTCCGGGCCGGCGTTTCGCGTGTCCGGGCCCGTGGGCGCGGGAACGGTCCCGGGGACCCGGCACGGCCCGCGGCGCCCCGCGGGGTCCGGGGGCGTTCACAGGAGGACGCCCACCCAGCAGGCGAGTGCGGTCAGGACCGGGACCGGGGCCGTGGCCGGCACGCGCGGCGCGGCGATCGGCCTGCGCCGTGCGGCGACCGACCTCCGGGGTGCCGGACCGGCCGGCTACCGGCGGGGCGGCCGCACCCTGCCCGCCCCGGACGGGAGGGGTCCGGCACCGGAGGAGAACTGCGGCGGGGCTCCGCGCGACGGGACCGCCCCGGGAGCCCCCCCGTGCCGGACGGAATTCCGGGAGGGGCTCTGGCACCGGATCCGCCCCGCCGGGGTGTCGGGCTCCTCCTCCCAGGGCTCCACGGGGGAGTAACACAGCGGGGGCCGCTGCGCGCGCGGCCCCCGGACCCCCGGGCACGGGCGGATCGGTCACGGCCGGTCCCCGCCGTGCCTGGACCCGGAGGGCCAGCACCGTGATCCCCGTGGACAGGGCGAGGAGAAGGATCAGGAGCCATCAGGAACGTCCGTCCGGGCCCGACCGTCCGAGCCGGGACGGCGGGTTCTCCGTCGCGATGTTGATCACGACGGACAGCACGTCATGAGCGGGACGTTCACCGCCGTGAGCACCAGCAGGTCCCGGTCCCCCGTACCACTCGCCACCGGTTCATCGTGCCACGGCGCGCGGGCCGCCGGGGCGTGCGGCGCGGGCCGGCCGAACGCGCCCTACGGCACCGGACGGTCCGGCAGGACGGTGCCGTGGGGCAGCGTGCCGTTCACCGGGACCGTGCCGTCCTCGGGGGGCTCTCCACCGGTCCCGTCCGCAGTGTCCCGTGGTTCGGGGACCTGCGTCGACGGACCGTCCGTCACCGGGGGCGTTCCCTGCGCCGGGGCCTCGGGGGACGTCTCCTGCCCCTGGACCGAGCCCGTCACGGGGCCGCCGCCCCGGCGGGACGCCGTGCCGAGCCTGTACCCCACCCGGAACCGTCGGGCCCCGGAGTCCTCGCGCGGTACCGTCGCCGAGCAGGACCTGGCGATGCACGTGACGGGCCAGGACCGGACCGTCCACGATCCGCCCGCCGGGGCCTGCTCGACCCAGACCGGTCCCGCGGGGTCTGCGTCCGGTGGGGCGGGCCAGCGCAGCCGTAGGTCCTGCGGTCCCGGCACGGTCGTGGGTTCCACGGTCCCCACCCGCCAGCGTGCCAGGTCGCGGGAGGTCCCCACCGTGATCAGCACCCGCGGGGCGCTGTCGCCGGACCCGAGCACGACCTCGACGAGCAGGCGGGCACCGCGGCAGGCCGGGGCCGCGGAGGCCGTCAGGACGAGGTCGGCCTCAACGGTCCTTCCGGGACCCGACGCGTCGACCCGCGCCCCGCTCGTGTCCACCGCGGCGTTGGCCGGGTCGCACCCGCCCGGTGAACCCGGCCCCAGACGGACCGGTCCCCAGTGCACGGGGATGTCGGCCCGCACGGTGCCGGGGCCGGTGAACTCTGCCCTCAGGCGCGCGGGGGACCCCGGGGCGGGCAGGCCGCTCGCGCTGCCGGCCGTCCGGGTCGTGTCCGCCGACGGTCCGGTGTCCTGCGAGTGCCCGGTGTCCGGGGCGGATCCCACACCGGCCCAGCCCCTTCCCACGGCCCCCGTGGACCACATGGCCACGGCCGTCTCGGCCGCCGCCCCGGCTCCCGCCAGGACCAGGCAGGCCAGGACCGCTGCGCGCAGCGTGTCCCTGTCCGCCGATCCCGTGCGGCACCGGCCCGGCAACCGGTGACGCGCGGGCCGGGGGACGGACGGGCGGGTCCGTTCACGCCTTCCGAACAGGGCGGTCACGGCAGGGGTCCTCCTTCGGTGTTCGGACGGCACGGCCCTCCCCGGCCGCGTCGACGGGCTCGGCCGGTCCGCGGCCCGGGAACTGGGCGGGGGACGGTCCGGTCGGACGGGCCGCCCCCCGATGGGGTCACGGACGGGGGATCACCGGTCGACGGGGGGCAGCTCGATGCCCTCGGACCCGTAGACCAGTTCGACGGTCGTGCCCTGGCAGTCGTTGGGGGAGACCCTTCTGAGCCGGATCGTCGGCTTGGCCTCCGGCCACTCGGCGAAGACCCCGGGCTCGGTCTTGTCGAGCGTGTAGGTGCCCGCGGGGAAGCCCTGGATGACGAAGTTGCTCACGCCGCACTCCAGGACCTCGTCGCCGTCGGCGTTGACGACCTTCGCGACGCGGACCCACGGGTCGATGATGCTGACCGGGCCGGGGTTGGGGTTGAGGTACGTGACGGGGATCTCGGTGAAATCGATCGAGGGCCACAGGTCCGGGACGGGGTCGTTGCTCAGGGTGACGTTGTTGGCCTCCCCGGCCTGGAGGGAACCGTTGCCCGAGGCGTTGGTGTTCCACGCCCAGGCCAGACCGCCGCTGAGCATGAGCACGGCCGTGGAGACGGCGACATTCTTCTTGGAGATGCGGAACATGGTCCCGACCTTTCGTTCGAGGTGCACGACATGAACGGCCGACGCCCGTCGGGCGGCCGTGAAAGGCAGTCAGATGAAGGACCCGGTGAACGGGTCGGAAAGCTATTCTGCCGGTAGAGGAGCGTGATCGGGCGCGAACGGATATCGGGTGTTCGGCCGAGAGGGAAAAGACCCGGGAAGTCCGGATGGCGCCGAAGGGGCATGTAAAGGTGCCATGCGCTCGGACAGCAGGCGTTCTCCCGATCCGTTCCGGTTCCCGGTCGACAATCCACCGAACTCCCGATCCGGGAACCGCCGCCCTCCCGGTGCACCGTGGTGCAGAATCGACGGTGCCCGGAGGGGAACGAGGCCTTTTCGTGGGCCTTCTGGCGGGCGCTCGGCCGAGATGAAATGTGCAGATGCTGTTTCCCACCCTCACGGGGAGAACCCGTGGGGGCGGTACCGTGCGCTGTTCCTCACCGGACCGCCAGTCGATCCTGTCGACCAAAACATCCTGAGGAGAAGTGTTTCTCGTGTCCCGAATCTCCAAGAAGAGCCTCGTCGCCTCGACGGCCATCCTCCTCGTGGCGGGGGGCGTGGCCTACGCCTTCTCGACCTACGCCGTCGGTGGTTCCCGGAACACCACGGTCGCCGTGGCCAAGCCCGTGGAACTGACCAACGACGCCATCGAGGGCCTGTGGCCCGGCAACGACCCGGTCGAGATCCCCGTGAAGTACAACAACCCCAACCCCGGCCCGATCGACGTCATCGACGCCTCGGTCACGGTCAAGAGCGTGACCCCCGATACCTGCCCGATCACCAGCTTCGTCATCGACCCCAACCTGACCAGCCCGGTGACGGTCCCCGCGGGCGAGGGCTCGTGGCCCGGGCCGCTTCCGAAGATCGCGCTGGCCGCCGACGCCCCGAACGAGTGCCAGGGCGCCACGGTGGAGCTCGAGTACGGCACGGCCGGACCGGTCCCGACGACCGAGGAGCCCACCGCCCCCGAGGAGCCCA
>Ga0316579_10000007_pt1 | contig 53041 bp, 46 predicted proteins | sample J5NA_2_FD_203074 | JGI IMG/M metagenome (GOLD analysis project Ga0316579, IMG submission 203074) | Rhizosphere microbial communities from salt marsh grasses in Alabama, United States - J5-7_160517rDrA | ecosystem: Host-associated > Plants > Roots > Rhizosphere | place: USA: Alabama | collected... | reverse complement strand
TGAATATCGCCGCCCATCTTGTCCCCCAAGGTGGCGTAAACCAAGCGATGTTGTTCCAGCAAATTCTTCCCGGCAAAGGCCTCCGAGACCACGACGGCATCGAAATGACGCCCGTCGCCGGACACCTGTACTTCAGCGTCGGGCAGTCCCCGCTGGATCATGGCTTGAATGTCTTCAGATTGCATGTGGCACTTTATGTCGATAGCAGAGGGCGTATCGGTTCGCTAACAGCATACCTGCTCATCCGGCATTTTGACAGCCTTAGGCCCCTAATTTTTCGGTTGATTTGCCCTCAGTGGCAAAGGGCAGCACCGCCTCCAGGCCGCTGACGCCGGCGATGGCCATGAGTTGCGGCGGCGCATGCAACAGGGAGATCTCCCCGCCCCGCTTGCGCACCGTACGCGTCAGATCGATCAGCAGGGCGATGCCGGCACTGTCGACCCGGGTGATCCCCGCCAGATCCACCTGCACCTGCCCGTCGCCGCCCAAGTCTCCGTAACCGGAACGCAATACGTCCGGGACCGTGGTGAAGGTCAAGTCACCGCTAATCGCGTAACGACCCTCGCCACTGCGGCTTATCCCGGCCTCGCTCATTGCGCCCCGTCCTGTTTGTTGCGGCTGGCGAGCGAGGCGATCAACTTGTCCAAACCATCCTGGCGGATTTGATTGGCAAAGGTGGTGCGGTAGTTGGTCACCAGGCTGACGCCGTCGATGGTCACGTCATAGACCTTCCATTCGTCGCCTTTGAGATAGAGAGAATAATCGATGGGGATGGGGAAACCGCCCGGCTGATCCACCTCGGTGCGGACCGTGACGTCGGTTTGCTGCGGACCGCCGCGGAATGGCAGATAGGTAAGCTTGTTGTCTGAATATGAGGACAGGGATTTGGCATAGGTGCGCACCAGCAGGGTCCGAAACTGCTCGACGAACGCCTTGCGCTGCTCCGGCGTCGCCCTACGCCAATATTTCCCCAGCACCCAGGTGGACATGCGCTCGAAATCAAAGTGCGGCAACACGATCTCGTTTACTAGCTCATAGATGCGCCCCGGATGTTCGTCGATGACCTTACGCTCGGCGCGCAACTTATCCAGCATCTGATTGGCGGTCTGCTCCACCAATGCCTGCGGAGACTGAATAGCCCATGACGGCGTGCTACCCAGCAAGCCCAACAGCATAATCAAACTCATCAACCGCCATTTCATTGATCGACTCCCGTGACGTGCAACAGTTGCGCCACATGCATATTGTAATCGAAGACCGTCTGCAGGTACTGGGTATGGGCCAGCACGTAACCTTGAAAGGCGGTCACCACCTTATCGCCTGTCGTTTGTCCGGCCTCGAAGTCGGCGAAGCTGGCGATCATCCAGCGCCGCGCCGAACGGCTGGCGTCCGCCATATGCGCCACCGCGGCATGATAGGCCCCCACCTGGTGATACTGCTCCGCCACCTGGAAGGGAATACCCTCGCGCGCCTGGGCCGCCTTGGAAATCAAGGCATTCAATTTGGCCTCGGCCTGCGCCACCTGCGCCGACTGCACCCCGCCGCTCCAATCCCACTTCAGGCCGATCACCGGTGTTAGGGCGGCATCGTTGAAAGGATCGTAAATATAGGGATTCTTCAGAGTGTCCCGGTTAGGCGAATAAGACAATAACCCTCCCACCCCGGCATAGAGGTTAGGTCTAGAATTGGCCTTATTGGCCGCCACTAAGGCGCGGCGCGCCCGCAACCCCGCCTCCACCTGGCTAATCTCGGGACGCTTCGCCAAGGCCTGCTGCTCCAGCGCGTGCAAATCCATGGCCGGCATCTCCACCGGCGTCAGGGCCCGATCGGCCACCGTCAAATCGCTGCCCAGTCCGGCTCCGGTTAAGACCTTCAGTCCATCCAAGGCCACCTTCTCCAAGGCATCGGACTCATCCAGGTAACGGCCGATCAAGGCCGAGCCGGATTGCAAGGCATATAGATCGGATTGCCGCACATTGCCGTTTTGATTTTGCAACCACTGTTTGACCAAGTCGATGGTGCCATCGACGCGCTTTTTGACGTCGGTCAACAGCAGATAGCCATCACGCGCTGCCAGATAACCGAAATAGGCGCGCTTAACGTCCAGGACCGTCTCGCCGCGTTTCAGACGCACGTCGCCTTGCTTCACCTCCACGTTGGCCTCGGCGGCCTTGGTATAGTTCTCGATCTTGCCGAAGGTATAGAGGGGCTTGACCGCCGTCAGGGTGACGTCGCCCCACAAGGAAAGACCGCTGAGGTGATAACGGTCGCTGCGCAGTGTGCAATTCCCCGGCGTACAGCTCCCGCCCTCAAACAGGCCGCCGCTCACCGCCGGCGCCACGCCGAGAAAGCTGTTGAGATCTATCGACCAGCCCTTATGCCCCTGGGCCTCATCCACCATGGCACGGGCGGCATTCACCAGGTGGTTTACCTCATCGATGCGCGGGTCATGATTGAGGGCCTGGTTGACGGCCTGATCAAGGGTCACGGTCTCGGCGTGTGGCGCGCCACACCATACGGCTGCGCAGAACAACACAACAGGCGCTCGTCTCACTTGGAGTTCCCTTCCGCCGCCTTGCTGAACAGCACCCGGCCGATGATCTGCTCCAGGATCAGTGCGGATTGGGTGATCTTGATGCGATCGCCGTTCTTGAGATCGTCCGTCGCGCCCCCGGGTTCCAGACCCACGTACTGTTCGCCCAATAAACCGGAGGTAAAGATGCTGGCGCTGCTATCTACCGGCAGATGGTAGTTGCGATTGAGTTTGAGCGTGACCAGGGCCTCGAACAATTTATCATCATAGCGGATGGCGGCCACCCGCCCCACATTGACGCCCGAGGCCGTCACCGGGGAACGCACCTTCAAACCGCCGACATTGTCGAAATAGGCGGTCACCTCATAGCCATTGTTATCGTTGAGCGTGCTGATGTTGCTTACCTTCATGGCGAGCATGAACAAGGCCGCCATACCGGCCACCACAAACACCCCCACCATGATCTCCACCGTCTTCGTCTGTCTCATATCAATGGTTACCGAACATTAAGGCAGTCAACACGAAATCCAATCCCAACACCGCCAGGGCGGTATGCACCACGGTACGAGTGGTGGCGCGACTCACACCCTCCGAAGTCGGCACCGCATCATACCCCTCGAACACCGCGATCCAGGTGGCGACTATCCCGAACACCGCACTCTTAATCACTCCATTCAACACATCATCGTACAAATCCACATGGGCCTGCATCTGCGACCAGAAAGCGCCCTCATCCACCCCCAGCAGACCCACACCCACGAAGTAGCCGCCCCACACGCCCACCGCGCTGAAGATGGCCGCCAGCAAAGGCATGGCGATCGCGCCGGCCAGGAACCGCGGCGCGATCACCCGGTCTATGGGATCCACCGCCATCATCTCCATACCCGACAATTGCTCGGTGGCCTTCATCAGGCCGATCTCGGCCGCCAAGGCCGACCCGGCGCGCCCGCCATACAACAGCGCCGCCACCACCGGTCCCAGCTCGCGCACCAGCGACAAGGCCACGACCACCCCCAGGGATTGCGCGGCCCCAAAATCCACTAGTGTATTGTAACCCTGTAAACCCAGCACCATACCCACGAACAAGCCGGAAACCACAATAATCAGCAGGGACAATACCCCGATGGAATACAATTGCTGGATCACCAGCCGCGGACGCAGCAGCAAACCCGGCAAACCGGCAAGTATTTGCAACAGGAACAGATGCCCTCTTCCCAGTCGCTGGAAGAAGGCGAGCCCCGCTCGACCCAAGCCCGCCAGCCATTCCACCATCAACCGTTACCCGCCAAGAGATCCGTCACGTAGTCCGCCGCAGGATAATGGAACGGCACGGGTCCGTCCGGCAAGCCCTGCATGAACTGCCGGACCCATTCGGAATCGGTGTCCCGCAGGGCCTCTGGTTTACCATGGCCCACCACCTTGCCCTCGGACAACACATATATATAGTCCGAGATCGACGCCGTCTCCTGCACATCGTGGGACACCACGATACTGGTCAGGCCCAGCGCCGCGTTCAAGCGATGAATCAACTGGACGACGGCCCCCTTGGAAATAGGGTCCAGGCCTGTGAAAGGCTCGTCGTACATGATCATCATGGGATCCAGGGCGATGGCCCGCGCCAAGGCGACCCGCCGCGCCATCCCTCCCGACAATTCGCTGGGCATCATATCGCGGGCACCGCGCAGACCCACCGCCTGCAGCTTCATCAACACCAGGTCGCGAATCATACTCTCCGGCAGGCGGGTATGCTCGCGCAGCGGGAAGGCCACGTTGTCGTACACGTTTAAGTCGGTCAGCAGGGCGCCGCTCTGGAACAACATGCCCATGCGCTTACGCAGGGCATAAAGCTCGCGGTGGCGCAGTTTGTTGACATCCTGGCCGTCCACCGTAATGGTACCGCGCTGCGGACGCAACTGGCCCCCGATCATCTTGAGCAAAGTGGTCTTGCCGGTGCCGCTGGGGCCCATGATAGCGGTCACCTTGCCGCGCGGGATATCGATATCGACGCCATCGAAGATCCCCCGGGAGCCGCGAGCGAACGACAGTCCTCGTATCTGGACTAAAAGCGATTCGCCACCTTGCGATACCATTCTTGTTCTTAATCTCCTGATTCGTGTCGCTCTGCACCCGGTCCGGGGACCCGCAGGCTGATAAGGATAACCGGAAACACGGTAGCTGGCTATCACGCTGCCTATCTGTTCAGCAAGCGTTACCATAGACGAAATCGGCGCATACCATTGAAGGAGTGACAGATGGCCTATTTTACCAAACGCTATCATCCGCCCGGAACGGCTCCCGGCACCTTGACCGCCCATGAAGCCCACTCGACGCGGCCACTCAAGCTGCGGCTTATGGAATACAACGCCACTATCCTGAACGAGCGCGAGGAGATCCCGCCCCAGGAATGCAAGGCCTACCTCGAACGCGAAACCATCACATGGATACATGCCTACGGCTACGCAGCCCCCGAATTACTCAGAGATCTGGGGGAAATGTTCGGCCTGCACCCTTTGGCCCTGGAAGACGTGCTTAACACCGGCCAACGGCCCAAACTGGAACAGTACGATCAGCAACTGTTCGCGGTGATGAGCCTGCCGATATGGAACGGTGAAGAATTGAACACCGAACAAGTCAGCCTGTTCTTCGGCACGAACTACCTGATCAGTTTCTACAATGGCGAGCTTGACCCCTTCGAACTGGTGCGCAAACGCCTACGCGCCAACGGCAGCCGCTTGCGCAGCCGCGGTGCCGACTATCTGTTCTACACCCTGCTCGACGTCATCATCGACCAGGGCTTTCCGGTCCTGGAAGACCTAGGCGAATGGATAGAGGATTTGGAAGATGACCTGCTCAACGCCCCGTCCCGCAATGTCCTCTCGCAGATCCATGAATTGAAGCGCGACCTATTGCTGTTGCGACGCATGCTGTGGCCGCAGCGCGAGGTGATCAACGGACTCCTGCGCGAGGATCACGCCTTGGTCGATGAAGCGACGCGCCCCTATTTTCGCGACTGCTACGATCATACCGTGCAAATCATGGACCTGTTCGAGACCTATCGGGACATGGCTGCCGGCATGCTGGATGTATACCTGTCCAGCACCAGCAATCGTCTCAATGAAGTCATGCGCGTGCTCACCGTGATCGCCACGATTTTCATCCCGCCCACCTTTCTAGTCGGCGTATACGGCATGAACTTCATCAATATGCCGGAACTGCATTGGCGTTACGGTTATCTAGGCTCGTGGCTGATTATAATCACCATGATCGGCGGGATGCTTCTGTATTTCAAAAGCAAGAAATGGTTTTAACGCCGTACGCGATTCCGATAAACGCTGTGCGCCACCCAACCCAGTATCGCCCCGACCACCAGTAACAGCAGGATCAGCAGTACTCGCGACATGGAGAGTTTCCAGAACAGCAACTGCACCTCCACAATCTGGGTATTTTGCAAGGTGAACAGCAGCACCACCCCGGCCAATATCAGGCTCAGCGTCAATTTGGTTCTGGACCCGTTCATCCCTGCTTATCTCCAATCGAGGTCGCGACCGCGGCGCATCAGGTCCCGGCGATGGTCATGCGTTCGATCAACACCGATCCCGTGCGGGTGTTACCGCGGGTCTCGATGTCGTTGCCCACCGCGACAATCCCCTTGAACATGTCGCGCAGATTCCCGGCGATGGTGATCTCCTCCACCGGATACTGGATGGCGCCGTTCTCCACCCAGAAGCCGGCGGCACCCCGCGAATAATCGCCGGTGACGATGTTCACCCCCATGCCCATCATTTCGGTGACCAGCAGACCGCTGCCCATCTCCTTGAGCAAACCCGCCAGATCGTGGGACCCGGGATCGATAGTGAGATTATGCACGCCGCCGGCGTTGCCGGTGGTCTGCATCCCCAGCTTGCGTGCCGCATAGCTGTCCAACACATAGCCCTGCAACACGCCCGCGGTAATGAGATCGCGGGCCTCGGTCGCCACACCTTCACTGTCGAAGGGCGCACTCCCCAAGGCCTTCTTGAGATGCGGCTGCTCGTGGATATGCAAGAACTCCGGAAAGATCTTTTCGCCGAGTTGATCGAGGAGGAACGACGACTTGCGATAGAGGCTCTCGCCACGCACAGCACGCACGAAGTTACCGAACAGACCGCCGGCCACGTCCGCCATGAATAGGACCGGTGCCTGGCGCGTAGACAAGCGCTTACCGCCCAGACGTCTGACGGTGCGCTCGCCGGCGCGCTGCCCGACACTGCGCACCGTTTCCATATCATCACTGTCGCGCGCCACCGTATACCAGTAATCGCGTTGCATGCCGTGGCCGTCATCGGCGATCACGGCGCAACTGACGCTGTGTCGTGAACTACGATAGGCACCCAAGAAGCCATGACTGTTACCGTAGACGCGATTGCCGGCATGACTGGATACCGTCGCCCCTTCGGAATTGGTGATGCGTTTATCCACCGCCTGCGCCGCGGCCTCGCATTCGGCCGCCAGTTCGATGGCGCGTTCCGCGGGCAGCTCCCAGGGATGAAACAGATCCAGATCGGGAATACGTGTGGCCATACGTTCGGCGTCGGCCAGGCCGGCACACGGGTCTTCGGCGGTATATTTGGCGATGGCGCAGGCGGCACCCACCGTCTCGCGTATCGCCTCCCGCGAAAAATCCGAGGTACTGGCCGAGCCTTTGCGCTGCCCGAAATACACGGTGACACCCAGCCCCTTGTCGCGGTTATTCTCCACGGTCTCGACCTCGCCGAGGCGCACCGTCACCGACAAGCCGTTCTCGGCGTTAACTCCCGCTTCCGCCGCACTCGCGCCTTGCTGCTTGGCCTCATCCAGGATGGTGGCGACTATGGATTCCAAATCCGTGTGACTCTGAACTGCAGCTTGCTTAACTTCGGTCATTTTCCTCTCCAATACTTCATCATTCTCCGGCGCGCGCATTCGGCATCAAGCGATGCATCACACGCTACATGCTCAGGGCGGTCCGCATAACACGGCAAAGTGGTGGCACCAGCCTAGCCGGTTTCACCGTTCCATGCCAAGCAAAAACCGCTCGCGGCAAAATAACGCCATCTTTCTTACGTAATTTTCGTCAGCCAATAAGGCGAAGCGCCAACCAGCCATGAACTGCATTCTGCCGTAAGTGAATTAGACCTGATAATTAATCTCAGGTTTAATCGCCGTCGACGGCTCGCCGCTCAACGACACGCGATTCCGCCCAAGCTCTTTCGCCTGATACAGAGCGGTATCGGATGCCTTTATTAATTGCGCCGTCTCCACCACATCCCGCGTCAGACCGGCAGCACCGATGCTGACCGTCATCCGACTGCGATATGACGCAGATTGCGCCACTTCCTCCCGGATGCGTTCGGCCAGCAACAAGGCTCCCGCGATATCCGTTTCAGGTAATACGATGGCGAATTCCTCCCCGCCGATACGGGCAACCAGATCCGTCTCCCGCGCATGCAAGCTCAGCAAGCTGGCGATTATGCGCAAGGCCTCATCCCCGGCGGGATGACCGAAGGTATCGTTGTAATGCTTGAAGTGGTCGATATCCAGCATCAGCAAGGCCAGGGGACGGGCGTGGCGCCGCGCCAATCTGAAGTTCTCCAGGATAAAGTCATCGAATGCGCGACGGTTTGCCAGGCCGGTCAAGGGATCGTGACGAGAAAGCTCAGTGGCCTTGGCGCGCTCGGCGTCGATGGTAATCATGCGACGCGCCAGGAAAATTATCAATCCGGCAGAACCCACGCTGCTCGCAACCGAATACAGCGCCCAGCCGAACTCTTCATGATAAGCACCAGAGGATTCGATGTGTCGAAACAACCAACCCAGAACGGGCGGTGCGAGTAAGGCAAAAGGTAGCAACCAGCGGGACAGGGTACCTCCGGCACTCTTGCTCAGCACCAGCCTGGTTGGCGAGCACTGCAGCTGCGTCGCCAAGAGACCCATGCAGTAAAGAAAGAAGATTGCCGCCGTATGCAGCGCTATCGAGCTGTAAAGACCGATGCCGTAGAGTGCCTGTGCCCCGAACACATAACCGTTCAAGGCGATCCAGGAAACCAGCGATGCGATAATGGTCAGGACCGTAGTCAGGCGGCGGTAAGCGCGGGAATCCGCGAACAGCAGTCCGAAACCGAGGATCATCAGATTAAAGGCGGTGGCGTGTGATGGCCGCCCCGGGAAGGCATCCCCGGATGATTGAAGATCCTTGAACAACAACTGGTCGATACTGGCATCCCAACCCAGCCAGTACTCCAGAAGCGTGACACTACCGATGGTGAATGCCAAGGCTGCCGCTACTTTGCCCACCCGCCTTGCGACGACGCCAAACTGCGTCAGGCCCAATGCGATTCCCAATAAAGCGATCCCCAGCGAGGTATTGGCCTTCATGGTGGCGAATCCGGGCAAAATGCTTTTCAGAGCAGGCACATCCCATACCCAGCCGCCGAGGACCATGATACCCACTATCACCGTGATCAGAGCTACCACGAAGGGAAACAGCTTCAAAGACGGGCGGAGACCGTCCTCGGTGTTAGTCATTGCTTACCTTTATTGAAATAGTCCATGTAAGAACCGCGCCTGCCTTGGTCGCTTCATACCCCATGATATGCCCGGTTTCTGAAGAATACACTAAGCCCGGACAGCCCTTGTAATCTTTACCTTATACTAGGAACAATGAGGAAGAACTGAGCACGCCGCATCAGGCAACCGTGGATGCCAGTGACGATCGAAGATTCACTCGGTACTGTCTTTTATCTATAAATGCACGAAAAGAACGCTAGCCCGTACCGAACCCGTGCAAGCAGAGTATGAATGCGCCATTACAGTGCAGCCTTTTGCCCCGCAACTTTCTCGCTATGGTATCCCAGCCACTCAGCCCTAATTAAGTTATTGAAACTAATAGCATCAGCTCACCTCACCTTGTCCGCATGACCACCTGTCCGGCCTTGCACAGATATTGCACTACACCTCTTAGGAAACAACGAATCAAGGTATACAAACGTGGATGGCCAGTTACTCGCATCACCTGTCGAACGGGATGAAGATGATCGTACCGCATTGACGCCCGCCGCCATCAAGCGCGCCTTCCTAGACAATCTCTTCTATGTATTAGGCAAATTTCCGGCGCTGGCCACCCGCAACGATTACTACATGGCGCTGGCCTATGCGGTACGCGATCGCATGCTGCAACGCTGGATCAGCACCGCTACCGCCTACACCAAGCAGGGCTCACGCACGGTCTGTTATCTGTCGGCGGAGTTTCTGGTCGGCCCCCACCTCGGCAATAACCTCATTAACCTCGGCATTGAGGAGACGGTAAAGAGCGTGGTCACCGAACTGGGACTCAATTTCGACGAATTGCTGCAAAGCGAAGAAGAACCAGGACTGGGCAATGGTGGCCTGGGCCGCCTCGCCGCCTGTTATCTGGATTCCCTGGCCAGCCAGGAGATCCCCGCCCTGGGCTATGGTATCCGTTACGAATTCGGTATCTTCGATCAAACCATCGTCGACGGCTGGCAGGTGGAAAAAACCGACAAATGGCTGCGCTTCGGTAATCCCTGGGAAATCGCCCGCCCCGAGTGGGCCGTGGAAGTGAAGTTCGGGGGCCACACCGAACGCTATATCGACGAACATGCACACCAGCGTAGCCGCTGGGTAGCGGGGAAAACCGTCAATGGCATCCCATACGACACCCCGATCTTGGGTTATCGCAACCATACCGCCAACACCCTGCGACTGTGGTGCGCGGAGGCCCCAGAGTCCTTCGATTTTTCGACATTCAACCGCGGCGACTATTACGGCGCGGTCAACACGAAGATCGTCTCCGAGAATCTCAGCAAGGTCCTCTATCCCAACGATGAACCTATCCAAGGCAAGGAATTGCGTCTCGAACAGCAATTCTTTTTTGTGTCCTGTTCGCTGCAGGACATGCTGCGCATTCTTCGTGTGCAGGATATCCCACTGAGCAGATTTCATGAGAAATTCGCCGTGCAACTCAACGACACCCACCCGGCGATCGCCGTGGCCGAGCTGATGCGCCTGCTGGTGGATGAAAACGGCGTAGAGTGGGCAACGGCCTGGGACATCACCCGCCGCACCTTCGCCTATACCAATCACACCCTGTTACCCGAGGCCCTGGAACGCTGGTCCCTGGCGATCTTCGCCCGGGTCTTGCCACGCCATCTGGAGATCATTTATGAAATCAACGCCCGGTTCCTCGATGAGGTGCGCATGCGCTTTCTCGGCGACGAGGCGCGGATTGCTCGCCTGTCCCTGATCGATGAAAGCGGCGAGCGCTACGTGCGCATGGCCCATCTCGCCTGCGTCGGCAGCCATACCATAAACGGCGTGGCGGAACTGCATTCGCAATTATTGCAGCAAGACGTGCTCAAGGATTTTCATGCCCTGTGGCCCGAAAAATTCTGCAACGTCACCAACGGGGTCACGCCGCGCCGCTGGCTGGCCTTGAGCAATCCGCGGCTCTCCGGACTGATCACCGAAGCCATCGGCGAACACTGGCTCAAAGATCTGGATCAATTGCACGCCCTGGAACCACTGGCCGATGACGGCGCCTTCCACGATATGTGGCGTGGAGTGAAGCATGCCAATAAACGCGACTTCGCCGGCTTCGTCGCCAAGCAGACCAGCATCCTCATCGATCCCGATTCCCTGTATGACGTTCAGGTGAAACGCATCCACGAGTACAAGCGCCAGCACCTCAACGTGCTGCATATCATCGCGCTCTATAATCGCCTTAAATCTGATCCGCATTTCACCATGGAACCGCGCACCTTCATCTTCGGCGGCAAGGCGGCACCCGGTTATCACATTGCCAAACTGATCATCAAACTCATCACCGCGGTAGGCGACGTGGTGAATCGCGACCCCGGCATCCGCGACATGCTCAAGGTGGTGTTCCTGCCCAATTACAACGTCACGAACGGCCAGCGCGTCTATCCGGCGGCCGATCTCTCCGAACAGATATCCACCGCCGGCAAGGAGGCCTCGGGCACCGGCAATATGAAGTTCGCCATGAATGGTGCGCTAACCATCGGCACTCTGGACGGCGCGAATATCGAGATCATGGACGAAGTCGGCAAAGAGAATTTTTTCCTGTTCGGTCTCACCACCCCGGAAGTCTATGCCCTCAAGGCACATCACTATCGACCATGGGAGTATTATCACAGCAACCCCGAACTGCGCGAGGTCATCGAACTGCTGCGCGGCGGCTTCTTCTCGCGCGGCGACACCGAATTATTCCGTCCGCTCATCGACGGCCTGCTCCGCTCCGATCCCTATCTGGTGATGGCCGATTATCAGGCCTATGCGGATTGCCAGCGGCAGGTCAGCCAGGCCTACGGCGACAACGACCACTGGGCGCGGATGTCCATCCTCAATACGGCGCATTCCGGCAAGTTCTCTTCCGATCGCTCCATTCGCGAGTACTGCGATTCCATCTGGAAGGCCACGGAGGTACCCATCAAGCTGCTGTCGCAGGCGGATGTCAAGGTAGGTGTTATTCAATAAGCCGATGACATGTCGCTATCGTCGGCGACGGCATCACACCGGTCAGCCGGCATTCCGTACCACGACGCGATAGCTGTCGATATCTTCGATGGTCTGGCCACGCACATCCCAATAGGGATTGAACGACGCGGTGAGGCTCGGATATCCAGCCACACCAAGGCCAAGGCCACGCCCATCCCAGTCCCCAGCGGCTCTGCCCCTCCGCCGCCTTGAGGGCTGAGGTGGCCACGACTTCGGATAAAATGGCGACAGTAAGATAGAAAACAATGTAGTAGGGAAAGATCCTGAGGCTGAGCCTGGAAGAGGTGTATGGCAACATCTAAGGCAGAAACCGCCCATCAACCTTGAGAAGAAAAGCAGGGATCCTGGGAAGTGGCCGCGACGCTATGTCCCTGTAGTCGTGAGAAAATTCCCGCCCACCGATGGCGGAACGTCCTGCCCCCGCCGCCAAGACAACCGATTATTAATGTATCAGCGGCGATAAACCGGTATATTAAGCAGGATCAAATTATTACAAAGAAGATGCATAGGACAGCACATCACCAGGCCTTATCAAGCCCTGGAATGCACCATCAATCTCAGCGTCGGCCGCTTCGGCATCATCATCATCTGCTCCTGCTACTCCTGACGATGTTGTGGCTGCCCTGCGCCTATGCCGCCCCCTCCAATCCGGATAAGCAATACCACAGGGCCATCCAGCTGGCCCGCGAAGGCCGGCACGACCAGGCTCTAAGCTTGCTGCGCCGACTGACTAAGAATTATCCCGCACGGCACGACTACCTTTATGACTATATTACTGTCCTAGGTTGGGCCGAACGCTACGACGAAGAACTGGCGCAAACTCCGCGCCTGCGCCTGGCGGATGCCCCGGTCTATGTATTGGAAAGCCTTGGGAATGCCGCGCGCGTAAGCGGGGATCTGGATCAAGCCGTCGCCTACTATCGCATGGCGCTAAAGCGCCAGGCGGACAGTGCGCCCAGCGTAATCGGCCTGGCCGAAAGCTTGAGCAATCAGGGCAAGGCCCATGACGCGCTCGCACTGCTGCAACCCTTCGTCCACCGCCACCCCGACAACAGCGATGCGCTGATCGCATTAGCCAATGCCTATCAAGGCGACAATCGCCCCCTGGACGCCCTTGCCGCCTATGAGCGGGTGCTGGACAGCCAGCCCGACGACCGCGAAGCATGGCGCCAGCGCGTCTTTATCATCGACCGTATGGGTGCCGCGCCCCGAGCCCTGACCCTGGCACAGCGCCGCCCCAAACTGTTCACCACAGCGGAACTGAATACGCTGACCATGGATGCCGCCGCCACCTATATCCGCTGGGGCGGCCTCTATCATCCTCTGCCCGCACAGCGTTTCGACGACACCGATCAGGCCATAGCCATGCTGCAAGACCTGTTGACGCGTCTAGCCCAGCGTGGCGAAGACCAATCCGCCGCGGCGAACCGTGCGCACTTCGATCTCATCGTCGCGCTCCGCAACCGCAATCGTCCGCAACAGGCGGTCGATATCTATGAGGCACTGCAAGCCAAGGGCACGGACATCCCCGACTACGTTACCCAGGCGGCAGCCGATGCCTACGCCGCACTCCACCGTCCGCAGCAAGCCCACGACCTCTATACCCACATACTGCAAACCCATCCCGATGATTTCCAGGCACGCATGGGGCTGTTCTACAACGCCTTCGATCTCAACCGCCAGGAGCAGGCCTACGCCATCATCGATACCCTGGCCGCGCAACAAACCGATCCGGAATCGCGGCTGAACACCGCCGACAACGCCGCCCTGGCCCGTGCCTGGAGCGACAATCTCGCCGCGGCGCAGACCCGCTATGAGGCATTGCTGCATGACGCACCCAACAATCCCTACCTGCATGCGCAACTGGGTTATGTCTACCTGTGGCGCGGCTGGCCGCGACGGGCCCTGGACGAATTTCGTATCAGCCGCACCATCGAGCCCGAGGTCTTGAGCAACCACCTGGGTGAGATTGCGGCCGAACGTGACCGCAACGATTTTTCCGCCGCCGCGCCAAGAATCGCGGACCTGATCAGCCGCTACCCCGACGATAACGAGGTCGACAAGCTGCAACGCAGCTGGACCGTCCACAATATGCGCGAACTGTGGGTGCAGGCCTCTACCGGCCGCAGTACCGGCACCCAGTTCGGCAGCCGCGATATGAATCTGGAATCCTATCTCTATTCCCGGCCGCTGCGCCTTCACTATCGCGTCTACGCTCACGGCTATCTCGGCCAATCGACCTTTCCCGAAGGCGAGGCCACCTACCGCCGCCTGGGCGCGGGCCTGGAATATCGCGCCCGTGACCTGGAGCTGCGCGGCGAGCTGTCGGACGGCCCCGGCCGCGACCGGGGCCTGGGTTTAGCACTGCACGGCAGCTGGATGGTTGACGATCACTGGCGCCTCAGCGGCGCTTATGACGGTTACAGCAACGACGTGCCGCTGCGCGGCCGCTTCAATGAAGACGTGCACGGCTGGTCGCTGGGCGGCGACGCCGAGTACCGGGTCAACGAAGCACGCAGCTTCGCCGCGGGGCTGCAGCAATTACACTTCAGCGACGGCAACCGCCGCACCCAGGCCAACGCCTCAGCCTATCAGCGCCTGATCAACCAACCGCGCTATAAGTTGAACGGCCGACTGGCCGTTTATGCCTCGCGCAACACCCGCGCCGACGCCTCTTATTACAATCCGCGCAGCGATCTGTCCCTGGAGTTATCCGCGATCAACGAATGGCTGCTCATGCACCGTTACGACCGCACCTTTCTCCACCGCCTCGGCCTCAGCCTGGGGCTGTATCAGCAAAGCGACTTCGGCAGCAAACCGGTGGCCGGCATCTATTACGAACACGAATGGCAATTCTACGACCGGCTCAACCTGGTCTATGGCGTAGCGTTGAACCGACCTGTATATGATGGCGTCTATGAAACCCAAGGCCGCCTCTATGTGAATCTGGATTGGAGGTTCTAGGATGCGGCTGCGGATCACCCTGCTCATACTTCTGCTGTCGGCCTTGTGCACCCCGCCACTGCAGGCCGGTGAACCCTTCCTCGCCCTGTGTTATCACGACGTCCAGGACCGGCTGCCGGCGGACACTGCCATCATCACCCTGAGCAGCGACGAACTGCTCGGCCAGTTCTCCTGGCTCAAGGCCCACGGCTACCACCCGGTGAGTCTCGATGACCTCATCGCTGCCCGCGACGGTCACCGCAGCCTGCCGGACAAAGCGGTACTGCTGAGCTTCGACGATGGCTACGAAAGCATGTATACCCGGGTATTTCCCCTACTCAAGCTCTACCACTTCCCGGCAGCCCTCGCCCTGGTAAGCAGTTGGATGGAAGCGGCGCCCGGCAAAAACCTCGGCTACGACGATACGCAGTTCACCCGGGACAAGTTACTCAGCTGGAAGCAGGTGCGGGAGATGGAAGCTTCCGGCTTGGTGGAAGTCGCCAGTCACAGCCATGCGTTGCACCTCGGAGTAAGCGCCAACCCGCAGGGTAATCGCCAGCCCGCCGCTGTGACCCGCATCTATGATGCGGCGACACACCGTTATGAAGGCGACGACGATTATCGCCACAGGGTCATGACCGATCTACAGCGCAGCGCGCGCATCATCAAGCGGCGCCTCGGCCATGCACCGCGCGCCGTGGTATGGCCCTATGGCGCCTACTCGCAAATTACCGTTGCGGTCGCCAAGACGCTGGATATGCCGATCACCCTGACTCTCGCCGACGGCCGCGGCGATACGGATCGTCTGCAGACCATTCCGCGCTATCTGATCCCCAGCAACATGCCGCTTGCTGACTTCGTGTGGCTGATACGCAATCATGCGGCCGCGCAACCGCGCCGCGTCGTCCAGGTCGATCTCGACTACATCTACGATCCCAACCCCGCGCAACAGGAAAAAAACCTCGGCCGGCTCATTGAGCGCATCAAACAACTGGAGATCAACACCGTCTACCTGCAGGCCTTCGCCGATCCGGACGGCGACGGCAGCGCCGCCGCCTTGTATTTCCCCAACCGTCATCTGCCTATGCGAGCCGATCTGTTCGACCGCGCCGCGCAACAACTGCATACCCGCGCCGGGGTAAAGGTCTACGCCTGGTTGCCGGTGCTCGCCTATAAACTGCCCAACGCCGATCCGATCTCCCGCATGACGGTACAACACGAGCTGCAACAGAAGACCAGCGCCGTCCAGCATGATTTCCGCCTCTCGCCTTTCCACCCCGAGGTGCAGCGCCTGATAAGCGACATCTACGAGGATCTGGCCAAGTACTCCGACTTCGACGGCATCCTCTTCCATGACGACGCCTACCTCAGCGATTACGAGGACAGCAGTACGGCCGCATTGAGTTATTACCATAAGGAGTGGGGCCTGCCCGACACACTGGCCGCGATCCGCAGCTCGCCCAAGACCCTGGCCGCCTGGTCCGTATACAAGACCCGCTTCCTGACGGATTTCACCACCGAACTCGCCGCGCGGGTCCGGCACTACCGCCCCTATATCAAAACCGCTCGCAACCTGTATGCGGCGGTCATCCTCGATCCCCGGGCGGAAGAGTGGTTCGCGCAATCGTTCCCCGACTTTCTCGCACACTATGATTACACCGCAGTGCTGGCCATGCCCTATCTTGAAGGCGCACCGCAGCCACAGCCCTGGCTGAAGCGCCTCGCCGCACGTGTCGCCGCAGTTCCGGGGGCGATGGCGCGCACGGTCTTCGAACTGCAAACCAGGGATTGGCGCGACAAGACCCCCCTCGATGACAAGCAGCTGGCCGCGGACATGGCGATACTGAGGCGGGCGGGGGTTATCAATTATGGTTACTACCCCGACGACATGGTGAACGGCCATCCCGCCGTCGCCGTGATCAAACCGCAACTGTCACTGCGCTCAAACCCCTACCGATGAACCGGCCATGAACGACGTTATCCAACATTCATATTCCTGGCTGCTCCATTTCCAGCTCTACTATCCGCTGTTCATGGCCTGTGTGTGGATGATCGGGGCACTCTATTATTACTACCACTGGGAATCGGGCCAACAACGCCACATCCAGAACCCGCCGCAACTCGCCGAATCGCCGCCGGTGTCCATCATCGTGCCCTGCTATAACGAGGCGAATAATATCGAGGAGACCATCACCTTCCTGCTCGACAGTGTTTACCCGCATTACGAGATCATCGCCGTCAACGACGGCAGCAGCGACGACACCGCGGCGATCCTCGACAGCCTGTGTGCCCGCCATGAGAAGGTGCGCGTCATTCATCTCGCTAACAATCAGGGAAAGTCCATGGCGCTGCGCATGGGTGCACTGCTGTCACCCCATGACTATCTGATCTGTATCGACGGTGATGCCCTGCTCGACAAATACGCAATCAACTGGATGATGAGCCATCTACTCAGCGGCTCGCGGGTCGGCGCAGTCACCGGCAACCCCCGCATCCGCACCCGTTCCACCCTGCTGGGCAAGATCCAGGTGGGCGAATTCTCCGCCATCATCGGCATGATCAAACGTGCCCAGCGTATCTACGGCCGGGTCTTCACCGTCTCCGGCGTGGTGACCGCCTTCCGCAAGGCGGCCTTGCATCAGACAGGTTATTGGAGTCTTAACACCGTCACCGACGATATCGATATCAGCTGGCGCATGCAGATCAATCACTGGGATATACGTTTCGAACCCAATGCCCTGTGCTGGATACTCATGCCGGAGACCTTCCGCGGCCTGTGGCGGCAGCGCGTGCGCTGGGCGCAGGGCGGCATGGAGGCCCTGCTGGCACACGGGAGGGACATGTTTGCATGGCGCAAGCGGCGCATGTGGGCAGTATGCCTCGAATACCTTTTCAGCATTTTCTGGGCGTATGGAATGGCTCTGGTCATAGTCATATGGTGTCTGCAGCAAATCATTCCCGTTCCGGAGTGGCTGCAGGTACCCACCCTGATCCCCGGCTGGAAGGGCGTCATTCTCGGCACCACCTGCCTGCTGCAATTCGCGGTGAGTATGCTCATCGACTCCCATTACGAACGCAGCTTGGGTAAATACTATTACTGGATGATCTGGTACCCCATCGCCTACTGGGTGTTGAGCGTACTCACTACCGTGGTCGCGGTCCCCAAGGCTCTCTATTACAGAAAAAGGAAACGCGGCACCTGGGAAAGCCCCGACAGAGGTGTGCGTCCGTGAAACGCATCATCATCAATCGGCCCGACCTGCAATCACCTCTGCAACGCGTCACCACACGCGGGATCACCTTGGTGTTCTGGGTGATATGGATCTATCTGTGGCTGCCGCTCATCAGCCTGGTTGCCTGGTGGGTGGGCATCCAGCTGTTTCGCGAACATATGCTCGACAACAACGGGTATCAGGCCCTGTTCAGCGATATGCATCAGTATGCCCTGACTATCGCCTTCATCGCCGTCGTCCTCATAGGTTGGGCCCGCTACAACCTGTTGCGCTTTCGCGATAAAGACAATCGCAAGGCCTCAAAGCATGTTGATCCCGCCGACCAGGCACAATACTTCAAGATTGAGGCGCAGCAACTATGCCAATGGCAGACAGCCAAGTGCCTGGTGATCCATCATGACAAGCTGGGCGACATCACCGACGTCGAAACAGCCATCCGAAGCGGAATGCCTGAGGATCTTGCAAGGGTGGGAACAGCTGTGGACCATCAAGTTGATCTATCGCCTGATCATTGACGAACTATTTCTCGGGCATTTGCATCACCACCTGCTTTAAATTTCAAGGTGTATCAGATTAATTCGGTTTTGTCATTTCGACCGAAGGGACTTGCACCCTGCGGGTATTTAGGTAGAAATCTTGTATGTCGCTGATTATGTCGCCACCCCCAGTAAAAGATTTCTAGCTGACAGTCGAAATGACAAATTAATCAAAGCTTCCTCAAAGACAGTCTGATTACTATAGAAACGCCCGATAATTCGTCATTCCGGGCGCAGCGTAGCGAAGACCCAGAATCCAGCGCCTTTAATTCAGGGTGTTACTAGATTCCGGCTTTTATGCCCTTTAGGATATACGCCGGAATGACTTTAAAAGAATTATCGTGACCTTCTTGATATGTATCACGACCGGGTTTCCCGCAGCATAGCACGTTGCTCTCTTCCGAACCGCCGGACACATTAGTGCTGAGCGCTGCTGAAGACATCGGTGATGATGTAATCATCGGCGATGCCGGCTGCGGCCGCCTTGGCTTGTTGACGGCCTGCCCTGATCAAACCATACATGGCCTCGAGGGTACGCAGGATATTCACGTGGGTGATGCCCTTGCCCTCGGGATAGTCGCCAGGCCTGATATGCGCCCCGGCGAAGATGGTGACGATACGGTTTTGCAGCACCGAACATTTCTCGCGGCCGGCGGCGCAGGCCTGCGGGTCGGTCAGCCCGAAATGTCCGCCCTTATCATTGGTCTCGTCGAAGGTTACGATCAACAGGCTGTTGTGTTGCTTTGCCCATTGATAATAGGGGTCGAGGTATTGCTTCAACCAGGCATCGCCGGCTGGAATGCTCTTGTCGCTGGGCCCATTGTGCATATCGTTGCCTTGGTTGGGGATGACGAAGGCCACGGTCGGCAGGGTGTGATAATCGGCGGGATTCCGGGGAAAGTCCGCAAACCTGAGGTTAGAGGATGTCGCTGGCGTAGCGCCGTTGGGTACGTTGGCGAAGCTGATCCAAGGAACATGTTTGCGTGCATAGAGCCCCTTACCGTCGCCACTGAATCCGATGACCGGCAAGCTTTCGGCATAGCCCTTGAACGATAAGCCTTTGGCGATAAGTTGCTGTCCGAGATTGGCTGAGGTAAACGGATAGGCGGAATTGTTCCACTTGGACGGAATACGATCCAGGTAACCAACATTCTGGTTATCCCCGGAAAACAGCCAGAAATAATTGCCCTCGCTGAAATGCTCTTCGGCATAGGCGCGGGTGAAGTTGGCACCTTCCTTTTTCAAAACTTTATTGAGGTAATCGGCCGCCGGGTTGCCGATGATCTGTACATAGTGTTTATTCTCCTCGACGACGATGACGACATGATCGTAAACCGGAAGACCCGCCGGCCATTTCAGGATAGCCTCAGCCTGCGCGGTCCGCGCCTGATCGGCGCCCGCGATCCGGACATTCAAGCCGATCATAGCCAAGGTGATCATTGCCAGCAGCAGCCACTTCATAAACCTTCCTTTCCGTCTAAGCGGCCACCCGGACCACCACGAAGATGAAGGCCGCGCCTAGACAGGTGATGCCTATCAGGCCGACGGCGGTTAACGAACGGGCCTCGGAGTGCGCCTCGGGGAGAATATCGGAGGCGGCGATATACAGTAAAAAACCCGCAAAGAATCCCAGATAGAGCATCAGGAAGGAAGGAGGCACCTCGAACAGCAGGGTCGAAGCCGCCCCCAACACCGGTGCGAGCGCATCCAACAACAGCATCACCGAGGAACGGCGCAAGGTATTGCGATGCAACAGCATCAGACTCACCGTATTGAGACCGTCGCAAAAATCGTGGGCGATGACGGCAATGGCCACCGCAACCCCCACCGCCTGCGAAACCTGAAAGCCCAGCCCGATACCGATACCGTCCATAAAACTATGGCTGATCAAGGCCAGCGCCGACAGCATCCCCACCTTGGGATGATGATGCGTGGCATAGTCGGCCTCGTGACCATGATGGACCAGAACGAACTTCTCCAGGCTGTGAAACAGCAAAAATCCGCCCACCAGGGCGATCATGGCGCCGGTTACTTCCATACCCTGTTCGTGGGCCAGGCCGTGAATCTCCGGCAGAAGGTCGAAACTGACCACGCCCAGCAGCACGCCGGCGGTAAAACTGAGAATGAAGTGCAGCCGGTCGCGGAACTTGATGGCAAACAGACCGCCACCCAAGGTCGAAAAGAATGTGGCGAGTGATAGCAAAATAGCGGTCATGGATTTATACGCACTGGATCCCGGAGATATTCGTCATCGAAGTATTCATCAGCGCCTACTCCGGCGGGTTCGATAGTATCACCACCTGCGCCCGGCGCAATAGTCGCGGAGGCCCCCCGGGAAACCGAAACCGGACATTGGAGCCGCAGTTCGTCTCAAGACCAGGACCGGTCTGCGCGGTATCAGGCAACCTCTGGCGATGCGGCAAGGCTTATCTGACGGTAAATGCGACACGCATCCCGTGGCGGTAATGACTTATGATTTTGTGGTCTTCAATTTCCACCTTGTTGCAAAGCAGCACATACTTACCGCGGGGCATATCTACGGTCAATTCCCTAAGCTCGCCGGGGTGGATTTCCTCGATCTCACCGATCACCTCGCCCGCCTTTTTTTCGTCCAAACCTTTTTCGTGAACCGGCAAATCGTGCACTGGGATATCCGTCTTAATGATAATGAACTCGTGATCCATGTGGCCGTGATTGGCGACCTTAAATGTAACGGGCCCTTCGTCAACCGTCATTTTATCCGGCAAGACATACCATTCCTTCAAAACGACATTGACCGCCCCGCCCTCTTCCGAGTGCTTGGATTCATCATAAGGGGATTCGCCCGAGGCGCAGGAGATCGACGCCCAGGCAAGCACATGTAACGCAATTATCCTAACCCACCTCCGGGCTGGATCGACTATGGCCATTGACAGCCACCTTTCGCTATTCATCCTAAAAATTTAAGAAGATGGTGGGCTGAGGGGCAGCATAACTTCCCCCGACTCGATTCGTCCAGAGATACCGCCTAAGCGCCTGTTTGGCTTTCGCTTAACTTACACACCAACAATAATGACAAGGGTCTCTCCGTCTTCGGATCGAGCGGTTCAACAAATAATTCTATATAAAACCCGCTGCTTGTCAGCAGCTCCGACTAGGACGTAAGGCTACGGAAATACCAGGGCATCGCCTGAGTGAAGCACGCTTCGAAACCGGCAAAGGATTCGACGCGCCACCCATCCCCATTGCCATCTCCCTCGCCACTCCCGGGATGCAGGGTCTGGATCAACAGGGATCCGCCCGGCTCCAGGAACTGCTGCAAATGCCTCAGGACGTGGCCCACCTCCTCCTCAAGCAGCGAAAAGTTGCAGACAATCACGGGAAACAAGCCTATGCCCGGTCGCAGGTTTGCCAGTTCGGCATAGGAGGCAAGGTGAAACCCGCCGCCGCCCGCATGCCGCGCCGCCGCAATCAATTCCGGGGAGGCATCCAGGCCTACCGCGACGACACCGGCCGCGGCCAAGGCACGGCACAACCAGCCCTCCCCGCAGCCTACATCCAGGACCCGGCCGGGCTTGAGGGCCAGAACCGCATTCACTATGGCCTCATCCGTCGCGACGCGCCGGCTTGCTATCAAACCGCCCCGTACCGCCTCTATCCACGCCTGGGCATTGACCCGCCAGCTGCGCATCATGAGTGCGGCATTATCGGTCACCGACACCATCCTCTCTGCGAACCGGCAAGCGGGCCGCCACCAGGGGGTCGGCGGCCACGCCACACATCGGCCGCATCAGCGCCCGTACTTGGCCTTAAAGCTGGCCTTGGCGATACGATCGGCATGGACCATGTACCCGATCAAGGCCGGACTGGCGTCATCGGGCACATCGATCTTATCCACCTTGAGAGCATTGATCGTGAATATATAACGATGCGGTTTATCACCCGGCGGCGGACAGGCGCCGCCGAAGGCATGCGTACCGTAATCGGTGCGGCCCTGCTTGGCACCTTTGGGCAATTTGGCACCGCTCGCATCCCCCGCCCCCTCCGCCAACCCGGTAACATCGGCGGGAATGTCATATACCACCCAATGCCACCATCCGGACCCCGTCGGCGCATCCGGATCATAGATGGTCAGGGCGAAGCTCTTCGTCCCCTTGGGAGCACCGCTCCATTTAAGTGCCGGAGAAATATTCTTGCCGGTGCAACCGAAGCCGTTGAACACCTGATCCATGGACAGGGTGGAATTGGGTTTGATGGTGGGACTGGAGAGCTTAAACTCACCCGCCTGCGCGCCAGTGACGCAGCCAAACAGCAACAGACCGAAGATGACACTTGTTTTTTTTAACATATTGCACTCCTTGTCTTGATAATGGGGGAGGTTACGACTCATCAAGCTTGGCGTCGCCAATAAACACACGATAGCAGCCGCGGAAAGATTAGCCCGCTCCTTGCCGAAAGGCAACGTCGCGATGTAGCTCGCCGCAACGGTTAAGGTGGGGCATTCATATCAAGAAACTCACACATTGCATCAGTGAATTACTCCACACGCACCGCTTCAAGACGGCGCGACCGCAGGATATCCTGTACTTATTCTTCTGATTACACTTGCATGGCATGGCTGATGTAAAGGAGCATGAATCATGCAACGTTATCTCTCCGATTAATACTACTTATTTCGCTTATCACGGATATAAAGCGCCTTGGTGTTGCCGTCACCAACCTGTCTTTCCTCCATATCAAAAAGCTTGGTAGCGGCAACCAGCTCACCTAGCTTGCCATAACCGTAATTGCGCGGATCGAATTCGGGCGACTGCTTGGCAATATTACTGCCGACCGGTGCGAGATGCGCCCAGCCGCTCTCATCGGAGGACGCCTCCACCGCACCGCGCAGCAGGTTTACCAGCCTGGTATCCTGCTTTAACTCGCTGCTGGACTTCTTGACGATCTGCTTGCTCTCATCGGTCTTGGCGCGAAGGACCTCCGTGTATATGAATTTGTCGCACGCCGAAACAAAGGCGGAGGGAGTCTTCTGCTCGCCAAAGCCATACACCAACAATCCCGACTCCCTGATCCTAGATGCCAGTTTGGTAAAATCGCTATCGCTAGACACTATACAGAAGCCGTTGAAATTGCCGGTATACAGCAAATCCATCGCGTCAATGATCATGGCGCTGTCCGTCGCGTTCTTTCCGGTCGTGTAGGCAAATTGCTGGATGGGCTGAATGGAATGCCGCAACAGATCCTCTTTCCACCCCGCCAGCCTGGGCCCCGTCCAATCGCCGTAGATTCTCTTGACGCTGGCCGTCCCATAATTCGCTATCTCCGCGAGCAGGCCATCAACGATGCTGGGCTGGGCATTATCGGCGTCTATAAGAACGGCTAACTTGTCGGTGCTTTCCATAGCATTATTTCTCCTGTCACTCTATCGCCATCGGCAAGAGGAGCAAACCAAACCAATCGACGCTGCACAATCAAATTTGCGCCGATACTGCGCGTCTCACTCCTCGCCTTCCAACACCAGCCCCACCTTGAATTTGTGGGCTTGCAATAAATCGCGGCAGGCTGTCGCTTGCCCCGCCAGGACGTAGAAACCTACTCCCGGTAACTCAACCAGACCGCCAAACAGCGACGATCGCAGGAAGGGAGTGGGTTTGATCGTATACGTCATGCCATGTTGAGTGAGCAGTTTCTCGACGCCCCTAGCCTCAGAGGTCTTGCCGGCGATATATACCAGCGCCACATTTTTCTCTGCCAGGCCTTGAGGATCGCTATATGACATTGTTTGTAGCTTAGCATGCAAATTATATCGAGGAAGATCCTTAGCCACTGGACCGTAGTGACTTACAAGGACTGGAGTAGGGGATGAATAGCCATAAATATCCTATCATCCTGTCCTTCTACCCTAAAGGGCATTAATCCCTGAGGGAGAAAGAATCCAACTGCAGCCTTGGCATACATTATCTGCCGGCTTACGCAGTATGTGCCGACCTTTGTCAGGCGCGGCCAGCATACAGCATGACCATGAGGATAACACCCAATAACGCCACCACGCCATTTACAAACAATCCCCACCTCGGCTTGTAGCCTTGTGGAATCTCAGCCGGATTAAGCGTTCTGAGCAGGGCCAGATACTGGCGAGAAGAAAAGACCGCCGCGAACACACCGATTGCCATGAACGCCAGACCCAGCCAGAAGGTCGTTACATCACTAACGGGACTTGTATGAGCAGGTGCAATGATCTTCAGCAGCAGCCCCGCCCGCTCGACCACGAACCCGAACGCAATGAGTCCCAGGGTGGTTCTATTCCAGGCCAGCAGCGTTCGCTCTGCGGCAAATAGCACCCGGGGATCGTTAAGGTCTGACAATCTCTTTCCTTAGCACATAACGACCAAGCTAACTGATAGTGATGAAGCGCAGCGTAATTGCCGTCAAGCACAGCACCTTGTTAAACCTTACTAGATGAGTATATAAATGCATATTGCAAGTGAAACGACAGACAACCCTAATGAGCCGGCGATGATTACTTTATAAGTAGATATTTGCCTCTGAGCATCTTGACCTGCGCTCTCTATACTTTGAATCGCCTGCTGGAGTTTCTCGGCGAGCATATGAATTGACTGTGCATTTTGCAATGCAGCCTCTTGGAGTTCTTGAATCTGCTTGGCTACTACCTGATCCGTTTTTGCCGCCTCTGGCTTAGAGGTAAATGCTGGTATCGCGGCCGTTGCCACTTGGGCAATGTAAGGCGCCACAGCTTTAATTATAGGTAAGAATTGGACTGCCATTGATCGACTCTCCCTTTTTACCGGTGAGGCCTAACTATTATTTATCTGGCACTTTTGCCGTAGAACCCGGAAACCTACGCCGCCTAATCCAGGCTGTCAATTCCAAACTCTATTATATGAGACTCGTACCAACACGCACGGCGTATTGAGCTCGCTTGATGTATGATTCATACCCTATGAATCATGACGAAGACCAATATGAAGACGAATTCGAGCCGCCCTCCAAGTCGCAGTTGAAACGCAATGCTGAAGCACTGCAGGAGATGGGCAAGACCCTAGTGGAGCTGCCGGCGGCGCGCTTTGCGGCCATGATGGCCAAGCTGGACCTGCCGGAGGACCTGCGCGAGGCACTCACCATCTGTCGCGCCATCCATGCCCGCGGCGGACGCAAGCGCCAGTTGCAATACATCGGCAAGCTGATGCGCGGCATCGATGCGGAACCGATCCGCAGCGCCCTGGAGGGACTGGTGGGCAAGGACCGCGCTGAGACGGCGCTGTTACATCGCCTGGAACACTGGCGCGAACGGTTGATTGCCGAGGGCGATACGGCGCTGGCGGAATTGCTGGATGAATTCCCGATGGCGGAGCGGCAAAGCCTGCGCCAGCTGGTGATGAAGGCGCGCAAGGAACAGGAAGCGGGTCAGCCGCCCGCCGCGGCGCGGGCCTTGTTTCGGGCCTTGCGGGAATTGATGGCGGCGGGTGAGACTGGGAACGAGGTGTAGTCTTAATCGTATCGCGGTGAGGTGATTTTATAAATTTCGCTTGGCAGCCTTTAATCTATCCACCTCATTCTAACCTTCTACCCTAAAGGGCATAAATCCCTCTGGGAGAAGGGACGAAAGAATCTTCAGTTAGCCGCCTATCAGCCGGTACCGCCCACGGTGAGGCCGTTGATGCGCAGCGTCGGCTGGCCTACGCCTACCGGCACACTCTGGCCTTCCTTACCGCAGGTACCGACGCCGGCGTCCAACTCCAGGTCGTTGCCCACCATGCTGACGCGGGTCAACACGTCGGGGCCGTTACCAATCAGGGTCGCGCCCTTCACCGGATAGGTGACCTTGCCGTTTTCGATCATATAGGCCTCGCTCGCGGAGAACACGAACTTGCCGGAGGTGATGTCCACCTGGCCGCCGCCGAAGTTCACCGCATACAGCCCCTTATCCACCGAGGCGATGATTTCCTGCGGGTCATGGGCACCGGCCAGCATGTAGGTGTTGGTCATGCGCGGCATGGGCAGATGCGCATAGGATTCGCGGCGACCGTTGCCGGTGGGCGCCACGCCCATTAGGCGCGCGTTCATCTTGTCCTGGATATAACCCTTGAGCACGCCCTTTTCAATGAGTGTGGTGCATTGGGTGGGCGTGCCCTCGTCATCGATGTTAAGCGAACCGCGGCGATCGGCCAGGGTGCCGTCATCGACGATGGTGCACAACTCGGAGGCGACGCGCTCGCCGATGCGTCCGGAAAAGGCCGAGCTGCCCTTGCGGTTGAAATCGCCTTCCAAGCCGTGACCGATGGCCTCGTGCAGCAACACCCCGGGCCAGCCCGGTCCCAGCACCACGGTCATGGTCCCGGCGGGGGCGTCGCGCGCCTCCAGGTTCACCAGTGCCTGGCGTACCGCTTCGCGGGCGTAACCCAAGCCGCGTTCCTGATCGAGGAACATTCCGAACCCGACGCGGCCGCCGCCGCCGGACGTGCCCTGCTCGCGGCGGCCTTTGTCTTCCGCCACCACGCTGACATTCAAACGCACCAGTGGCCGCACATCGGCGGCCAGGGTGCCATCGCTGCCCGCCACCATCACCACGTCGTGGACGGCGGCCAGGCTGACCATCACTTGTTTGACACGCGGATCTTGTTTGCGCGCCTCCGCATCCAGGGCCTGCAACAATGCGATCTTGTCTTCCGCCTTCAGGGTTTCGATGGGATCCAGCGGCTGATACAGCGCTTGTTTGCCGCGCCGTGACCAGGCCTGCACCTGACCCTCCTGACCGAGGCGGGCGATGGCCCGCGCCGCCGAGGCGGCCTGGGTCAAGGCGGGCAATACGATCTCGTCGGAATAGGCGAAACCGGTTTTCTCACCGCTCACCGCCCGTACCCCCACGCCGCGCTCGATACTGTGGGCGCCGCTCTTGACGATGCCATCTTCCAGGGACCAGGCCTCGTGGCGGCTGCTTTGGAAATACAGGTCGGCGTTGTCCACCTGATGGGTGAGCAACTGGTGCAGCACCCGCTCCAAATCGGTTTCGTTCAGGCCCGCCGGGGCGAGAATCATGTTGGCGGCTAAATCAAGGGCTGCGGTCATGTGCTCGATTCTTCCTTTGGTTAAGACTGCTGCAAATCACAGTACCGCCCGCCATATCGGAAATATCCCGGGACAAGCGGCGGTCCGCCTGCGCTACAGGCGACAACTATTGAGACCAGCGTATTTTATTTCAGGTTCAAACTATCGGCTTGGAAAGCCGCCGGCGCTCAAGTCACCGGCGGCTACAGGGTAACACAGCTTTCAGGCTGAATCGCGCTGCGCCTCATCGGGCAATACGCACACCAGGCGGCGGTGTTGATTAGTGGGGAAATTGCGGCGAATACTCTTCAAACGCGCCGACTCGAGCGCGGCGCTGACCACACCCGAGCCGCGCGGCAGGCGGTCCAGCACCACGCCCCAGGGATCGACGATCATGCTGTCTCCGTAGGTCTCGCGGCCGTTGGCGTGGTAGCCACCCTGGGCCGCGGCGATCACATAACTCAGATTCTCCACGGCGCGGGCACGCACCAGGATCTCCCAGTGCGCCATGCCGGTCACTGCGGTAAAAGCCGACGGTACCGCCAATACCTCCATGCCCTGTTCGAGCATGGCGCGAAACAGCTCGGGGAAGCGCAGGTCGTAGCACACCGCCAGCCCAAGCTTGCCGAAGGGGGTGTCCACCACCACCGACCGGTTGCCGGGTTCGATGGTCATTGATTCCGCGTAGTTCTCTCCGGTCTGTTCGATGTGCACATCGAACAGATGCATCTTGTCATAATGGGCGATGCGCCGACCGCGTTCGTCCCACAACAGACAGGCGGCGCGCACCTTTTGCGGATCGTTGGCCTTTAAGGGAATGGTGCCGCCCACCAGCCATACGCCGTGACGGGCCGCCTGATTGGCGAGGAAGTCCTGGATGGGACCCGAGCCTTCCGTCTCTCGAATCTTGACCTTGTCCTGCTCGGAAAGACCGACCAGGGCGAAGTTCTCCGGGAGCACCACCAATTTGGCGCCGTGATCTGTTGCCGCCACCGCAATCAAGCGCGCCGCCTCCATAAGATTGGCGCTGATATTGGGGCCAGAGGCCATTTGCACCGCTGCTACCCGACTGCTCATATCATCTCCACTCCTCGTACTGCCGCAATTATATTCATTCGTTATTGTTCAATCTTGCTTCAGTGCAGCTTGTTCTGCGTTTTCAGGTCTTGGCCCGCCGATGTGATTCGCGTCACGGTCGGGTTGGCCCAAGGACCGGTCACCTGATAATCGACCTTGGTGATCTTATCGATCCCAGGCTTAAGGATCTTCTCCACCAACCACATGGCCGCCCCTCCGCCGATGCCGCCTGCCAAGGCGCCGGCGACGGGAAGACCGGCACTCACATTGGGGATCACCGTCACCCGTTGATCATAATCCTCCGCTGACAGTCCCACCCGCCCGTGCGCCTCGATGCGCGCGGCGGGACCATCCATATACATGTTATCGGTAAAGGCATTGCCTTTCTCAATAGTAAAGCTACCGGCTAGGGTGTCAAAGCTAAATCCCTTTTGAAAGAGATCGCTGAAATCCAGCGTGAGCCGGCGCGGCAGGGCCTGAAAGCTCAGCAGACCCAGTATGCGGCCAGCACCCGGCTCCACGTCCAGCAACCGTCCGTCTTTGATCTCGAAGTTGATGGAACCCACTGCCCTCGCCAAGGCGAAATCCGCCGGTGAACCCGGCCATTGCAGTTTAAAATTGGTATCGGTCTTGCCGCCCTTGATCATCCCAGCGAAACCCAAGGTAGTGAGGGTATTGCCGGCATCGTCACCCTTATAAGTAACCTGGAATGAAGAGCGCGGCTGATCATCTTCCATGACCCACTGGCCGCTGACCTTCAGAGTACGTTGCGGGGAATGGGCGTGAATATCGTCAAAGATCAAACCCGCGGGGCTGCGGGTGGCGCTCATATGCAGTTCCCCCAAATCGAGATTACCGTAATGAAAACTCTTGGCATTGATATCCAGCGGCCGCGCCTTTCTTGGATCGGCGCCGGATTCGGCATCAGCGCCCTTCTTAAATCGCTCCAAATACAATCTATCCATGTCCATCACCAAGGGCGAGTCCTGCGCATCGGGATAATGAATCAGACCGGCTGCCTGTACACTGTCTATTTTTACATCCCAGGCAGCGTTGCGGCGTTCGGCCTGCAGCTGCACCTTGTCAAGCTGGCGCCCCTGCAGTTTCAGGGCCCCGAACGCCATATCCACGCTGCTCACCTTCGGCGGCGTCGGCATCTGTTTACCACCAACCTCCTTGTTGAGGATCCCGGCCCATTGCGCTTCATCGAATTCGGGCAAGGTACCAACTACGCGCATACCCGCCTGTGACGGTAGCACCGCGACCCCGGGGCCCAGGCGCAATTCACCACGCCCCAGCTGCAATCCGCTGTCGGTACCGAGCAAGGACAACTGCGCGTCGATATCTTCTCCGTAACGCACATGAACAGGCTTTTCGGACTTCAAGGGCAGAGGCATCTGCACCAACAGCTCTCGCGCCTCCTCCGCCTTCTTGCCCATAGGGGCGGGCAGGTTCACCGCCACGCCTTGTAAGGGCGATGCCACGTCCAACTCTACCCAGCCCTCTTTATGCGGCGGAATGCGCAACTCGCCATGCCAGGTGGCGGTGCCGGCCACATAAGGTGCGAGCGGCATGGCGAAGCGTTTGGCCAGCGCCGCCGCGCCCATCTTTCCCTGCGCGCTGAAGATGGTGGTGGCCCCGTCTGGGTCAGCAGTGGTTTTTGCCGAAATGCTTACCGCCTGTCCGAGCAAGTCGGCCTGAATTTGATCCGCGGCCAGTCCCCGCTCCGAGAAATCCAAGCTGCCGTTGATGTAAGTAAGATTGATCTTAACGGCATTGAATAGCAGGCTGCCATCACTGATCTGCAATGTCCCTTTGATCCGGGGGGGGCGCTTGCGCTTGCCCAGCGGCAATTTCAAACTGAGTCGCAGGCGGCTGCCGCCGCCGGCGCTGACATCATTCAGATAGGCACCCAAGCTGTGGCGCAACGGGCTCTCCGTGACATAGCGCACGGCATCGCGGGTCGGCCCTTGGGCCTCGCCGTCCACCATCAACACCGCCGGATGGGCGGTCATATCCGGGATGGTGATCACTGCCTTGGTAATCTCCGAATCCAGCGACTTTGCCGCTGCCGCATGGGCCTCGAAACGGCGGCCGTGAAACAGTATCTCCGTTTCGATCTCTTCCAGGCGCGGCCAACCAGCAGCGTATTCCAGGATGCCGTCCGTCACATCGAAACGAATCTCGAAAAGACCCTTACCGTCGTCGTAGGGAAAATCCTCTAGCGGACCGTAAATACGGACACTGCCACCGGATACCCGGCCGTTGACAATGGCCTTGTCCAGCCACGCCACGGTGCCGGCATGCATGATTTTGGCGGGTAGATAGCGGGAGACATGATCTCCTTTGCCGTCGCCAAAGGTGGCGCTCAAATTCAAGTAGGGCGAGCCGTCTGCCTCCGGTTCGTCCAAATAGCCGGACATCTTTACCTGTACGTCTTCATTGTGGGCGACGACATCCTGGGCCAGTACCCGCCAGCCTGCGCCGTCACGCCGCCAATAGACGCTGCCCGTCAGCGCATCCAAGGGCAAGGGCGCGCGGAACAGATTGGCGAAATCCAGGGCCGCCTTGTCCGTGGTCAGTGTGATCACGGCTTGATCAGCGCTGGCGGTGATGGCACCCGCCATACCTTGCGCCCCCGGCAAGCGGGAATCCGGTTGCCACGCCAGATCGGCGAAGCGGGTATGGAACAGCACCTGGGGAGTCTGTTGCGGCTCACTCTGGTAACGCAGATAACCGTCGTCCAGTTCGCCTGTGGGTGCCATCGCCAGTAAACGATCGCGCACATCCGTCGACAGCTCCGGGACGACACGCAGAACGCCGACAACATCCTCGGCGCGCAATTCACTGTAAGCCGACTGTACGATACGGCGTCCGCTGGCCTTATCTTCCGAGTACTCAAACCGTAACTGCGCCGGTTTTTCGGCCGCTTGCTGGTGAGCGATGACGAAATTATCGACATCGACTATCCAGCCTGTCGCACGGCGTTGCCAGCGAAATCCTCCATGGGCACCCGTCAGCTCCACCTGCGCCGGCGGTACCGCTGCGCCATCGGCCGACGCCGCGGCTTGAGGGGTGATCTGCAGAGATTGGACATGGACATCTCCTTCCACCTGCTGCATGCCATCACCCCAAGTGCTCCATGCCCGGAAATCCGTCACCCCGTCGACCGCGGCAACGCCGAAGCGGGTTTGATCTCCCCACCATTTCCCCATGCGTAAGGCGCTGCCGCTGGCATAGGCCTGGCCCAGCCATGACTTGGGACTAAATAGATCACCTCGCAGGTCCGCCGCCACCCGCAGTTCTTTACCCAGGGATGCAGGAAGATCCACTGTACCATCCAGGCGATGACGTTCGTCATGATTGCGCAATTGGAGATTGACGGCGGTGAATTGCAGGGTCTGGCCCTGCGGACGCAGATCGCGCCATTCCAGAGAGCTGTCCTTGATGGCCAGCCGCTCCTGATTCTGCAACCATTGTTCGAGCGCATCCCCGTTCGGAATATCCCCGTTATCTTGCTTCGGCATCTTCGCCAGCCCCATCACGCCGATACCGCCGTCCGCGCGCCTCACCACCACCAAGTGCAGTCCGCGCACCGTCAACTGCCCCGGCTCGAATTGCCAGCGGCGCAGCGATTCCCACAGATTGATATCGATGCGTGCCGACGCACATTGCAACACCGTCTGTTGGCCTGCGGCATCCAGAACCGTGACATCGCGCAGGTCAACGCTGGGCCCCAGACCGTGCCAGCCCGCCGCCAAGGCACCGATCTTTACCGGCTGACCCAAGACATCCCCAACCCATGCGGCCACTTCATCGTGGTATTTTCCCACTTCGGGGAGCAACAGACGTGCGACGCTGAACAGCAGGGCGACACCAATGATCAGCATCGCCAGGCTCAGCCACAAAGCGGAAAAAAGAAAGCGTAGCAGTTTCACATAAGACTCATAAGATGGGTTGCGCAAGGATTGGCTTACCCGCTACAAAACCTCTCTCATCTATATCGGCCTACATCAAGACAACGTCGAATTGCTCTTGGCTGTACAAGGCTTCCACCTGCAGTTTGATGGGCTTGCCGATGAAGGTTTCCAATTCAGCCAGGCTGGTAGCCTCCTCATCCAACAACACATCCACCACCTCCTGCGAGGCCAATACCAGATACTGCTGCACGTCGAATTGACGCGCCTCACGCAACAACTCGCGGAAGATCTCGTAGCATACCGTCTCGGGGGTCTTCAGCGAACCGCGCCCCTGACAGGTCGGGCACTGACTGCATAGTACATGCTCCAAACTCTCGCGCGTGCGCTTACGGGTCATCTCCACCAGGCCCAACATGGATACCTCACTGATGTGGCTCTTGGCGCGATCACGTTCCAGATTCTTCTCCAGGGCCGCCAAGACCTGTTGTTTGTGATCGTCCTCGAGCATATCGATGAAGTCGATGATGATGATGCCGCCGAGATTGCGCAGGCGTAGTTGCCGGGCGATGGCATAAGCCGCTTCCAAGTTGGTCTTGAAGATGGTCTCTTCCAGGGTGCGGTGCCCCACATAGGCGCCGGTGTTGACGTCGATAGTAGTCATGGCCTCGGTCTGATCGATGATGAGGTAACCGCCGGACTTGAGCAGCACCTTGCGCTCCAGCGCCTTTTGAACCTCGTCCTCCACGCCGTATAGATCGAATATCGGCCGTTCACCCGGATAATATTCGATGCGCGGCGCCACCTGGGGCACGAACTGCTGGGCGAAGGCCAGCGCCCTCTTATAATTTTCACGGGAGTCGATGCGCACCTTCTCCACATCCAGATCCACCAGGTCGCGCAAGGCGCGCAATACCAGCGGCATGTCTTCATTGATGACGGAACCGGGTTTGGCATTCGCCACCTGTCGGTCAATGGAGTCCCACAGCTTTTTCAGATATTCCATGTCGGCACGCAAAGACTCGGCGTCCGCACCTTCGGCGGCGGTGCGGATGATATAGCCGCCGCCTTCCATATCGCCGGCCATGCCCGCGACGATGTCCTTGAGCCTTTGCCGTTCCGTCTCGTCTTCGACTTTTTGGGAGATACCGATATTGCGAGCAGTCGGCATCAGCACCAGATAACGCGACGGTACGGTGAGTTGGGTGGTGAGACGCGCCCCCTTGGTTCCCAAGGGGTCCTTGAGCACCTGCACCGTAAGCTCCTGGCCTTCCTTGACCAGTTCGGCGATCTGCCCCACCCGCCGTTCTTCGCTGGACGACCATTCCACCGGCTGGTTGATGATGTCCGAGGCATGCAAGAAGGCGGTGCGCTCAAGGCCGATATCCACGAATGCGGCCTGCATCCCCGGCAATACCCGGCTCACCCGTCCCTTGTAGATGTTGCCCACCAGACCGCGCCGCCGGGTACGTTCAATATAGATCTCTTGCAACACGCCGTTCTCCACTACGGCGATACGGGTCTCCTGAGGAGTAACATTGATTAATATTTCTTCGCTCATAGCGGCTCGGTGTCTTATTTTGAATAATACATTTTCAGGTTAGCAGGTTTAAGAATGAATGGGTTAATGGGTTTCGGGCTCGCAGTGCTTGCCAATGTGGCAAGCGACTACGTCCTTATTCCCGATTCCCGTTTGTCCGGCAAGTCGTTCAAACCAAACTCCCGCATCAATTCCGCCGTCTCGAACAAGGGCAGCCCCATCACCCCGGAATAACTCCCCTCCAGGCGGGAGATGAACATCGCCCCCCGGCCCTGAATTGCATAGCCGCCGGCCTTGTCGAGGGGCTCGCCGCTGCGCCAATAGTCTTCACACTCCCGCTGACTCAAACTGCGAAAACTGACCGCGTTGACACTTAGACGCGTCCCTTCCCCATCCCTGCCCACCAGCGCCACGCCGGTATAGACATGATGGGTCACGCCGGATAAGCGCCGCAGCATGGCGACGCCTTGCTCCTGATTGCGGGGCTTACCCAGGATGTCATGATCGACCACCACGCTGGTATCCGCACCCAATACCCATCCCGCGACCCTGTTTGCTACGCACGCGTAACCCGCCCTTGCCTTCTCCAGCGCCAGACGTAAGACATATATTTCAGGAGACTCTCCGCTATGCGGTTCTTCATCCACGGTCACCGCCAGAAGTCGATAAGCAACACCGATCTGTTCCAGCAATTCGCGGCGCCGCGGCGAAGCGGAGGCGAGATACAAGTGCAGCGCCTGTCCGCTCACTCGGCCGAGCCCCGATGATAGGGATGGCCCTGCAGCACCGTCCATGCCCGATACAATTGCTCGGCGACCACGACACGTACCAGCATATGGGGCAGGGTGAGACGCGACAGGGACCAGCGCCCGTCCGCCCGCGCCACACACGCCGGCGCCAGACCGTCGGCACCGCCAACCAGCAAGGCGATATCCTGTCCGCTCTGCAGCCAGCGCGATAACTCTCCCGCTAGTTCTTCGGTGGACCACTCCTTGCCGTTCACTTCCATGGCCATCACCCGGCAGCCTTTGGGAATGGCCGCCAGCATCCGCTCGCCCTCCTGCTCGACCCAGCGCGCCGTGTCGTGACCCTTGGCGCGCTTGGGCGAGGGAATTTCAAGCAAGTGTAAGCGGCATTCCGAGGGCATGCGGCCGGCAAATTCACCGTAACCCATATTCACCCACTCGGGCATGCGGTGACCCGCGGCTATTAGATTTATGCGCACCTGATCCTTCCCTTCCGCGCCGGACTACGGCGGATTATCCATGCTCTTACTATGTCAGAAAATCTGCGGGCTTGCAGCGTGCGGTACAGGCGGCGGCGAAAGGTTTATGCAGCGGACAGGCCTTTAACCTAGGCGGGAGCTTTATGGTTATACCGACGTCTCTTGTCCGCGCCGTTCTTCCATTCCCCACAACTTTTCCAGTTGATAGAAATCCCGGGTAGTCGGTAACATCACGTGCACCACCACATCGGCGAGATCCACCAAGATCCATTCCCCCTCACGCTCCCCTTCAATGCTCAAGGGCCGGCAGCCGGCGGCCTTGGCCTTCTCCACCACATTGTCGGCCAGCGCCTTGACCTGACGGCTAGAGGTACCGCTGGCGACTACCATGATGTCGGTGATGGAAGTGAGCTTATGTACATCGAGCACCACGATGTCCTTGGCCTTTATCTCCTCCAAGGCCGCCACCACCACGTCTTTTAATTGTTCGCTTTGCATTACTTCACTTTCACTTCTGATACAGACCTGTCATTTGAATATATTCCAGCACGGCGTCGGGCAGCAGATAACGCGCGCTCTTGCCGTCGGCCACCAGGGCGCGGATACGCGAAGCGGAGATGTCCAACGCGGTCACCGGACAAAAAATCAGCTTGCCCGCCGGCAGCTCGTGCAACAGTGCCGCGTCCACCGCCTGCCGTTCCCGCACCAGATCGGCCACCGCACCCTGCTGCGGCACGCTCCAACCGGGACGGGTGGCAACCATCAGGTGACAGAGATCCACCAATTCCCGCCAGCGCCGCCAACTATCCAGACCGTGCAAGGCGTCCATGCCGATCAGCAAGGCCAAGCATGATTCATCCCCCAGCTCCGCACGAAGGGATAGCAAGGTATCAATCATGTAAGACGGCCCGTCGCGGTGTAATTCCCGCTCATCGATGAACAAACTACTCTCCCCCAGTGTCGCCAACTGCAACATGGTCAAACGCTGCTCGGGAGTGGCATGGGGTTGATCGCGATGCGGCGGCTGCCGGCAGGGCAACAGGCGCAATTCCTCGAATCCCAGCGCCTGCTGCACATCCAGGGCAGGGCGCAGGTGACCGAAGTGGATAGGGTCGAAGGTACCGCCGAGTATGCCTATCATGCCAGTGGGCTAACTGCTTTAAGCGCGACGCATCTTTCTTGTCCCATGCGATTTTCGGCTTGCAGCTTATTTTCTGACATGCCCCTCACCCAGGACCACGTATTTCTGAGAGGTCAGGCCTTCCAGCCCCACCGGTCCGCGGGCGTGGATCTTATCGGTACTGATGCCGATCTCCGCACCCAGGCCGTATTCGAAACCGTCGGCGAAGCGAGTCGAAGCATTGACCATTACCGAGCTGGAATCCACTTCCCGCAGGAAACGCCGCGCCCGGGAATAATCCTCGGTGACGATGGCGTCGGTGTGCTGCGAACCGTAGCGGGCGATATGCTGCATGGCCTCGTTGATGTCCGCCACCACCCGTATCGCCAAGATCGGCCCCAGGTATTCCGTTGTCCAATCGTCCTCGCCGGCGGCCTTGATATGGGGGAGCAGGTCGCGGGTCCGCGCGCAGCCGCGCAACTCCACGCCCTTTTCGGCATAGAGCGCACCAAGAGTCGGCAGCACCCGTACGGCAATGCCCTGCGCCACCAGCAAGGTCTCCATGGTATTGCAGGTGCCGTAACGCTGGGTCTTGGCGTTGACGGCAATGGCCACCGCCTTGTCGTCATCGGCCTTGTCGTCGATGTAGACATGACAGTTGCCGTGCAAATGCTTGATCACCGGTACCAGGGCTTCAGCGCTGACCCGTTCGATGAGACCCTTGCCGCCGCGCGGCACGATCACATCCACATAGTCCTTCATCCGGATTAATTCCCCCACCGCGGCACGGTCGGCGGTTTCCAGAACCTGCACCGCCCCTGCCGGTAACCCGGCCTGTTCCAGGCCGGCGCGCACGCAAGCGGCGATGGCCTGATTGGAGCGCAGCGCCTCGGAGCCGCCGCGCAGGATCGCGGCATTGCCCGATTTCAAACACAGGCCCGCTGCGTCGGCGGTGACATTGGGCCGAGCCTCATAGATGATTCCTATCACCCCCAGAGGCACACGCATCCGTCCCACCTGGATGCCGGATGGGCGATAATTGAGATCGCTGATGGTCCCCACCGGATCGGGCAGCGCGGCGATCTCCCGCAGGCCTTCTGCCATGGCGGCCACGCCCTTGGCGTTGAGGCTGAGGCGATCCAGCAAGGCCGCATCCAGACCCTGGGCCCGCGCCTCATCCTGATCGGCTTGGTTGACCTCAACCAACTGCGCGGCGCGCTCATCGATCAGCGCCGCCATTGCAAGCAATGCGTCGTTCTTGGCCGCGGTCTCGGCGCGCGCCATGTGCTGCGCCGCCCCACGGGCGCGCTGACCCACCTGCTGCATATACTCTTTAATGTCCGCCATTAGCGATCCCGACTCCGATACTCAATCCCAATAAGCTTATGAACCCAGCCTCAGGTCTTCCTCCCGGACAGAAACAATCGTTCCGGGCCCCGACTGGTTTGTCATACAGGGCAAGTATAACCGCCGCGCGGCAAACGGCGCACGCCTGTCCTGCCTATATGTTTAGAATAGCTTACCTTAACGAGCCCCCGAATGGACATGACCGGCCCCGGCACGGCGGTCATTTTTTGCGGGTCATCCCTCGATCAATAGCTTAGCCTGCATATAACGGTGCTGCGCGGGCTTTCGGCCGTAATGCCGGCACCGCGCCTCCATTATGCGAAAATGCAATAATTGCTTTTTTCCACGTTACACTTGGCCTCGCCTTGACCTTCTGCCATACCCAACCTTAGAGAGATCTCACTATGAAGCTGCTGCAAACCCTGTCTCGATCCATTGCCCTGCTCGGCTGTGCACTGGTAATCGTCTTGGGACTCAGCGCCTGCGGTGGCGGCAGCTCATCCGGCGCGTCATACAGTATCGGCGGCACCCTCTCCGGACTAGGCGACGGCAAAAGCGTCGTCCTGCAGAATAATGGTGGTGATGATCTAAGCCTTAGCACCAACGGCGGCTTCATCTTCGCCACCGCGCTAGGGGGTGGTAATGTCTATGATGTCACCGTACTCACCCAGCCCGTCAACCAGACCTGTACCGTCAGCAACGGCATCGGCACGCTGTTCGGGTTGAACGTGACCGATGTAGCGGTAACCTGCGTCACTGTCAGCCGCAGCATCGGCGGCAGCGTTTCGGGTTTGGACAGCGGCAAGAGCGTCGTCCTGCAAAACAATGGCGGCGACGATCTTACTATCAGCGCCAACGGCGGCTTTGTCTTCCCCACCGCAGAGCTAAGCGGCAGCACCTACTATGTCACCGTGCTCACCCCGCCCAGCGAACAGAGCTGCACGGTGGACAACGGCAGCGGCACGGTCTCCGGGGCGGATATCAGCGATGTGGCAGTGGTATGCCGCACCTGGAACGGCGCCGCACTCATCGAGCATGACGATGCGGGCGACGCCAGCGATCCCCAGGTCGTCGCGGACGGCAACGGCAACGCTGTGGCGGTATGGGCGCAAGCCGACGGATCATCCATCACTCATATCAGCGCCAACCGTTATGTGGCTGGCAGCGGTTGGCTGACGCCTATCCGCATCGACAGCGATAATACCAACGATGCCGTCTCTCCCCAGCTCGCCATGGACGGCAGCGGCAACGCCATGGTGGTGTGGGCGCAAGCTGGCAGTATCTGGGCCAAACGATACACGGCCGGAGTGGGCTGGGGTGCAGCGATGAGTATCAGTAGCGGGGGAACGAGTGTCGCCGCGCCGCAGATCACCGTCGATACCAATGGTGACGCCGTGGCGGTATGGCAACAACTGGACGGCACCCAAAACATCTGGGCCAATCACTATCTTGCGGGCTGGGGCTGGGGCACCGCAACCACCATCAGCGATGGGGTGGGCAATGCGACCGTCCCTCAGGTCGTCGCCGATACCAGCGGCAACGCCGTGGCGGTGTGGGCGCAATTCGACGGCACCCGTGACAACATCATGGCCAATCGCTATCTGGCGGGCAGCGGCTGGGGCACGGCCGCGCTCATCGAAACCGATAACAGCGGCACCGCCGCCAACCCTCAAATCAGTGTCGGCGCCGACGGCAATGGGATGGCGGTATGGCAGCAATCCGACGGCACCCGCACCAACATCTGGGCCAATCATTACAGCGCCGGCTCAGGCTGGGATGGCGCTATGCTCATCGAGCATGACGATACGGCTGGCGCCATCGATCCCCAGGTCGCCACCGATACCAGCGGCAACGCCGTGGCGGTGTGGACGCAAAGTAACAGTATCTGGTCCGCGCGCTACACTGCCGGGGTGGGCTGGAACACGGCGACGAGCATCATCAGCGGGGGAACGAGCGTGGCTGCGCCTCAGGTCGCCGTCGATGCCAGCGGCGATGCCGTGGCGGTGTGGCAACAACTGGACAGCACCCAAAACATCTGGACCAGTCGTTACAGCCCTGGGTCGGGCTGGGATGGCGCGATGCTTATCGAGCATGACGACGCGGGCCCAGCCACCGGCCCCCAGGTCGCGGTCGACAGTATCGGCAACGCCGTGGCGGTGTGGGCGCAATCTGACGGTACGCATACCAGTATCCAGGCGAATTTATATCGCTAAAATTTAGATGTACAGCACCATCAGTATGAGTGTAACAACGCTGGCGAGCCGGCCGCTTCAATCCTTGTTATCCAAGAGCTTGCGCATTTTCTGCAATTTCTTCTCCTGGGCCGCATCCACGCGCGGATAAGTCAAGCCCAGCGACTTGAGCGTCTGGACGATAATGTCGGCAACGCAATAGTGCATAAAGGGCTTATGATCGGAGGGAATCGCATACCACGGCGCCCACTCCCGGGAGGTGGCGGCGAGTGTCTGTTCGTAGGCCTGCATATAGGCATCCCAGTATTCCCGTTCACGCACGTCGCTTTCAGCGAATTTCCAATTCTTGTGCGGCTCATCGATACGCGATAAAAAGCGTTTACGCTGCTCCTTCTTGGAAATATTCAACCAGAATTTGAGGATCACCGTCCCGTTGCGCGCCAGGTGCTTTTCATGGTCGTTGATCGATTCCATGCGTTCCTGCCACAGCCGTTCAAGATCGATCTTCCCGGGCAATCGTTGCGCCTCGAGATATTCGGGATGGACGCGCACCGCCAGCACTTCTTCATAGTAACTGCGGTTGAAAATGCCGATACGTCCCCGTTGAGGAAGACTCACGGCGGTTCGCCACAGAAAGTCATGATCCAATTCATGAACGGTGGGCTGCTTAAACGAAAATACCTGACATCCCGCCGGATCGATGCCATTCATGACGGTGCGGATGGTGCTGTCTTTTCCCGAGGCATCCATACCCTGAAAGACCAGCAGCACGGCATAGCGATCCTGTGCATACAGCATGCGCTGCAAATCATCCATCTCCACAATCAATTCGCCCAGCAGTCGCTTGAAATCCTTCTTGCCCAGGCTGGTATCGGGCGATTCCGTAGCGGCCTTTTTAATTTGGAATTTACCGTCGAACGGAACCAAATAGGGGCTTGTAAGCGCATTAAACATGGCCGCCAGCTATGCGTGAATACCTAAGAGATATTAAATCATGATAAGTGCAGGGTGTATACGGTTGCCGACTCGTGCGTCTATAAACCCGAACGTAGATTTCTCACATCTTGCAACATGGCGCGCAGAATATGGCGGGCCTTGGGATTGCGCAGGACACTGCGGCGGGAACTGTTGGTATGAAAATATTCAGGTTGCAACACCTGTTGTTCGACGAACTGCTGGAACATGGCGTGGACGGCGCGTGTATCCATGTGCTTGGCGCTCTTCACCAGTCTCTCGCCCGCATACAGCACGGCATCCCCGGTAACGCGGGCATAACGGTTAATCAAGGCTGCTCGCTCCAGCATGCCTTTCAAGACCGCGTGAGGCGATTGCTTACCTTGACTTCCCACGGCTGCAACCAGGCGTCGATACAGACGTTGAAATTCCCTGATCTTTGCCTTGCGTGCCGACGTCAGCAAGGCATCGCTCTCCGTGGCATATTCGGATTTCATGATCGTAACGAATTGCTGGGGCGTCATATCTTCGTCATGGCACAGATAATGGGCTGGCAGCTCTCGCAGGATATCCCGCACGCAAAATATGGCGTCGGCGGTGATGCCGTCGTCGATCTTATATACACCGGATTTTGATTGGACCCTCTCGAACATGTGCAGTATGGTTCTCAGCTTCCGCAGTTCGCGTCGCAAGTTCTTATGACTGAGGATGATATCGCGCTGCTTGTCGCAGTAACCGAGCTTTTCAATGAGAATAGTGTCTTTAGCAGTTTCGAATATCTCGTTGAATGTGACTAATGCCGGATGTTTGGTGAAGCACCGGATGGGCCTCTTGTTTCCGGTGACGATGTAATCGACGATCTGGGCGAAGGTTTGCACGATATACCTGGCCTTGTTCTTTTGCTCTGTGATGGTGGTGGACATCCGCTCCACATCGTCGTAACGATACTCGTGATGGTAGAGACCGAACTGCCGCACCGAGCCGTAATCAAGGACGGAACCGTTCATCAGAACATTGTCACCGTCCCAGTCCAGCCAGCAAAAGATATATTCGCTTTCGAAGACGGCGGCGGCGCGCGCAAAATCCTCGGTTATATACTTTAAAAACAGCCGGTACCTGTTCTCCCCCTTCGCCGGCCGCGACCACTCGCCATTCGCGACCTGGCGGTCGATGTGATAATCGACGGCGGCCTTGAGTTCCGGTAGCCGGCTCTGCTTGAGCATGCGAAACAGATGGGCCGGCCGCAGCAGATTTTTGTGTGCGCGCACATTGATCGCCGTACCGTCCTCAAAGGCGAGGATCGCCAGCGTCCGCTCCGTGGCAACACCGTTTTTATGAAAGATGTCGCTCATCAATGCGGCACACACGCCGTCGACTAGGTCCGCCTGACCGCAGGCGTATGAGTTGCTGTCATCGCCGGTCTGAAAATATTCATTGGATATGGCGGTAGCGGGACTCAGGCGCGTGGCTCCGGTACCGCAGCTCGTGATGTCCCAGATCCCGCTGCGGCTCTTGAAGCAACCGTTCCAGATACTGCGACCGTCGCCGGAGGTCAGTCCCTTTTTACTTGGATGCTGACACTGCAGATAACGTGTCGCCATATATTTGTGCGGGCGAATGTCCCTCTGCGGAAATTGCAACCGGTGTTCCAGATCGTAATCGTTGATGATAACCAGGCTGAAGGTATCGAGGATGGTCTTGGACAGGGCGCCATTGAGCCGGTCGGGATGATGCTTGCCGATCAGGCCTATCTCTCTGGCCAGCTCAAAATTAAAATAAAATACCTTGCCGCCATGGCGCGTGCGCGCGGCATAATCAACACAGGCATCTGGAGAAACTTCGCGCCAGGGATGCCGGCCATCTATTTTATAAAATTGCCGATACTGCATCCGACTCTGGAAAAATGAGTTATTCTTTGTAACTATCGGTACGTTACGGGGATCGTTTAGTCATTTTTTGACTGATAATGGACGGATCGGAGCACAAACAAACCCGCTGTTAATCTACAAATGCAAGCCCACGCTGTTCGCTGCAGGTTCTCCAATGGGACAGATTCAAGAAAGGCGACACTAAATGCCATTCCCCCCAATTCCGTAGCGGAATAGTCACGGCAGTACTCAATTGCAATTTCCCAAGGAGCGCGTCTATGTATATAGCCATGAACAGATTCAAAATCGCCAGGGGCCGCGAGGAGGAATTCGTTGCCATCTGGAAAAACCGCAAGACCTATCTCGATGAGGTCCCCGGTTTTCGGGAATTTCACCTGCTGCAGGGCCCTAGCTTCGACGACTATACCCTGTTTGCCTCCCACTCCACCTGGGAATCGCAGCAGGCCTTTGAAGACTGGACGCACTCCGAGGCCTTTCGCAAGGCCCATGGCCAGGCGGGCGCGGCCAAGGACGTTTATTTGGGCCCGCCGCAATTCGAGGGATTCGCCACCGTGATTTAAATACCCGCCGCCTACCGCCCATGTGCCTGCTAACAGCTGAAATATTAGCGGGTAAGGCGCTGTTGCCTGCCCCCCATGAGCCCGAAGCAGGGAGGGGCAGGTAAAATTTACTGGGAGCAAGTCTGCTTTTCCCTTACAATCCTGAGAGATTACCGCGATAGTCCCATTGTTAGGGAATTAATCGCTGCCTGCGGTGTCTTTATCCATCAGTGCATTCTATTCAAACAGCCGGGAGAGGGATATGGCGATACAGTTGCTGCGTGGTCATGTGATAGATGTAAGTTCGCCAGATAAGCATGGCGCAGGGGGTTGCCATATTGGAAAATACAACGTCAAGGTTTACAGCGACCTGGTAAGCAGTATCGGCAAGGGCGACGACATCCTCCTCGCTGGCGAACTGCGCAATGATGTTTTCCATGCCTTGGCGGTAAAAAACGTCGACAAGGGCAAGACAGCGCAAATTGACGCCACTAATAACGTCCTGCTCATGGGCATCAGCGCCTTTTTCTGCATGCTGGGTTTCGTGCTGGCCCTCAAGGCCATCAACAGCGGCGGTGTCGTTCAGTCCATCGATACGGTTATGGCCTTCCTCGGCCTGATCGGCATGGGCATTACTCTGCGACGCCTGTTCCTCATCACCCGGGCCGCCAATTGGGTCAGCCGCGCCGATCTCTGATTTTCCTCCCCAGGGGGTAAATGGTCCGCGCTCGGCAGAGCGGTGCCTGCAATCTCCATGCTTTCCAGCGCAGCCCTCGCTTGCGTTATATTCGACGGTCTCTCGGCGTGTTACTCAGTGCCGAAGGGATGACGCGTCGACAGCTGCGCGAAGACTGGTTGAGCAAGACCCCGCAACAACGCGAGGCGATACGTCAGCAGCTGCGCAGCATGACACCGGAACAGCGGCATGACTTTCGGCGCCAGTGGCTTGATCAAGGTAGGATCATGGCCCCGCCGCAGATGGGACCGCGCGGCAGATAAACCAAGCGAACACGCTTGGCCGAGGCTGGATTATTTAGCACCGCGGCGACGGTGAGTCATGAAATCATGGCAATGCGACGCACCATGCTACTCCCAGCCAGCCCTAGGGCCAGCTGCAGCAATTCATCCCAGGTATTGCCCGCAGTAACACTCTTGATGACGCGATCGGCCTGCCCCGCCTGACGCAGCAAACGCCTCAGGCTTTGCGGCGGGCAGCGCTTGAGGGCGCCGCCTACCAGATGCTTACGGTTTTCCCATACTCTGTGCTTGGCGAACAATTGTTCCAGGGTTACGCCCCGCCGCAACTCTTCGGCCATGATCGTCAGGGAGCGAATCTCGCGACTCAGGGCCCACAACACCACGACCGGTTCCTCACCCTCGCCCTGCAGACCGCGCAGAACACGCGTTACCGCCGCCGTCTTACCGGCCAGGGCTCTATCCACCAGGTCATAGACGCTATAGCGGGCGCTGTCCGAAACAGCGGCGGACACCGCCGCGCCGTCTACCGCGCCCTTACCGTGCAGCAATGCCAATTTTTCGATCTCCTGGGCGGCGGCCAGCAAGTTACCTTCCACTCGCTCCGCCAACATGGCCACCGCCTCCGCAGCGGGCAGTAAGCCCTTGGCACGCATGCGCCGTTCGATCCAGGCGGGAAACTGAGCGACGCTCAACGGCCAGACCTGCACCACCACCCCCGCCTTCTCCAGGCTCGTGAACCATTTACTGCGCTGCGCATCCTTGTCGATCTTACCGCTGATCACCAGCAACACATCGTCGCCGGACGGGCGCGCGGCATACTCTCTAAGCACCTTGGCTCCCGCTTCACCGGGTTTACCGCCGGGCAGGCGCAGTTCCACCAAGCGGCGCTCGGCGAACAAGGACAGGGTATCGCGCGCCTGTAACAAGGCATTCCAATCGAAGCCGGCCTCCACATTGAACAACAGCCGTTCGCTGCATCCACTTTCCCGGGCACGCACCCGAATCGCATCGCAGGCCTCCGCAACCTGTAGAGGCTCATCGCCGCTCACCAGGTAAATCGGCGCCAGATTCCTTTGCAGGTGGGCGGGGATATGTTCGGGCTTGAGCTTCATGGCGTAGGCTTGAGAGCGGATTGCAGACGCAGCATCATCCGGCGCACCACGTCGCGGCGCATATCCTGCACCAAACGCTCCTGCTCCACGTCTTTGGCCAACACGTCGGCCTCGTTGAAGCTATAACTGCGTTGCTCAGACAGGCTTTCCTTGGGAATCACACTCTCGCCCTTGCTGCTTTCAACAGCATAGTTGGCCGTATAGCGTACTTCATACTCTTCCACTTTGCCGGTGGAACCCACCGACAACACCCGGCGCTGAACGTTCTCACCGATCAGATTGATAAGCAATTGCGCATCCTTCTGTTCCGCCACCACCGAGACGCCCGAGACGGAGAGATAGTGACGCACTTCCCGCTGCAAGGGTCCGGTCGTGCCGTCCAGATAAGTGGGCGGCAGCTGCACCCGGCTGGTCTCGCTACCGCGCAGGTGGAAACCGCAGGCATTTAACAACAGCAAGCACGCAGCAGCAAACGGCAAGATGGCGACCCGCCATATGCTTATTGTCAGGCTTGCGCGTTTGCTGGACACGGGCGATCCGTTACCCCGCTACCACAATATTCACTAGGCGCCCCGGCACCACCACGATCTTTTTCACAGCCTTGTCCGTCACGAAACGTTGCACGTTTTCTTCCGTAAGTGCGAGTTGTTCGATCTCCTCTTTGCCCGCGCTCGCCGCCACCTGGATGCGCCCGCGCAGCTTGCCGTTGACCTGCACCACCAGTTCGACCACATCGCGCACCAGGGCGGATTCGTCGGCCGCCGGCCACGGCTGATCGATCACGGCATCGCTATGGCCCAAGGCCTGCCACATGGCATGAGCGATATGCGGCACGATGGGTGCCAACATCAGCGTCACCGCTTCCAAGGCTTCCTGGATCACGGCACGGCCTTGCGCTGTGTCGTCCTCGAATTTATACAAGGCATTGATGAGTTCCATATTGGCGGCGATGGCGGTGTTGAAGGTATAGCGTCGCCCTACGTCGTCGCTGACTTTGACGACGGTCTGATGCAGCTGATTGCGCATAGCGCGTTGCGCGTCGTTGAGTTGCGCGGTATCGAGACGCGGCACCTCGCCGCGCTGGACATGGCCCGTCGCCAATTTCCACAGGCGCTTCAAAAAGCGCTGCGCGCCGTCGACACCGGCGTCGTTCCATTCCAGGGTCATCTCCGGCGGCGCGGCGAACATCATGAACAGGCGCACGGTATCGGCGCCGTAGCGGCGCACCAGGTCCTGGGGATCGACACCGTTTTTCTTGGACTTGGACATGGTGCCGATGCCGCCGTATTCCACCGTCTGGCCGTCGTCCTTGGCCTTTGCCGCAACGATCTTGCCGTGGGCATCGCGCACCACCTCCACATCATCTGGCGAATAGTAGCTGATACCGGAGGAGGCACCCTTACGTGAAAATATGTGATTGAGCACCATGCCCTGGGTGAGCAGCTTGCTGAAGGGTTCGCGCACCTTGGTCAAACCCAGATCGCACATCACCTTGGTCCAGAAACGCGAATAGAGCAAGTGCAGGATAGCGTGCTCGATACCGCCGATGTATTGATCCACCGGCATCCAGTAATCGGCGCGCGTATCCACCATGGTCTTGCCGTCGTAGCTTGCGTACCGGAAGAAATACCAGGACGAATCGACGAAGGTATCCATGGTATCGGTCTCGCGCTGCGCCGCACCGCCGCACTTGGGACACTCGCAATTGAGAAACGCCGCCGACTTGTGCAACGGATTGCCGGAGCCGTCCGGCACCAAGTCCTCGGGCAGCACCACCGGCAGCTGCTCGTCGGGCACCGGCACGTCGCCGCACTGCGGGCATTTGATCATGGGGATCGGCGTGCCCCAATAACGCTGGCGCGAGATACCCCAGTCGCGCAAGCGCCAGGTGATCTTCTTCTCACCTAAATTTTTCGCGACGAGATCGGCGGCGATGGCATCCACCGCCTGATTGAAATCCAGACTGTCGTATTTACCGGAATTGATACACACGCCGTGTTCGGCATAGGCCGCCTGCCACGGCGCCGACGTGACATCACCTGCGCTGGTGCGGATCACCGCCTTGATCGGTAGACCGTACTTGCTTGCAAATTCGAAGTCGCGCTCATCATGGGCCGGTACCGCCATCACCGCGCCTTCGCCGTAACTCATCAATACGTAGTTGGCCACCCACAGCGGCAGTTTTTCACCTGTCAGCGGATGGGTGACGAACAAACCGGTCGCCATGCCCTTCTTTTCCTGGGTGGCGATCTCCGCCTCGGTGGCGCCGCCATGTTTGCACTCTTCGATGAAGGCGGCGAGTTGGGGATTGCCCCGGGCGGCGTGCACGGCCAAGGGGTGTTCGGCGGCAACCGCCACATAGGTGGCGCCCAACAAGGTGTCGGCGCGGGTGGTGAACACCCACATGACCCCGCCACCGTCGATGTCATGAGGGAAGCCCACCCGCACCCCGTGACTCTTGCCGATCCAGTTCTTCTGCATGGCCCGCACCTGCTCCGGCCAGTCGCCGAGCAGGTCCAGGTCCGCCAGCAATTCTTCGGCGTATTCGGTGATCGCCATGTAGTACATGGGGATCTCGCGCTTCTCCACCACGGCGCCGGTGCGCCAGCCGCGGCCGTCTATGACCTGTTCGTTGGCGAGCACGGTCTGATCCACAGGGTCCCAGTTGACGGTGCCGGTCTTGCGGTAGACGATGCCCTTCTCCAGCATCCGCAGGAACAGCCATTGATTCCAGCGGTAATATTCGGGCGTGCAAGTGGCCAGTTCGCGGCGCCAGTCGATGGCGAAGCCCAGAGACTGGAGCTGGCCGCGCATGTAATCGATGTTGTCGTAGGTCCACCGGGCGGGCGGCACGCCGTTTTGCATGGCGGCATTCTCGGCGGGCAGGCCGAAGGCGTCCCAGCCCATGGGCTGCAGGACGTTCTTGCCGCACATGCGCTGATAGCGGCTGATCACGTCGCCGATGGTGTAGTTGCGTACATGCCCCATGTGCAGGCGGCCACTGGGATAGGGAAACATGGACAGACAGTAGAATTTTTCCCGCGCCGGATCTTCACTGACCTCGAAACTGCGGTTTTCCTCCCAATAGCGCCGGGCGGCTTCCTCCACCCGCTGCGGCTCGTAATGCTCGTCCATCTTGTATTCCCGATCTCTGCGCTTACATAAAGGCGCAAGGATACCGTAGCCTTGACAACCCGAACAACATAACCGTGCGCTTGCCCTTTCCATTGTGAGGCGAGTCGGTCAAACTTAAGTCTATTTGATCGATCAGGAGTAAAGACCATGGCTTCCATTCCCCCCTCCAACGGCGAGAAGTTGGTACATGCCTATAACCGGATGATGGAACGGGTAAAAGACGCCCTGAAGCAAACCGAAAAGCACACCGTGGAGGCCCTGCGCTACAACATCGATCTGGCCAAGGAAAAGGCGGTGGAATTGGGTGAACTCAGCCGCGAAGAGGCGGCAAAAATCGGCGACTACCTGCGCCGCGACCTGGAAGACGCCGGTGAATATCTGGCGGACAGCGGTGCCGAACTCGGCTCCTGGCTGCACTTCGATGTGGAACTGGTGGAAGACCGCCTGTGGGAGGTGTTCACCGCCGCCGCCGATCAGACCAAGCTGGCCTATCTGGAGCTGGAGCAAAGGGCACAGCGGGCCTCCGAATACCACACCGGAGAAGTCACCACCGTAGGCACCCTGCGCTGCAGCGCCTGTGGGGAACTCCTGCATTTCCACGGTACCAGCCACATCCCACCCTGTCCCAAGTGCCACGCCACCCGTTTCACCCGCAAACGCAAGGGCGCCAGCTCTTAGGCCTGAGAGCGGGACCGGCGGCCGTCCGCCACCCTCAGCTGCGCGCGTGATGAAATCGTGATCATTGCGTGATAGGGATGCGATCACTTCGGGCTGCAATATCCCTATAGGCACAAGGTCGGTGTCTTCATGCGGCCGGCACCTAAGCAGTGGGGAGCAGGACAATCAAATATCCCTATCCCTAGCGCCCTGGCATCGCCAAAAGCTCTCGACAATGACGATGGTGACCGGGCGGGCACGCTACACTAGTTCCATACGAGCTAGGCCATGGTCCAAGCGGAATTTATAGCCTCATGATGCACAAAGTCCTTATCATCGAAGACAATCCCGATATCGCGCGCCTGGTGGCCATGCACCTCAAGGACATCGAGTGTGTGGCGGTCATCGCCACCGACGGTACGGAAGGTCTGCGGGTCTTCCAGCACGGGGAATTCGATTTGGTGGTGCTGGACTTGATGCTGCCGGGCATGGACGGCGTCAGTGTCTGCCAGAAATTGCGCGCCCTGCCGGGCTATGTGCCGATCCTGATGCTCACTGCCAAATCGACGGAACTCGACCGGGTACTGGGTCTGGAAGTGGGTGCCGACGACTATTTGACCAAGCCGTTCAGCATTCCCGAACTGCAGGCCCGCATCAAGGCCTTGTTCCGCCGCGTCGCAGCCCTGCGCAGCCACCAAGACCTGCAGCCGGCGGAAACTCTGAGCTTCGGCGGCCTATCCATAGACACCGGCAAACGCCTGGTCAGGGTCGACGGACGTGATATCAACCTCACCGCCAAGGAGTTCGACCTGCTGCTGTTCTTCGCCCGACACCCGGGGCGGGTCTACAACCGCGCCGAGCTGCTGGATAAGGTCTGGGGTTATGGCCACGATGGCTATGAACATACCGTCAACTCCCACATCAACCGTCTGCGCGCCAAGATCGAAAAAGATCCCGCCAAGCCAGGCTATGTGCTGACGGTGTGGGGCGTGGGCTACAAATTCGCCGAGCACGCCGCCTGAGATGTTGCGCACCCTCTACGCCCGCCTCGCCTTGGTACTGGTGCTGCTGCTGGTCTCCATAGGCCTGATCTACTCGCTGCTCACCGTCTCTGCGACCCATCATTATCTGCGCGAGGTCGATCAACAGCTCAATCGCGATCTCGCCCGCAATCTGGTGGCCGACCGCAACCTGGTCGCGGAGGGTCGGCTCAACGAAGCCAAGCTCAAGGAGACCTTCCACGACTACATGGTCATCAATCCCAGCATCGAGATCTATCTCCTCGACCGCAACGGCAAGATCCTGTCCTATTCCGCCGACCCGGGCAAGGTCAAACGCAAGCATGTGTCGCTGGAACCCATCCACGCCTTTCTGCGCAATGACGCTTACCCGGTACTGGGCGACGATCCGCGCAGCTATGACCGGCGCAAGGCCTTTTCGGTCACCCCCATCCCCTCTGCCGCCAATCCGGAAGGGTATTTGTATGTGGTGCTGCGGGGCGAGGAATTCGACGCGGTCAACAACGCCATCCGCGAGAGTTATTTCCTGCGTCTGAGCGGCTGGGCGGTGGCGGGCAGCCTGATCTTCGGCCTGCTCGCCGGCCTGCTGATCTTTCACCTGCTCACCCGCCGTCTGCACCGCCTGGCCTGGCTGATGGATAATTTCCGTCTCAGTAATCTCAGCGCCTACGTGCCCTACGGCAAGGCCCCGCAGGGCAGCCCCGACGAGATTGATCGCCTGGGAACGACCTTCGACCAGATGGCCGAACGTATCATCAATCAACTCGACGAACTCAAGGCCCAGGATACCCTGCGCCGTGAACTAGTGGCCCAGGTCTCTCATGACTTGCGCACGCCGCTAGCCTCCCTGCACGGTTATCTCGAAACCCTGCGGCTCAAGGCCGCCGCGCTCAGCGCGGAGGAGCGCCGCGAATATCTCGACATCGCCTTGCGTCACAGCGAGCGTCTCACCCGTCTGGTGATGGATCTGTTCGAGCTGGCTAAACTCGATGCGACCCGCACCCCGCCGCGCTGTGAGCCTTTCGGTCCCGCCGAACTTGTCCAGGATGTGGTGCAAAAATTCCAACTGCGGGCGCAACAACGCGGTATAGCGCTCAACATGAAAATCAACGGCGACCTGCCGCTGGTGAGCGCGGAGATCGGCCTCATCGAACGGGTGGTGGAAAACCTGATCGAAAACGCCTTGGAACACACTCCCGGTGGCGGGCAGGTAGTGGTGAGCTTACGTCAGGATGCCGGGCGCATACTCATCACGGTCAGCGACAGCGGTCGCGGTATAGCGACGACCGACCTGCCGCGGGTCTTCGATCGCTTCTATCAGGCGGGGAACGAGCACCGCGGCAAGGGTCATGCCGGGCTCGGCCTGGCGATCGCCAAACAGATCCTCGACCTTCACCACCAGACCATCGAAGTACGCAGCACGCCCGGCAAGGGCGCCGCCTTCACCTTTTCCCTGGCCGTAGCCTCCCAGACTGCAAACCCCGTCTATTAGGGCTTAATATTGCGACCCATACCGCGACGCCGTAACAGCAACCAGGGGATCATCAGCATCCCCGTCATCAAGATCACCACCAAGGCATTACCGACGCGGACATAAGGCGTCGCACCCTGCATCGGCTGCACCTCTCCCGACAAGGCCGCCACCTCGAATTGCGGCGCGGTCTTCTGCAAGCGACCCTTGGCATCGACAATAGCCGTCATACCGGTGTTGGTGGCGCGCAATAGCGGCCGCCCGGTCTCTACAGCGCGCATCCGCGCAATTTCCAGATGCTGTTGCGGCGCAATTGAATGACCAAACCAGGCGTCGTTGCTGACATTGACCAGCAGCGTCGCCCGGGGCAATTCCCGGATGACTTCCTCGCCGAATGCATCTTCATAGCAAATGGAAATACCCGCCTGCTGTCCCGCCACAGCCAAGGGCGGCTGTACCGCCGGACCGGCACTGAAGTCGGACATGGGCACCTGCATGAAGTCCACTATCCCGCCCAGCAGGCCTTGCATCGGTAAATATTCAGTAAACGGCACGAGGTGGTGTTTGTGATAAAACTTACGCTCGCTGCCGACGCTGACCATACTGTTGTAATAGCGCCCGGTAGCGGGATCTTCATACAACACACCTATCAACAAATCGCTGTGATGTTCCCTGGCCTCCTTGCCTAGGCCGTCGAGAAACTCTTTGGCCTTGTCATACATCTCGGGCAGGGCACTTTCCGGCCAGACGATCAGCTGGCTGTCCCAGTGCTCGCGGGTCAGTTTGGTATAGAGCTCTATGCTGGGCTCGCGCATGTCCCACTGCCATTTGATGTCCTGGGGGATATCGCCTTGCAGTAGGGTCACGCGCAACGGCGCGCCCGTGGGCTGCGTCCAGGACACTGCATGCAACACGTCGGCGCCCAGCCACAGCCCGAGCAGCGCAGCCCCCCACACCATACGTTGGCGGAAATTCGCGGCGATGATCAGCAATACCAGCCATCCCGCCGACAACGCCACCGCCAACG
>Ga0316579_10000006_pt1 | contig 56681 bp, 49 predicted proteins | sample J5NA_2_FD_203074 | JGI IMG/M metagenome (GOLD analysis project Ga0316579, IMG submission 203074) | Rhizosphere microbial communities from salt marsh grasses in Alabama, United States - J5-7_160517rDrA | ecosystem: Host-associated > Plants > Roots > Rhizosphere | place: USA: Alabama | collected... | reverse complement strand
ACTTCGCAGGCCAAGTCCGGATTGGTGCAGAGATTCATGAATGAACCGGCCCGCTCGCGGGTGGCGCGGTACTCGGGAAGATAGCGACCCGCTTGGCGCATGATCCATATGGGAGTACGGTCCACAGGCTCGCGGAGTAGGGCTCGGAGAAAACGGTCGTTGTGAAGAGTTGCCATTAATAAATCCCGGACTAATGCAAAAAACCAATCATCCACGGAGTCCACGAAAGCAAAACAGTTCTAAAGTCTTCGTGCCCTCCGCGTACTCTGCAATTGTCTATCGCTGAATCAAACCCCCAGATAATCCAGGATTCCCTCGGCGGCATTACGACCCTCGAACACGGCGGTGACCACCAGATCGGAACCGCGCACCATGTCGCCGCCGGCGAATACCTTGGGATTGGTGGTTTGGTGTTTGTACTGACCCATGGCGGGCGCCTTCACCCGGCCGCGTTCGTCACAACCGATCTCGAATTGGCTGAACCAGGGCGCGGGGTTGGGTTTAAAACCGAAGGCGATGATCACCCGGTCGGCGGGAATGATCTCTTCGGAGCCGGGCACCACTTGCGGCGTGCGCCGGCCGCGGGCGTCGGGCGCGCCCAGCTCGGTGGTGACCACTTTAACGCCTTCGGCTTTTGCGTCGCCGACGATCTCCACCGGCTGGCGGTTCCATAAAAACTCCACGCCTTCTTCCTTGGCGTTGGCCACTTCTCGCTTGGAACCGGGCATATTGGCCTCGTCGCGGCGATAGGCGCAGGTCACGCTCTCCGCGCCCTGGCGTATGGAAGTGCGATTGCAGTCCATGGCGGTATCGCCGCCGCCCAGCACCACCACCTGCTGACCCTTCATATCGATGAAGTCGGCGGGATTCTCCAGCATATCGAGACAGCGCTGCACATTGGAGATCAGAAACGGCAGGGCCTCATAAACCCCGGGCAGTTGCTCGCCGGGAAAACCGCCTTTCATAAAGGTGTAGGTGCCCATGCCGAGGAACACCGCGTCATATTGATCGAGCAGTTGCTGAAAGGTGATGTCCTTGCCGACATCGGTGTTGAGTACGAATTTCACACCCATCTCTTCCATCAGCTTGCGCCGGGTACGTACCACTTCTTTTTCGAGCTTGAATTCGGGGATTCCGAAGGTGAGCAGACCGCCGATCTCGGCATAACGGTCATAGACCACCGGCTCGACCCCGTTGCGCACCAACACATCGGCACAACCCAGACCTGCCGGGCCGGCACCGATCACCGCGACCCGCTTGCCGCTGGGCTTAACCCCGGACATGTCCGGCCGCCAGCCGCGCTTCAGCGCCTCGCTGGTGATGTATTTCTCGATGGAGCCGATGGTCACCGCGCCGAAGCCGTCGCTCAAGGTGCAAGCCCCTTCGCAAAGGCGATCCTGGGGACATACCCGCCCGCAGATCTCGGGAAGCGAATTGGTGCGGTGTGACAGCTCAGCCGCCTCTTCGATATTGCCTTCCTCCACCAGCTTCAGCCAGTTGGGAATATAATTGTGTACCGGACACTTCCATTCACAATAGGGATTACCGCAACCCAGACAACGCGAGGCTTGCACCACGGCATGCTTGGGATCGAACTGGCCGTAGATCTCGCGAAAATCCTTGATGCGCACCTCCGCCGCCTTCTTGGCGGGGTCTTGGCGCGGAACCTCTACAAACTCGAAATTTTTTGTCATTGCACTGCCAACCTGTGAACGTACTGGGCTACCGGAGGCCATGGCGTATTATGCCGCATTGAGCAAGGCATCAAGCAGGGAATTAATCTCCAAGGCCTTGGGCTTGACCAACCAAAAGCGCGGCAAGAAGGTGGCGAAGTCTTCAAGGATCTCGCGGCCCCAAGCACTGCCGGTCTCGGCGACGAATTCCTCGATCATGCCGCGCAGATAATTGCGGTGCATTTCCATGGGCTCGGTGGTAAGACGGTGTATGTCCACTAGCTCGTGGTTATAGCGATCGACGAAACCCTTATCGAGATCCAGAACGAAACTGAAGCCGCCGGTCATTCCCGCGCCGAAGTTGAGGCCGGTGCAGCCCAACACCACCAGCACCCCGCCGGTCATGTATTCGCATCCGTGATCACCACAGCCTTCCACTACTGCATGCGCGCCGGAGTTGCGCACACCGAAGCGTTCACCGGCCATCCCCGAGGCGAACAGCTTGCCGCCGGTGGCGCCGTAGAGACAGGTATTGCCGATGATGGTTGTCTCGCGGCTATCGAACTGGCTGCCCTTGGGCGGATACAGCACGATCTTGCCGCCTGCCATACCCTTGCCGACGTAATCGTTGGCATCACCTTCCAGAATCAGATTCAAACCGCCGGCGTTCCATACGCCGAAACTTTGCCCTGCCGTACCCTTCAATTGCAGGGTGATGGGGGCGTCTTCCATGCCCTTGTCACCGTGCCACCGGGCAATCTCACCGGACAGGCGCGCGCCGATGGAGCGGTGCACATTGCGCACCGAGTATTCGAAGGTTCCGCCCCGCTTGTGCTCAATGGCGTCCAGGCAATCGCGCACCATCTGCTCCGCCAGCTCACCCTTGTCGAAGGGCGCATTGCGCGGCTCGGTGCAGTACCGCGGTTTGTCCTTGGCCACCCCGCCGTCGGAGAGGATGGGCGATAAATCCAGGCGGCACTGCTTGGCGGTTTGTCCTTCCATGATCTCCAGCAGATCGGTGCGACCGATCAATTCCGCCATGCTACGCACCCCCAGCACCGCCAGCAACTCGCGGGTCTCGCGGCCGAGGAAGCGGAAATAATTCATCACCATCTCCGGCAGACCGATAAAGTGCGCCTTGCGCAGATTGTCGTCCTGGGTGGCAACGCCGGTGGCGCAGTTGTTCAAGTGGCAGATACGCAGATACTTGCAGCCCAGGGCAATCATCGGCCCGGTGCCGAAACCGAAACTCTCGGCGCCGAGGATCGCAGCCTTGATCACATCCAGACCGGTCTTCAGGCCGCCGTCAGTCTGCAGGCGCACCTTGTTACGCAGATCATTGCGCCGTAGGGTCTGATGGGTCTCGGTGAGCCCCAGCTCCCAGGGCCCGCCGGCGTATTTGATCGAGGTCAGTGGGCTGGCGCCGGTACCGCCGTCGTAACCAGCGATGGTGATCAGATCCGCATAGGCCTTGGCCACGCCGGCGGCAATGGTCCCCACTCCGGGTTCGGCCACCAGCTTGACCGACACCAGGGCCTTGGGATTCACCTGCTTTAAATCGAAGATCAATTGCGCCAGATCTTCGATGGAATAGATATCGTGATGGGGCGGCGGCGAGATCAAGGCCACGCCGGGACGGGCATAGCGCAGCCGGGCGATGAGCTTGTTCACCTTGTCGCCGGGCAATTGTCCACCCTCGCCGGGCTTGGCCCCCTGGGCGATCTTGATCTGCAACACCTCGGCATTGATCAGATAGGCGGGGGTGACACCGAAGCGGCCCGAAGCCACCTGCTTGATCTTGGACATGCGCTCCGTACCGTAGCGCGCCGGGTCTTCACCGCCCTCGCCGGAATTGGAACGGCCGCCGAGGCGGTTCATGGCCGTTGCCAGGGCCTCATGGGCCTCGGGAGACAAGGCACCCAGGGACATGCCGGCGCTGTCGAAGCGCGACAGGATGGCTTCTACGGGCTCCACCTCGTCGATAGCAATGGGTTTAATGTCGTCGCGAATCTTCAATAGATCGCGGAAAGTGGTCACAGGGCGACCGTTGACCTGATCGGCATACTGTTTGTAATCCGCATATTCGCCGGTCTGCACAGCGCGGCGCAGGAAGGTCACCACATCGGGATTGTAGGCGTGATACTCGCCGCCGTGGATGAACTTGAGCAAACCACCCTGTTGCACGGACTTGCGGGTCAGCCACGCCTCATGGGCCAATTGCCGCTGGTCATTTTCCAGGTCTTCGAAGGTGGCGCCTTGAATGCGGCTGCAGGTGCCGGTAAAGCATAAGTCCACCACCTCGTCGTTCAGTCCCACCGCCTCGAACAGCTGAGCGCCGCGATAACTGGCGATGGTGGAAATGCCCATCTTGGACATGATCTTGTACAGACCCTTGTTTATGCCCTTGCGGTAGGCGGGCGCTAATTGCTCCGGATCCTTACCCCTGATTTCGCCACTGCGCACCATGTCGTACAGGCACTGGTAGGCAAGATAGGGATACACCGCGGTGGCACCGTAACCGATCAACGCGGCAAAGTGATGGGGATCACGGGCGGTGGCGGTCTCCACCACGATATTGGCGTCACAGCGCACCCCCTTGCGCACCAGGCGATGATGCACGGCGCCGGTGGCCAATAAGGCATGAATCGGCAAGCTGTCTTGCTCAATATCCTGGTCAGACAAGACCAAGATAACCTTGCCATCGCATACCGCCTTTTCCGCCTGTTCACACACCGCCTCGATCGCGGCGCGCAGACCCATGGCGGGCGGGTAATGCAGGGAAATACGCGCATGCGAATAATCCGGACCGTCGATGATCAGTAGCTTTTGGTATTTGTCTTCCGATAGCACGGGTGACCCGGTTACCACGCGCGAGGCATGCAGCGGCGTTTCCTCGAACAAATTACGTTCGCGGCCTAAGCAGGTCTCCAGTGACATGACGATCTGTTCGCGCAACGGGTCTATGGGCGGATTGGTGACCTGGGCGAACTGCTGGCGGAAATAGTCGTAAAGCGAACGGGCGCGCCGCGACAGGACCGGCATGGGGGTGTCGTCGCCCATGGAACCCACCGCCTCCTGACCGGCCTCGGCCAAGACCCGCAGTACCTGGTCGCGCTCTTCGAAGCTGACCTGGAACATCTTCTGGTAGATGGCTATGCGCTCTTCATCCCATTGCGTGACTGGATTGATCGACTTTTCGGTCTTCAAGGCGCGGTAGTTCTGTTTAAGCCATTGCTTATAGGGCTGGCGGGATTTGAGCAGTTTGTCGATGTCGGCCGGCAGCAACAACTTGCCGGTGTGCGTATCGGCGGCGATCATTTCACCGGGGCGCAAACGTCCCTTGGCCACTACATCTTCTGGCTTGTAGCCGTACACGCCGATCTCCGAAGCCAGGGTGATATGACGGTCTTTAGTGACCACGTAACGCGCGGGACGCAGGCCGTTGCGATCCATGACACAGGCGGCATAGCGACCGTCGGTGAGCACGATGCCGGCCGGCCCGTCCCAGGGTTCCATATGCATGGAGTGATATTCGTAGAAGGCGCGCAGGTCCGGGTCCATGGTCTCGACGTTGTTCCATGCCGGCGGGATCAGCAGACGCATGGCACGAAAGATATCCATGCCGCCCGCCAACAAGGCCTCCAGCATATTATCCAGGCTGCTGGAATCGGAACCTGTCATGGATACCAGGGGGCGGATATCATCCATATCGGGGATGGCGGGCATCTGGAATTTATTGCCGCGCGCCACTGACCAGTAGCGGTTGCCTTGCACCGTATTGATCTCGCCGTTATGGGCGAGATAGCGGAAAGGCTGGGCCAGACGCCATTCGGGCCAGGTATTGGTGGAAAAGCGCTGGTGAAAGACGCACAGATCCGATGTCAAATCAGCATCTTGGAGATCGCGGTAAAATACCGGTAGATTGGCCGGCATCACCAAGCCTTTATAGGACACCACGCGACACGACAGGCTGGGAATATAAAAAGTCGGGTCTTGGAGCGCCAAGGCCTTCTCGGCGCGGCGACGGGCAATATAGAGATGCCGCTCGCAGGCCGCATCGTCCATAGAGGCCGGGACGTCGACGAACACCTGTTCGATAGTAGGCAGGGACTTCAGGGCCTCGGCACCGCAGGCGCTGGGATCCATGGGCACGGCGCGCCAACCCGCCACTCGAAAACCCTGTCCGGCCAGTTCCTTGTTCATACATTGCCTGGCCGCCTCAGCCCGGGCATCCTCCCGGTTCAGGAATACCATGCCCACCGCAAAATGCTCCGCCAGGGTCAATCCCGCCTCCATCGCGACCCGGTGGAGAAAGGAGGCTGGCAATTTCATCAACAGGCCACAGCCATCACCGGTCTTGCCGTCGGCGGCCACCGCCCCGCGGTGAGTGAGGCAGGCCAGGGAGTTGACGGCGGTTTGTACCAACCAATGGCTGGCCTTACCGTCCATATGGGCGATTAAGCCGAAGCCGCAGCTGTCTTTTTCAAACTCCGGCCGATAGAGACCCGAAAATTCATTGCTCGTCGTCACTGATTCTTCGCCTGTTATGGTTGGTTAACACCACAAATGTGCACCGTGTAGGCGCACAACACCGCTCCCCTTATTAAGAGGCAAAATGGGACAGGAGTATACAAGTGTAAGCGTTCGAATTTCAACGCGAGACACGTCGCCTGGCGTTAACCCCTATCCAATATATTGTTATTTTCGAGCCCTAGGTTATGCCCGCATGGCATTACGTGCATACCCGATTGCTCGCTCAGGGTTTGACGGCATGGAGACTTTTAAAGCTCCGAATCCAAGGACTTGGAGAACCCCACGCCGCCGGCAGGCTCTTGGCGGCCTGCGCAGCCTCGCTACGCTGCGAGAAGGAGCCATACACCACGGCGTAAAGGGTTTGGCCATTGCGCGTTACCGGAAAATAGGCGGCTTTGTCATGTAGTTGGTGCGTCTCGATAAACTGGCGAGCCGTATTTTCTTCCTTAACAGCCATCAATTGCAGGGTAAAGTTGTTGTCCGCCTGGGCCTTCAGCCATTCCGAACCATCCACAGCTCTTTTAATGATTTGTACTGCTTCACTTTTTTTAGCGGGGGGTTGGGGTGGTACTGCGGGTTTGACTGCGACCTGGGTCTTGGGTGTTGCGGTAGCCGCTGTGGATGGCTGCGCGGGTTTTTCCGGGGCTGGCGAGGGTTCCGCCAGAGCCGACCCGCTGATCGTAGTCGAACCCTCGGGAGGCAGGGGGATCGTCTTGACTGCTCCTGAAGAATCGGATGATGAAGGTGGCGCTTCATTGGCTGGGGGTACGGGTAGGGGAGGAGGAGGTACCGCTGCAGGAGCGGTCGCTATATCGTCAGAGCGCACGACACGCTCTTCCACGCTGCCTGGCTGCGGCGGCGGCGGAGAAGGCGGCAAGGATAATGCGCGGGTTTGTTGCGCATCCTGTGACGGTAGTGGCGACGATTCGAATAATACGGAACGCAAGGGACCGGCAACCAGCAACACCAAGACTACCAGCCCGGCAAGCAGCAACCCCCAGCGACGGCGATCGGCTCCCTTCGCTCCACCTTGTACGCTGCTTGTTTGGCGTCTTGCGCTGCCCATACTCCAATCCATCAATTCCTGCTGCGCTAATTCATTGATCCGGGAAGGAATACCGCCGGAAGCGGCATGAATCTTATTAATGGCCACGGAATCAAACGGCCCGTCGTCACTGGCCCCGGCGGCACGCAGGCGGTGACGGATATAGCGCGCCGTTTCCTCTTCGGTATAGGGCGTCACCTCAAAGGTATGGGTTATCCGCGCGGCAAGCGGCATTAGCGACGGCTTTGTCCACAAACTTTGCAGTTGCGGTGTGCCGAATAAAATCACCGATAGGATGTGGCCGTCGTCGTTTTCCGAACAAAGCTTATGTATCAGCTCCAGCAGGGAAACACTTAAATTCTGCGCATCATCTATCAACAATATAGGTACCTGTGCGGTTTGACGCAAGGCACGAAATTGCGCGATCAAGGACAGGTACTGCGCTTGAGGATCAATCTGGCTCTGGGATGGCAAGCCCAGAGATTCACTCATGCTTGCCATGAAATCATCACGATCCATGTCGAGCCGCGCCGTCACCACGGTAATACGCCAATTGTCCTTGGCCCGCGCCATAAACTGTTGCAGCAACGCAGTCTTGCCGACACCGAGTTCGCCTATGATCACCAGCAAGGGGCTGTAAGGCGCAAGATGATGCATAAGGTCCAAACGCTGCTCGCCGTCCGCCCCAACATAAAAGAAATGACCGGATGGTGCATCGGCAAACGGTTCGCTCAGCAGACCTAATTTCGCCAGATGGGGGGAAAGCTCTTCGTTGAGCAAATTCTCGTGTTGTGCCTGCATGTCCTACCTCGTCACCAAGTCATCCCTCGCGGGTAACGCGCAATTCCGTTTCTAAAACCCAAGCAGCACTATTCGCAGTCTGTCGCAATTAATGAACCGCAACCTCAATGACCACCGACCACCCGGTCGCCTTCGATGAATACTACGCGATAACCGCGCGCCAATTGACTGTCCCGCGCCTTGAGCAAGGCCCGCTCCGCCGCCTCATGGGTCGCAAAGTATTCGCGCTTGATGCGCCCCGCCTTATCCTGATACCCCGACTCCCTGATCAAGGTCCAGCCCCCCAATAAATCCTCTTGCAACAATAGCTGATAATAGCGGGGCGGTTGCTCACCACCGCCCGGCATTTGCATATATATACGCATCAGCTCGACACTGCTATTAAGTAGCGCATGTTACGTCAACTGGGCGGGATTGAATACCCGCTCATATTCCGCTATAGCATAACGATCGGTCATGCCTGCCACATAGTCGCTCACGGCGCGGGCGCGCCCTGTCATAGCGTGCAGCTCTTCCAGAGAACGGGCGTGCAAAAAAAACTCCGGCGGCAACAAGCCCGGATCATCCATGAATACCTCGAACAAGGTACGTATGACCCTTTGAGCCTTGGCACTCATGCGTTTCACCTTGTAATGCTGATAAAGCTGTTTGCGCAGGAAGCGCTTCAATTCGAGATTGTACTCGCGCATGGTATCGCTGAAGCCGATCAAGGGCGTGGAGTGAACACGTACCGCAACGATGTCAACCGGGGACACCGCCGCCAAGCGTTCGCGACTGGCCTCCACCAAATCCGTAACTTGACGATTGATCATGCGTCTCACCACTTCGTGAATGAGGCGCCGTCCGCTCAGATCGGAATATCGGCGGATCACTGCGTCATACTGTTCACTGAATAAGTGCAGATCCCTCAGTTGTTCTATGGTAATCAGCCCGGCGCGCAGCCCGTCGTCCACATCATGATTGTTATAGGCAATCTCGTCGGCCACATTAGCAAGCTGCGCCTCCAAACCGGGCTGCTGATTGTTCAAGAAGCGCTGCCCCAACTCACCCAAGTCCTTGGCCTTGGCCGGCGCACAGTGCTTCAAGATCCCTTCGCGGGCCTCGAAGGTGAGATTGAGACCGCGGAACTCCGCATAGCGTTCTTCCAGTTCATCCACCACCCGCAGGGACTGCAGATTATGTTCGAAGCCGCCGTAGTCTCGCATGCAGCCGTTGAGGGCGTCCTGGCCGGCATGACCGAAGGGAGTATGGCCCACATCATGCGCCAAGGCGATGGCCTCGGTCAGATCTTCGTTGAGGCGCAGGGTACGGGCGATGGAACGGCCGATCTGCGCCACTTCGATGGAGTGGGTGAGGCGGGTGCGGAACATATCGCCTTCGTGATTCACAAACACCTGGGTCTTGTATTCCAGACGACGGAAGGCGCCGGAGTGGATGATGCGATCACGATCGCGTTGATATTCGCTGCGATAGTTGGGAGCGGGTTCCGGCACACGCCGCCCGCGGGAGTGCACTTCCTGTGCGGCGTAGGGCGCCAGGTTCGAGTCAGCTGCGGACTGTGTCATGTATCACCATCATTGGCGGCAAGCGGCAAGTATCTCGCTTAACTGCGCAGGGTTATAATCGGCCGTTAACACCGCCTCGCCCACGGCCTTCAGCAAAACTAGTCGAATCTTGCCCTCCTGGGCCTTCTTGTCCACCGCCATCAATTCCAACATCCGCTCCGGCTCCAAGTCCGCGGGGGCACGGACCGGCAGGCACGCACTTCGAATGACGGCCTCGACACGCGCAACATCGGCCGCGCTGATCCATCCCAATCGCTCAGACAGGGCTGCAGCCATATACATGCCGGCCGCCACCGCCTCGCCGTGCAACCACACACCGTAGCCTACGCCGGTTTCGATGGCATGTCCGAAGGTATGGCCGAGGTTCAACAAGGCCCGCACACCGCTCTCCCGTTCGTCGGCGGCCACCACCTCCGCCTTGTTACGACAGGAACGCTCGATCGCCGCGGCCATAAGCTCGGTATCGCGACACAGCAGGGCGTCCATATTCTTTTCCAGCCATTCCAGAAAGGCGGCATCGCGGATCAGACCGTATTTAATGACCTCGGCCAGTCCGGCGCTCAATTCCCGGTCGGGGAGGGTATTGAGCGTGGCGGTATCGATCAACACACAATTGGGCTGGTGAAAGGCCCCGATCATATTCTTACCCAAGGGGTGATTGACGCCGGTCTTGCCGCCCACGGATGAATCCACCTGGGCGAGGAGGGTGGTCGGGATCTGAATGAAGGGCACACCGCGCTGATAACAGGCGGCGGCAAACCCGGCCATATCGCCGATCACGCCCCCCCCCAGGGCGACAATCGTGACGCGTCGATCACACTGCTGTTCCAGCAGGGCATCAAAAATACGATTAAGCACTTCCCAGGTCTTGTACTGTTCCCCATCCGGTAATATCACGGTATGGCATTGCAAACCCGCCAGCGCGGCTTGGGCTTTTTGCAGATAGAGCGGTGCCACGGTGTCATTGCTGACGATCATCACCTGGCGGCCCCCGATATGGGAGCGCAATAAATCAGTGCGCGCCAGTAAACCTTCACCGATATAGATGGGGTAACTGCGCGTGTCTAGCTCAACAACCAGGGTCTTCATCATCCACCATCGTTTCGTTTAAAGGGTCTTGGCGCCGGTGGTGTGTGCCGCGCTTGGCTTGGCGCCTGGCGCTTGCCGCGTACCGCCGGTCGAACTTTAGCAAGGATTTCCCGCTCGGCGCTACGCGCCGTGCGACTGCCGGTGTCCACCACCACATCGGCCACCTCACGGTAGAGGGCGTCGCGAAGCTCGAGCAACTCTTGAAGGCGGGTACGGGGATCGGCGGTTTGTAGCAGGGGGCGGTTGCGGTCCTTGGCGGTACGGGCCAGCAATTGCTCTACCGTGGCATAGAGGTATACCACCTGGCCCCGTTCCCGCAGCCGGGTGCGGTTATCCGCATCCAGCACCACCCCGCCGCCGGTCGCCAAGACGATGCCGCTGCGCCGACTCAATTCATCGATTACCTTTTTTTCCCGTTGGCGGAAACCCGCTTCCCCTTCAACGTCGAAGATCAAAGGGATGCTGGCGCCGGTGCGGCGCTCGATCTCGTGATCGCTGTCCACGAACTCCAGCCCTAGGGACTTGGCCAGGTGACGGCCGATGGTGGATTTGCCGGCGCCCATGAGGCCGACGAGGAAAATATTGCTTGGCTTGCCCATGCGTCAATAGTATGTCGCGGGCGCCAGAATGAAAAGGGACGTGTAGCTTCTCCACAACAATAAGAAGGACGCTACGGACAGACTTAGTGGAGCTTAAAATACTCATAAGCCTCCGCACTTTTGCATTCGCCGAGACCTAGGTAACGCAGATCACCGCCATGAGCGGTTTTGGCCAAATAAATGCTGTTTGAAGCCTAAGGGGCGGGAGCCTTGGGATTAAACGGCGAGTCGAACAAATGGAAGCCTTTGCCGTCGTCGACAATGAACGGCAGTGGCAAGGGTAGAATGCCCGCGGTTTCAGTCCCTGTCACGGTCGCTTTAACCTCGTCGATGATCCATACCGAATCCGCCTTCAAATAGGTCAGGTCAAGTTTGCGACAGTATTGGCGTTCGTCGTCACGGCGTCCGGCAGCGTGAATGCCGCCAAGTTGGCGGTCGTGAGGATGCGCAGTCCGTTGGGAATCTGAGCTGGCGCCGCCCCGGATACGGTGGCGGCCACCGTCGCCGTATGGTTCGATGGGTCCGCCGCCCCGCGGAGAACGCCACCTTCGCCATACCCAAGGCATCAGTCGTCGCGCTTGCCGCGCTCAACTGGCCGCCCAATGCGCTGAAAGCAAACGTCTCGCACCCTTAGTCCGTCCCGAGACTCTCTTTCAATATCTTCGGCGTGACGAAGATCAACAGCTCCACCTTATTATTTACCTGCGTAGTCTTGCGGAACAGTGCGCCCAAATATGGGATGTCACCCAGGAATGGAACCTTGCTCACGTCTTTGCTGTGAACCTGTTCGTAAATCCCACCCAACACCACCGTCTCACCGTTCTCAACCAGGACCTGAGTATTAACCTGGCGCGTATTGATGCTGGGGACGCCAGCGTATACCGTACCCACGCTGTCCTTGTTGACTTTGAGATCCATGATGACGCGATCATCGGGAGTGATTTGCGGCGTCACATTCAGGCTCAGCGATGCCTTCTTGAATGACACAGAGGTGGCGCCGCTAGATGAGGCCTCTTGATAGGGGATTTCCACACCTTGCTCGATGGTCGCCTCTTTCTGGTTGGCGGTGATCACCCGCGGATTCGAAACCACTTCACCCCGTCCTTCCGCTTGCAAGGCGGAAAGTTCGAGATCCACCAGGGTGTTTTTACCTAGAATCGCAAGACCGAAGCTGCCGGCGCCCTGGGTGGCGACCGGAAGATTGACGTTAAGTCTGTTGGTCAAATTAGGCACGGCAAAAGAACCGTTATTGATTATCGTATCATTTCCAAGTGCCGTACCGGTGCTGCTAACAAGACCGACGTTGTTAGCCCTGCCTGCGGTGGTCAAGCCGAAGCGCGTTCCCAGTTCGCGGCTAAAGTCATCATTGGCGATAACAATACGTGATTCGATCAGTACTTGCCGCACCGGGATATCAAGCTGAGTGACCATTTTGCGGATCTCGGCCAGACGCGAAGCCGTATCTTGTATCAACAGGCTGTTGGTACGTTCATCCACGGTAACCGTGCCGCGGTCGGACAACAAGGAACTGGATGTTGTAGTAGCAGCACCGCCGGACGGTGCGGCTGTCGACCCGGACTTGCCTTTGGCGCGCAGGAATGCGGCAATATCAGCGGCCTTGGCATAGTTGATCTGAATCAATTCCGAATGGGTGGGCTCCAGCTCCGTAATCTTCTGCTTCGCTTCCAGCTCATCCTTCTCGCGGGTAGATATCTCGGCGCTGGGCGCCACCAGCATGACATTGCCCATCTTACGCATACCCAGACCCTTGGTTTTAAGGATGATGTCCAGGGCCTGGTCCCAAGGCACGTCCTTGAGACGTAGACTGATGCTTCCCTTTACCGTATCACTCACCACCATGTTCAAGCCGGTGAAATCGGCGATGATCTGCAATGCGGATCTAACGTCGATATCTTGAAAATTCAAGGAGAGTTTCTCGCCGCTGTATCCGGATTCATCCTTCTTCGCGGCTTCCTTGGCGGCCTTGGTGACCGGTTTCACTTCCACGGTAAAATGGCGTCCCGCCTGGTAGGCCAGATGCTCGTAATTGCCCTTGGCCGTGATAACCATACGCGTATCCTTACCCACGGGATAGGTATCCACCATGGTGACGGGCGTGGAGAAATCGATCACATCCAGCCGTCGCACCAGATCTTTGGGAACACTGGTATCGGCAAAATCCAGAATGATCTTGCCGCCTTCTTCATGGATATTCACGGGGATCGACGCATCGGACAAGGTGATCAAAATCCGTCCCTCGCCATTGACGCCGCGCCTAAAATCGATGGCATTCAATTTATACGGTGCCGCGGATTTCGCCGCCGGCATACTGGTTTCGGTTGCCGTCGCAATTGGCGTCGTAGGGCTTACAGCCGCAACGTCTCCACCCTCGACGGTTATATAGAAATGCTTGCCGTCCACACGGGTTTGATAAGGGACCATCTTCACCAGATCCAATACCACCCGGGTACGATCCTTGCCCTGTACGGCAACGACGCTGCGCACCACACCGACCCCGATGCTGAGGGACTTCTTGGTTAAATTACTGGTGGTATCAGGAAAATCCAATGCTATACGCGCCGGAGTATCCGTGGTGAAACTGCGCGGCACTTTTACCGCACTGCTCATCACCAAATCCACTTGCACACGATTGCCGGGAAGGGATGAAAACTGGATATCATCCAACCGAGGCGTGGCTGCGTCATCCGCCCCATGAGCGGTACCAGCCGCCATTAATATCGCCAGCAACATCACAAACCACCAGGCAGATATCATTCGCTCCGCCATGCCTATCCCATTTCGTGCATTCATAGATTGTGTTCCGCTCATCACATCCGGCTCCCTACTGGGATTTATCTGCCAATACCAAGCTGGCGCTTCGTTCCTGCCATCCCCCAAGGCCATCGGGAACGATCTCCGTCAGCTCGACCTTATCTTCGCTTATCTTCTTAATACGACCATAATTCTGTCCCATATAATTATTGCGTGTGACGCGATACACCAAACCGTCGGGTGCCTTGATAATAGCCCACACACCGTTCTTCTGGGAGACGGTACCCACCATACGCAAGGTATCCAAAGGAAAGGACTCCAAAGCCTCGCGCCGGCGACTCGTGTCAGGGTGTAAACCTCCGGAGGATGCACCGGACGACTTGGCTGCACCGGTGTTGATACCCCAAGGTTGAAAGGGCGATTTGCGTCCATTTACCTTATAGGTGAATGATTCAAATGGCTTTACTTCCGGGATCGGTGCGACACGCCCGCCCGGCTTGGCCTTTTCCGCCTGCACAAAACTGCGCAGATCGCTCAAATTATCTCCGCTACAGCCGGCGATTATCAGTCCCGTCAAAGCCACCATGATCAATCTCGCCAACTGGCCCGGCCGCATCACTGAAAACTTATGACCTGCGGATAACAGCATTGCATCGGCTGCACCGCGCTCATAGCTGCTGTTCCTGAGGCTCATTGCCCCCCCTCCTCAAGATAGCGATATGTTTTGGCGGTCACCTCCATGACAAGGTGGCTCCCGTCATTAGCTTTATCGTTCTTGCTGGGCGAAATATTGATATCGTGAAGAGTCACGATCCGCGGTAAAACTGCGACATCGCTCACGAATTTGCCAAATTCATGATAATCGCCGGTCACTTTTATCTTTATGGGCAGCACCGCGTAAAAATCCTCGGGAACCTCCGCCTCCGGCTTGAACAATTCAAATTCCAAGCCGTTGTTCAAGCCTGTTTGCGAGATATCCACCAGCAGTTCGGCGATTTCGGTCTTGGAAGGTAACTGCCGCAGCATGGTACCGAATGAACGCTTCATCTCTTCCATTTGCTGCTTGTAGATCGCCAGGTTTGCAGCCTTATGCTGCTTCGCCACAAAATCGGCCTTCAATGTGTCCTCTTTTTTGCGGGCTTGCTCCAATTGATCGAGCTGACTGCGGGTATCGAACCAAAATCCGGCTGCCAGCACTACTGCACAGATAATTGCGATAGCCCCGCCCTTGATCACAACCGGCCAATTGCCTACGTCCTTGACATCCAGGTTTTGCAGTTGTTCTTTGAGTTCGGCTAGATTCATGATTTCTTGCCCATCTTCACACCGGCTTTACCAGGGGCAACATGTTTCGCGGCACCTTTCGCTGCAGTGTCCTTAGGCATACCGTCTGCCTCAGGACTCTCCCCCTCCATAACCTCCTTAAGATTCAATTTAAACCTGCTGCCTTTCAGGTTATTCTGGTTTTTCTTGTTATTCTTGCCGCTCAAGGCCTCAATGACGTCGAGCTTGGGCTCGGCCAGCCAGTGGGATGTGTCGATATTTCGCATGAACGCCGATACGCGGGCATTGGACTGGGCAATGCCCTCTATCGCCACAGACGTACCGCTCTGTTTTATACTGGTTAGGTACACGCCATCGGGGATTGCCTTCACCACTTCATCGAAAAGATGAACCATCTGCGGACGTTGGCCTTGCAGCTCCTCAATCACCTTCATCCGGGCAAGCAACTGGGATTTTTCCGTTTCCAGGCGGTCAATTTCCTTAATTTGACTCTCGACCTTCTTAATTTCCTGATCCAGGTATGCATTGCGGCCATTTTGTGTATCGATCACGCCGGCCATATGAAAATGGATATAGACGACAACCAGAGCCATGAAAAAAGCCGCGCCACCGGCGATGGAATAAAACTCCCTCTCGCGTTCTTTACGCAGCAGCTCGCGCCATGGCAAGAGATTGATACGTGTCATCGGTCAAAACTCCTCATAGCCAAACCGCAAGCAATCATCAGCGCCGGTGCGTCACCGCTTAAGGCATGAGGCTTGACCCGGGACGACAGCGCCATGTTGGCAAAGGGATTGGCGATAGAAGTAGTGGTGCCGATTTTTTCGGCGATCAAATCGTCTATATCCATAATGGACGCACATCCGCCCGCTAGAACAATATGATCGACATTATTGTACTGACTGGAGGAAAAGAAAAATTGCAGCGATCGGCTTACCTGCTGGGCCATTGCCTCCTTGAAGGGCTCCAACACTTCCGGAATATAATTATCCGGTAAACCGCCTTGCTTCTTTGCCATACCCGCCTCTTCATAGGAGAGGCCATAACGACGCTGAATTTCCTCGGTCAGCTGTTTGCCACCGAACACTTGTTCACGCGTGTAAATAATCTTGAAGTCGTGCAGCACATTTAGCGTCGTCATGGTCGCCCCGACGTCCGCGACCGCGACGATTTTACCTCTGCCTTCATCCGGCAACTGTAAGCCGATCAGGCCAAACGCCGTCTCCATGGCGAAGGCTTCCACGTCCACGATCTTAGGCGCCAGACCGCCTAACTCCACGGCGGCGACGCGCACATCCACATTCTCACTGCGGGAGGCCGCCAGGAGGACGTCCACGGTATCGGGCTTCTTTTCGGAGGGGCCCAATATCTGGAAATCCAGATTGACCTCCTCCATGGGATAGGGAATATATTGATCCGCTTCCAGACGTATCTGACCCTCCATGTCGGTCTCCGACAAGGCGGCCGGCATGGAAATGACCTTGGTAATCACCGCTGAGCCGGCCACGGCCACCGCGGCGTGCTTGAGCCGGGTGCCCGAACGCTTCACCGCCTTTTCGATGGCGGAGCCCACGGCTTCGACATCGGCAATGCTTTTTTCCACCACGGCATGGGGCGGAAGGGGAACTACCGCATAGCTCTCCACCCGGTAGCGGGAACCGCTTTGGCCCAATTCCAATAGCTTTACCGCCGTAGAGCTGATATCCAGTCCCAGTACGGCGGAACCTTTCCTTTTAAAGAAACGCAAGGCAGATCCTTTTCACGTTCTCAGTTCAGTCCATGTGGGCTATATATTAAGGTCAAAGCACCTTAACCCACAATCAACCATAATCAATAAGCTTAGTAAACTCAACACAGTTCGCTTCAGCTTATCGGAACCTTTATACTAAACCTTAACTAAATTTCCTTTGACTCAGTTCACACTCACCTTCCATCGATGAAATCCTTCGTTAAAATTTTGCGCCTGGGCCTGATTTCCGCGGCCGGTCTGGCCCTGACCGGCCTCATCGTTGCCGGCGGACTATATCTGTATCTTTCCCCCCAACTGCCCTCTGCGGACACCTTGCGGGACGTTCGCTATCAGGTCCCGCTGCGCATCTATAGCCGGGACGGTAAACTGCTGGCCGAATATGGGGAGATGAGACGCTCGCCGGTCAAATTAAGCGAAGTGCCGGACCTGATGGTCAAGGCGGTATTGGCCGCCGAAGACGACCGCTTTTACGAACATCCCGGCGTCGATTATCAGGGCCTGTTGCGAGCAGCCTGGCATCTGGTAACCACCGGTCGAAAAACCCAGGGCGGCAGCACCATCACCATGCAGGTCGCCCGCAATTTCTTCCTGGGACGGGAAAAGACCTATCTGCGCAAATTCACCGAAATCCTGCTGTCCTTGAAAATCGAGCACGAGTTCAGCAAACAAGAAATCCTCGAACTTTATCTGAATAAGATTTATCTCGGTCAGCGTGCCTATGGCATCGCAGCGGCGGCCCAAGTCTATTACGGCGTAGAGTTGCCGAAACTGAGCCTGGCGCAAATGGCCATGATCGCCGGCCTGCCTAAGGCACCATCGCGCTATAACCCCATCGCCGATCCGCCGCGGGCCTTGGAGCGGCGTAACTACGTGTTGGGCCGCATGCGCGCCCTGGGCTTTATCAGCGAGGAAGCCTATAGCTCCGCTCTGCACCAGCAAGACGACGCCACGCTTCACAGCCTCACTATCGAGGCGGAAGCACCATATCTAGGCGAACTGGTGCGCGCGGAAGTCGTGAAACGCTATGGCGAGGACGCCTATACCGCAGGCTACAAAGTCTTCACCACCGTCGACACGCGCCTGCAGACCGCCGCCAACACCGCGTTGCGCGATGCCTTACTGGCTTACGATCGTCGTCACGGTTATCGCGGACCGGAAGCCCGGGTAAACCTATCCCCCCAGTCGGATGCCGAGACATGGTCGGCCGCCCTCGCCAATCGCGACCCGGTTGGGACCTTGCAAGCCGGCTTGGTGGTGAAGATCGGGACCACGGATATCCAGGTCTACTTAAAGGACCAGGGCATAATCACCATTCCCTGGGAGGGCCTGGAATGGGCTAGATCCTATATCGACGACAATCATGTGGGCTCCCCTCCGCAGAACCCGGCCGACATCGTCAAGCTGGGAGACATCATCCGCGTACAATCCCAACCCGATGGCCAGTGGCGACTGGCGCAGATTCCTGGGGTGGAGGGCGCCTTGGTGTCTTTGCGGCCTGATGACGGCTCTGTCATAGCCATCGTGGGCGGATTCGATTTCTTCAAGAGCAAATTCAATCGCGCCACGCAGGCCTCCCGCCAGCCGGGTTCAAGCTTCAAGCCCTTTATTTATTCGGCGGCACTTGAACAGGGAATGACCCCGGCCACACTCATCAATGACGCACCGGTGGTGTTCAAAGATCCGGGCCTGGAAGACACCTGGCGTCCCGAGAATTACTCCGGCCGCTTTTTCGGTCCTACTCGCCTGCGCGAGGCCTTGGTCCATTCCCGCAACCTGGTATCAATCCGGGTACTGCGGGCCATCGGAATCGATACCACCATCGATTATGTGTCTCGCTTCGGTTTCGACAAAAGAGCCATGCCGCATAATTTATCCCTGGCCCTGGGCAGCGGGGTGGTGACCCCGCTGGATTTGGCCTCAGGCTATGCGGTATTTGCCAATAGCGGCTATCGTGTCCAGCCCTATTTCATCGATCACATTGAAGATATCAACGGCAAGGTATTGGAGACGACCGCCCCTGTTCACGTGTGCAAAGACTGCGAAAACTTACCAGCCGATCAAGCCAAGGCGGAACATATCGCCCCGCGGGTGATCACCGCACAAAATGCCTATTTGATGACCAGCATGATGCGTGACGTCATCCGCCGCGGCACCGGCAGACGAGCCAGGGTACTGCGCCGCCATGATCTCGCCGGCAAGACAGGCACCACCAACGACCAGCGCGACGCATGGTTTGCCGGCTTCAATCCCGATGTGGTCACCGTGAGCTGGGTGGGATTCGACGACACCCACTCCCTGGGCAACGCCGAAACCGGCGCACGGGCGGCACTGCCCATGTGGATAGACTTCATGCGCGCGGCCCTGCAAGGTCTTCCCGATCATTCCTTTGAACAACCGCCCGGCCTGGTAACCGTGCGTATAGACCCCAACACCGGCTTGCTCGCCGACAGCAAGGACCGCAAGGCCATCTTCGAAACCTTCTTCGCCAATCATGTTCCTACCCGGGAAGCGGGATCCGGCTCCACTAACGTCGATGGCAGCCACAACAGCGCCCCGCCCATCCCGGAGCAACTCTTTTAAGTGGGCCTGCATCATGAACAATCGCCGCAGCAACACCAACGACGTCCGTATGCGCCAGCGCATCGCCGCCGAGGCCGCGCGCATCATGAGCGAGGAGCATCTCTCCGACTATTACCGGGCAAAACATAAGGCAGCGGCCCGCTTGGGTGCCGCCAATACCCGCAATCTTCCGCGCAACGACGAAATCGAAAAGGCGCTGCTGGAATACCAAAGGTTGTTCCGTGCTGACAGCCAACCGCTGAGGCTCAAGAGGCTGCGGGAAACGGCGTTGCGCGCCATGGAATTCCTGGCGTCCTTCAATCCAAGGTTGGTAGGACCGGTGTTGCGAGGAACTGCCGACGAACACACCGAAGTCACGCTCCATGTCTTCGCCGATACGCCCGAGGAGATCGGGCTGTTCCTCCTGGAACAAGGCATCCCCTATAAGAACGGCGAAAAGCGGGTCATGCTGGCCGGCGGTGAAAGTGCCGTCTGTCCCGCTTATTTCTTCATCGCCGAAGAAGTGCCCATGCGCCTGGTGACCTTCCCTACCAAGGGCATACGCCAGGCGCTGCGCAGCGAGGTGGACGGTCGCATCGCGCAACGCGCCGCGCTCAGCGAGGTACGCGCACTTGTGGAAAACAGCTGATCATCGAATTACGGATTTGATTCGGTTTCCAGGTGACTGACTTGGGCTGAACGCTTACTGCTGACGGTTCGCTGTGCCACACCTACAGCCCATCGTTCCACTAATCGGTATTGCGCGCATCACCATTAAGTTCCCCGTCTATACCGCCCTTATGCGCGGCCTGTTTGCGCTTGCGGATGGGTACGTAATCCCGGCAGGCGGGACCGATATAGAGTTGACGCGGCCGACCGATTTTCTGGTCGGGTTCACCGATCATCTCCATCCATTGCGCCACCCAGCCTACCGTGCGGGCGATGGCAAACATTACTGTGAACATGTTGGTGGGAATTCCCAAGGCCTTATAGATCAGACCGGAATAGAAATCAACGTTGGGATAGAGTTTGCGCTCCACGAAATAATCATCTTTGAGCGCCACCTCTTCAAGACGCAACGCCAGTTCGAAAAACGGATCGCGGTCGTCGCCCAATTTGTCCAGCACTTCGTGGCACATCTTGCGGATGATGCGCGCCCGCGGATCATAGTTTTTATAAACGCGGTGGCCAAAACCCATGAGACGAAAGGGATCATTTTTATCCTTGGCCTTGGCAATATATTCGGAAATGTTTTTTATGTCGCCGATTTGAGCCAGCATACGCAGCACCGCCTCATTGGCGCCGCCGTGGGCGGGGCCCCACAACGCCGCAATGCCCGAGGAAATACATGCAAAAGGATTGGCCGCGGAACTCCCGGCCAGGCGCACCGTGGAGGTGCTGGCATTTTGTTCGTGATCCGCATGCAGGATAAATATCAGATCTAAAGCCTTCTCTGCCACCGGATCCACCTGATATTCCTCGGTGGGCAAGGCAAACATCATGCGCAAGAAATTACCTGTGTAGCTCAGGCTGTTTTTCGGGTAGACAAATGGGGTACCGATGGAGTGTTTATAGCTGGCCGCGGCAATGGTCGGCATCTTGGCGATCATGCGATGTGCGGCGATTTCGCGATGTTGGGGATTACGAATATCGGTCGAGTCGTGATAGAAAGCCGAGAGCGAGCCCACTACGCCCACCATGGTCGCCATGGGGTGAGCATCATGATAGAAGCCTTGATAGAAGCTCTTCAGGCTTTCATTGATCATGGTGTGGTGAATTATCACTTCGGTGAACTTGGTGAGCTGCGCTTCGGTAGGCAATTCGCCGTACAGCATCAAATAAGCCACCTCAAGAAATGAACTCTTCTCCGCCAACTGCTCGATGGGGTAACCGCGATACAACAACACACCTTGATCACCGTCGATGAAGGTGATGGCGCTGCGGCAACTGGCGGTGGAGACAAAGCCCGGATCGTAAGTGAAATAGCCGAAATCGCGATAGAGCGCACCGATATCAACGACCGGTGGGCCATGTGTTCCTTGCACGACCGGCAATTCAATGGTTTTGCCGCTGGCATTATCGGTCAACGTCAGGGTGTGTTTTTTATCGACCATGGAGGTGGCTCCTCAGGACTGGACGCCCGCCGGCTGGCTTATGACAAACCGGACAGACTTGCCCGCACCGCTTCGCCGGAACGAAGCAAGGCACGACTTTCTTCATCGGTTAGCGGCAATTCAAGCACTTTTTCCACACCGGACAAACCCAATACCACTGGAACCCCCATGGCGATATCGCGCTGGCCGTATTCACCGTCCAACAGGGCGACACACGGCAGGATGCGTTTACGATCGCGAATCACCGCCTCCACCATGGTGGCTATAGACGCCGCGGGGGAATCATATGCGCTGCTGGCCTGTTTCAAGGCCAGAATCTCCGCACCGCCTTGGCGGGTATGCTCGATAAGCCGGGCGATCGTGGCCGGATCGAGGATATGCTTGATGGGAATGCCGTTGATACAGGTGTACGCGGGCAAGGGCACCATGGCATCACCGTGACCGCCGATTACCATTGCGGTGATGTCGCGGACCGAATATCCGCTGGCCTGCGCCACGAAGCTTGCCATACGGGCACTATCCAATACACCGGACAGGCCGAGGATGCGCTGGCGCGGCCAGCCGGTCTGACGCCAAGTGGCATAGGTGAGCACATCCACCGGATTGGTGACCATCAGCACCATGGCCTGAGGCGCGAAGCGCAGTACTTCATCTACCACGGAGCGAATCACAGTCAGGTTGGCATCGCGCAAATCGTCACGGCTCATACCCGGCTTGCGCGCTTGTCCCGCGGTGATAATAACCAGATCGGCATCACTCAACAGGGCGGGATCGGCACCACCGACAACACGGGTATCAAAACCGAACAGCGGTGCGGACTCTTGGATATCCAGAGCAATACCGCGTGCCACGCTCTCCCGGGTCCCCAGTAATACCAGTTCGTGACACAAGGATTGCTGGGCCAGAATCTGTGCCGTGGACTCCCCCACCCGCCCCGGGCCGACCACCGCAATCTTGTGCATAGCTTGCTCCTCCTGATGTTGCCGGTAATCCTCTAGTACAAACCGAATCCGCGACTCTGCATCAGTATGCACCAAGATGAAGGGTGCAGGCCCGCGTTAAGCCGGATAAAAATCCGGGTAGTTCTGTCGCGCCACACCGGTTTCCACCGCGGCCCGCGCTACCGCCGGCGGCACATAATCGATCAAGCGCGGATCCAAAGGCTTGGGCATGATGTACTCCGCACCGAATTCCAGATGCTGCAAGTTATAGGCACTGAGCACATCGGCCGGTACCGGCTCGCGAGCCAATGCACATAAGGCATGGACCGCGGCGATCTGCATGGCTTGATTGATGCGCGTCGCCCGCACATCCAGGGCACCGCGGAAGATAAAGGGAAAACCCAGCACGTTGTTCACCTGATTGGGGTAATCGCTACGTCCTGTGGCCATGATCAGATCGCTGCGCACCGTGTGCGCCAACTCCGGACTGATCTCCGGATCGGGATTGGAGAGTGCGAAGATCACCGGCTTGGCCGCCATGACCGCCAACATCTCCGCCGTGACCAGATCCGGACCCGAAAGGCCGATGAACACATCAGCACCCTCCATGGCATCCCCCAGGGTGCGCTTCTCAGTATCAATGGCGAACTCGCGTTTATAGACATTGAGGTCGTCGCGACCGCTATGGATGACACCGCTGCGGTCCACTAGCGCGAGATTCTCCTTCCGTGCTCCCAAGCCCAGCAACAACTGCATGGAGGCAAGGGCCGCCGCGCCGGCACCCAAACAGACGATGCGCGACTCCGCCAACTTCTTGCCTTGCAGTTCCAAGGCGTTCAACAGACCGGCGGTGACTATGATGGCCGTGCCGTGTTGATCGTCGTGAAAGACGGGTATATCCAATCGGCGGATCAACTCCTCCTCGATCATAAAACAATGCGGTGCGGCGATATCTTCCAGATTGATGCCGCCGAAAGTGGGGGCAATGGCGACCACGGTTTCAATGAAGGCCTCGGGCGAGCGCGCATCCACTTCGATATCGAATACATCGATATTGGCGAATTTCTTGAACAACACTCCTTTACCTTCCATCACCGGTTTGCCCGCCAAGGCGCCGACCTTACCCAGGCCGAGCACGGCGCTGCCGTCGGTGATAACCGCCACCAAATTGCCCTTGGCGGTATAGCGATAGGCCGCCTCGGGATCGGTTTCAATGGCCCGAACCGGCTCGGCCACACCCGGGGTGTAGGCCAGCGATAAATCCTCCTGGCTCAGGCAGGGTTTGGTAATGGAGATACCGATCTTGCCGGGATGGGGTAGCTCGTGATAATCCAGGGCGGCCTGTTTGCGATCTTTATGCATGGTTTGTTACCTGATAGAAAAATTCAGCGGCTGTTCAAAGCAGCAGTCCAATAAGCACCTTAGCTTAAGCCAGTCGATCACAAATTCCCATGGCGAGATGAGACTGGAATACTGTATCGGTCATAGAAATCCGCAAAAATCCGATTTCCAGCGGTTTAAGGATTCACCAACTCTAGATCCGTGGGATAGCGCAGACGCAGTTGCAGCTCATCATGATATGGATATACCCAGCCCCGCACCATGACCTGCCTGTGCACCAGTTGATCCCAGGACCATGCCGAAAAATAATGGAGATCCTGGCGGGCGATGCGTACCCCCACCTTTCCCTCCAGATCCAGCCATAGCGAATGTGCGCTCCGACCGATATGGGTGATACTCCCTGTGATCACATGATAGCCACGCGCAGTGTTCGGCAACCGTGTGGAGGCGATGGCGTGATACTCGGACAGCGCCCAAATTCCCGCTGCACCCGCTCGGGCACGCCGTTCGGCGGCTTGATAACATCCTGCGTTCCAATCATTGGGCGGAATGATCAGCAGCGTGGCGTAACCCTTTTCCAGCAGCCACGCAGAGAGGCTGGTACCATCGGCTAGAAAAGCGTGGGCGAGGAGGCGGCCGTGGACATCGCGGCGGGTCTGGTCAAGGCGCAGGTCCAATTCCGACCGGTCCCGGAGCAAGGCGCGCAGGGCGTCGCGGGCAACCACTGAGAAGGCTTGATCGGGTTTACCCTCCCGGCCCAGTTCCGGCGTATCGATGCCGATCAAGCGCAGCCTGCGTCCATCTCGAAGGGTAACCGTATCGCCGTCGTAGATATGGTCCACCTTGACGTGCTGATCGATATGATCGGCGCCGCACTGGCGGTTGGCAGCTGAGCTAAACGGTGGGAAGACGCAAAAGCAAGCCCCGAGCAAGGTGGCGAGCTGAAAACAAAAAAGGGCGCGTTTACGACGCGCCCTTTCCTTCACTTCCGTCGTCACTGACGGCCTAGCCGCGGTTCATACCATACTTCTGGCGGAATTTATCCACACGTCCGGCGGTATCCACAAGTTTTTGTTTACCGGTATAAAACGGGTGGCATGCCGAGCACACGTCCAAGTGCAGATCACGCCCTACCGTAGAACGTGTGGTAAAGTTATTCCCACAACTGCAAGTTACCTTGATTTCGCTGTAGGTGGGGTGTATATCCGGTTTCATGTCGCACCTCGATTAATCGCCTAGCGGGAAAAACTGACCATGGCCCCGCCCAAAGAGCCGGCAATGATACGCAAATCCACTAAAACCGGCAAGAGGCGTTCATAAAAAGGCGTATTTTTCAATAATGAGGCGGAGCGGCCGATATACTCATTAGTGTAACCCATTGCTTCGATTAGCAGGAATGTAACTTTTAGGGAAGTGCATCATGGCCCAACAGCGCCCCCAATCCACCTTAAAGCATGACTATCTCGGCCTGGATGCAGAGTCCATCAAGCTATCCCTGGCCAACCGCTTGGAGTATTCCGCTGGCAAGGATATCTATACCGCCACCGAGCGCGATTGGTATCACGTAGCGGCCTACGTGGTGCGCGACCGCCTTATGGAACGCTGGATGGAAACCCAGCGAGCCTACTATCGCGCCCATTCCAAGCGCATCTACTACCTATCCTTGGAATTCCTGATCGGTCGCACCTTGACTAATAGCATGATAAACATGGAGTTTATAGATGAATTTGCCGAGGCTATGCGCCAGCTGGACCTGAATCTGGAAACTATACGCGCCCTGGAACCGGATGCGGCGCTGGGCAACGGCGGCCTGGGCAGACTGGCCGCCTGCTTCTTGGATTCCATGGCCACCCTAGGCCTACCGGGCTACGGGTACGGAATCCGCTATGAATACGGGATGTTCAAGCAGCGCATCGAAAATGGCCATCAAATGGAGCATCCGGAAAACTGGCTGCGCTACGGCAATCCCTGGGAGTTTCCCCGCCCGGAAGTACTGTATCCGGTGAAGTTCTACGGCCGGGTGGTGGAATATCCGGACGACAAGGGCCAAAAGCGCTACCACTGGGTGGGTACGGAAGACGTGATGGCCATGGCCTATGACACCCCCATCCCCGGCTTCGGCACCAACACCGTCAATAACCTGCGACTGTGGTCGGCCAAGGCCAGCCGCGACTTCGACCTGCGCTATTTCAATGAAGGCAATTACATCAAGGCGGTGGAACAGAAAAACGAATCGGAAAACCTGTCCAAGGTCCTCTATCCCGACGACACCACCTTTACCGGCCGGGAACTGCGCCTTAAGCAACAGTATTTCTTCGTCAGCGCCTCGCTGCAGGATATCTTTCGCCGCTACCTGAAGTCCCACGACAATTTCGACGCCTTGCCCGATCAGGTAGCGATTCAACTCAACGACACCCATCCGGTGCTGGCGATTCCCGAACTGATGCGCATGCTGATGGATATCCATCATCTGGAATGGGACAAGGCCTGGGACATCACCCGCCGCACCTTTTCCTACACCAACCATACCTTGCTGCCGGAAGCCTTGGAGACCTGGCCAGTGACCTTGCTGGAGCAGATTCTGCCGCGTCACTTGCAGATCATCTTTGAAATAAACCACCGCTTCCTCAAGGGCGTGATCCACGCCTGCCCCGGTGACAGCGAACGTCTGCGCCGCATGTCCTTAATCCATGAAGACGGCGATCGCAGGGTGCGCATGGCTCACTTGGCGGTGGTGGGCAGCCACAAGGTGAACGGCGTTGCCAAGATCCATACCGATCTCATGAAGACCACCATATTTCGTGACTTCAACGAACTCAGCCCCGGCAAGATCGTCAACAAGACCAACGGCATCACCCCGCGCCGCTGGTTGCACATGGCCAACCCCGGACTTTCGCAGCTCATCAGTTCCCGCATCGGCAACGATTGGGTCAAGGACCTTGACCAATTACGCCGCATCGCACCAGCGGCCGATGACGCCCAATTCCGCGCGCAATTTTCCGCCGTAAAACAAAACAACAAGAATCGTCTATCCGACTTTATCCTCAGCCAGTGCGGGATCGAGATCAACCCCCAGTCCCTGTTCGATGTGCACGTCAAACGCATTCATGAATACAAACGCCAGCTCTTGAACGTGCTGCACGTCATTACCCTGTACAACCGCATCCGCCACAGCAGCAGTGCGCCGCGCGTTCCGCGCACCATCATTTTCGCCGGCAAGGCGGCGCCGGGCTACGCCATGGCCAAACGCATCATCAAACTCATCAACGATATCGCGGACATCGTCAACAATGACCCCGCCATCGGCGATCAACTCAAGGTCGTATTTATCCCTGATTACAACGTGTCGGTGGCGGAAATCATCATACCCGCCTGTGAATTGTCCGAGCAGATCTCGACGGCCGGCACCGAGGCCTCCGGCACCAGCAACATGAAATTCGCTCTCAACGGCGCATTAACCATCGGCACCTTGGACGGCGCCAATGTGGAAATTCGCGAGGAAGTGGGACAGGACAATATCTTTATCTTCGGGCTTACCGCCGACGAAGTGGCAGCGCAGCATGCCGAGGGCTACAATCCGTGGGACTACTATCACGCCAATCATGAATTACAGCAGGCGCTGGACATGATTAAGACCGGCTACTTTTCGCCGGACGAACCCAATCTGCACAAGCCCATTGTCGACCATCTTACGGACGGCGGCGATCCCTACTTATTGTTGGCGGACTACGCCTCTTACATTTCCTGCCAGGAATGGGTGGCGGAACTCTACACCAACCGCGATGAATGGACGCGTAAGGCCATTCTCAACGTCGCCCATATGGGGAAATTTTCCTCTGACCGCACTATCCGTGAATACGCGGAGGATATCTGGGACGTGAAACCGGTGGCGATCGAACTCCCGACCAGTCGTTAGGAACGCTTCATCGACTCGAAGAACTCCGAATTGGTCTTGGTGGCCTTGAGTCTATCGAGAATGAATTCCATCGCCGCCAGTTCCTCCATGGGATGCAGCAGCTTGCGCAATATCCACATCTTCTGCAGCTCGTCGGGGTGGGTTAGCAACTCCTCGCGACGGGTGCCGGAGCGATTGATGTTGATGGCTGGATAGATGCGTTTTTCCGCGATCTTGCGGTCGAGATGAATCTCATTGTTACCCGTGCCCTTGAATTCCTCGTAGATCACATCATCCATACGCGAACCGGTTTCGATCAGGGCCGTGGCGATGATGGTCAGGCTGCCGCCCTCCTCGATATTACGCGCCGCGCCGAAAAAGCGCTTGGGGCGCTGCAAGGCATTGGCGTCCACGCCGCCGGTCAGCACCTTACCGGAAGAGGGAATGACGGTATTGTAGGCCCGTGCCAAACGGGTAATGGAGTCCAACAGAATCACGACATCGCGCTTATGTTCCACCAGGCGCTTCGCCTTTTCGATGACCATCTCCGCCACCTGCACATGGCGGGTAGCCGGTTCATCGAAGGTACTGGAGATCACTTCGCCACGTACTGAACGTGCCATCTCCGTCACCTCTTCCGGCCGCTCGTCAATCAACAATACCATGAGATAGCACTCAGGGTGATTGTGCGCCAAAGAGTGTGCGATATTCTGCAGCATCATGGTCTTACCCGCCTTGGGCGGCGAGACGATCATCCCGCGCTGCCCCTTACCGATGGGAGCCACGAGATCGATGATTCTGACGGTGATGTCCTCGGTGCTGCCATTACCTAACTCTAAATTGAGGCGCTTGTTGGCGAACAGCGGGGTGAGGTTTTCGAACAGGATTTTGTTTTTGGCGTTTTCCGGCGACTCGTAATTGATCTCATCCACTTTGAGCAGGGCGAAGTAACGCTCACCCTCTTTGGGCGGCCGGATCTTACCCGCCACCGTGTCGCCGGTGCGTAAATTAAACCGTCTGATCTGGCTGGGAGACACGTATATGTCATCGGGGCCGGCCAGATAGGAGCTGTCGCTCGATCGCAAAAATCCGAAACCGTCTTGCAGGATTTCCAAGATACCATCACCGAAGATGTCTTCGCCCTTTTTGGCATGGGCCTTTAATATGGCGAAGATCACGTCTTGTTTACGTGACCGGGCCATGCCCTCGATGCCCATAGAGTCGGCGATTCCTAACAGTTCAGTAGGGGATTTTTGCTTCAATTCAGTAAGATTCATGCTTGCGGCTTTCGGATTAACTTGTTTATTTAGATGATAGAGACGAAAGGGTAGAAATGAACCGGTTGACTGGCCGGATTTTACTAATAGTATTGGGGATATGCCGAGTCGAGGCGGCTGGTCAGCAGCAGTAATAATTTTTTTCGAAACTTACCATTACCATCGGTCCGCGTCTAGTGTTTCTTTAGGCGGACCGCACCGTTACAAATTGCTATCGATGAACGCCGTCAATTGTGACTTTGATACAGCTCCCACCTTGGTTGCCTCGACATTACCGCTTTTAAATATCATCAAGGTCGGGATCCCGCGTATGCCATATTTCGGCGGTGTCGCCGGGTTTTCATCAATATTCAATTTGGCGACCTTCAACTTACCGTCATAATCCTTGGATACGTCATCCAAAATCGGGGCAATCATCTTACAAGGACCACACCAATCGGCCCAAAAATCCACCAACACCGGTTTATCTGCCTTGAGAACCTCACTATCAAACGTAGCATCAGTGATATGAACAATCTCGCTCACTTATGATCTCCCTCGCACAGAATTGAACTACAGTGGGTTACCCAAACTTTGCGGCGCATACTGCACGCCACCAGCCTAAAACTTAAACTACGAAAGGTTAAGATAGCCTATCCGCTGCCCGATCGCAATGTCGGTGCCGATGCTAACCCGCCAAACAATACCGTAATATCGTAACCAAGAACAAGGTTTCTGTTATGCTGGGCGCAAATGAGCGAGCAACATCTGACCAATACCCCCCTTTCCAGCCTTAAGCTACCGGAAGCGCTACTCAAAGGGATAAGCCACGCCGGTTTTGCCAATTGCACACCGATCCAGGCCAAAACCCTGCCCCTCGCCTTGACCGGCGTCGACGTGGCGGGACAGGCTCAAACCGGTACCGGCAAGACCGCCGCCTATTTGCTGGCCACCATGGCCTATCTCCTGGAGCGCCCGTCCCCGCCGAACCGCAGCCAACGTCAGCCCCGCGCCCTGATCGTCGCTCCAACTCGGGAGTTGGCAGTACAAATTCATAAAGATGCGGAACTGCTGGGGCGTTACACTGACCTGATTTTAGCGGTTGTGTATGGCGGAGCCGGCTATGATACGCAGCGCAAACGCCTCGAAGAGGGGGTCGATATCTTAATCGGTACGCCCGGCCGGCTCATCGATTATTTCCAACAGCATGTTTTCGACCTCAGGGCCGCGCAAGTAGTGGTCTTGGACGAGGCCGATCGCATGTTCGACCTGGGCTTCATCAAAGACATAAGATTCTTATTGCGGCGCCTGCCCAAACCCGAAAAACGCCTGAGCATGTTGTTTTCGGCCACGCTCTCTTTCAAGGTCACCGAGCTGGCCTATGAACACATGAACAATCCCCAGCTTATCCAGGTGGAAACCGATAAGGTCACGGCAAATCAAGTCCGCGAAATCAGTTATTATCCGGCCAACGAGGAAAAAATCCCCTTATTGATCGGTTTGCTGCGCGCCATGCAGGCCACCCGCACCATGGTCTTCGTCAATACCAAGCGCACCGGGGAAGAAGTACACGCCTACCTGGAACGCAATGGTTTTCATGTGGCCACCCTGTCCGGCGATGTCCCGCAGAAAAAACGGCTGCAATACCTGTCGCAATTCGAAAAAGGCGAGATCCCCATTATGGTGGCCACCGATGTCGCAGCACGCGGCCTGCACATCCCCGACGTCAGCCATGTATTTAACTTCGATCTGCCGCAGGACGCCGAGGATTACGTACACCGCATCGGCCGGACCGCACGGGCCGGCGCCAGCGGCGATGCCGTGAGCTTTGTATGCGAAACCTACGCCTTTTCCCTGCCGGACATCGAAAAATATATCGGTCACGCCATCCCCAGCGCGCCCGTCACGCCGGAACTGCTGGCGGAGGTCCAGCGTCCGCAAACTATCCACCGCCACCGTCACGACGCCAAACGCAGCGGCAAACCCCGGGACGACGGCCGCGGCGGGCCGCGGCGGCGTAGCGGGCGATCACGCAAACCCCACGCCACCAACACCAGCCAGGGTACGTGATAATATTTGCCCCGTCGCAGCGCCGCCACGGAACAACAGATGTCACGCACCCTCGACACACTCAATCCCCGCACGGCCCTGGCCGAAATGGCCCGGGACTTTCACGGCCGTGGCTGGATGGCGGGCACTGCCGGCAATCTAAGCGCCCGCGATCCGCACCAGGCCTCCAGCTTTTGGATCACCGTCAGTGGCTTGGCCAAAGGTCGCCTGGATAGTGACGACTTCCTGCGTATCGATCTTGCCGAGGACCGCGTGGTGGAACGCTTTAATGACGCGGCCAAACCTTCGGCGGAAACCTCCATCCATCGCGTTATTTACCAGCTTTTCCCTCAGGTCCAAGCCTGCTTGCACGTGCACAGCGTGGCGGCATGTCTGGCGACGGCGCGGTGTGCGGCGGATCGCAGCGAGTTGCCACTACCGGCGCTGGAGATGCTCAAAGGGCTGGGGATCTGGGAACAGCGGCCGGCCGTAGCCCTACCGCTGTTCCCCAATCACCTGAATGTCCCCGCTATCGCCGCAGAGATAAGACAACACTTTACGGCAAAGCCCCCCGTGCTGCCCGCATTCATGATCCTCGGTCATGGGATCACCGTGTGGGGTAACTCCCTGCAGGAAGCCTACAACCGCATCGAGATCGTCGAATTCCTCATGAGCTATCTCGCCCGGAGCCCCTAAGCGCCAAGGTCACGAACCGCTCTTGGCGCAACGAAAACCCACATCCTCGAGGATGGAGTCCGGATCAAGGTAGAAGCGATAGGCGCCGCGCTGAAACTGGTGCATTGCATAATGACCTTCACGCCCCCACGCCGCGCCGCGCAATACCTTGTATTTATTTCCGAAGGCATCGCTCTGATAGGTTGCGCCCGGATAGGGTTGATACCAGTCATGCACCCATTCGGAGACATTGCCCGCCATGTCGTACACGCCATAGGGAGACTTGTCGGCGGGGTAGGAACCGACCGGGGCCACACCGTCATCCCACGATTCTTCACCGGTATTACTCTTGCCGGGAGCCCATTTATCGCCCCAGGGAAACTCACTGCCGTTCGCGCCGCGCGCCGCCTTTTCCCATTCCGCCTCGCTGGGGAGGCGTTCTCCGGCCCAGCTGCAATAGGCCTCGGCATCATGCCAGCTCACATCGGTGACCGGCTCTTTGTCGAGATAGTGCAGGCGCTTGTCGACGGCATCCAGCAGGGCCTGCTTACCCATTGTGCGGGTGTCCACGTCCAAGCGGAAGGTCTTCACCGCCAGGCGCCGCAGCCTGTCGATATCCAGCTGGGATAGCGCCTTCATGCGCAGGTTCAATAAATAACCGTTCTCACCCCACATGATGGGAGGGGTATGGCCGGTTGCCGCCACGAATTTTTGATACTCCGCGTTGGTGATCTCGTAGAGATCGATGTAGTAGGCCGGCAAGTTCACCTTGTGAGTAGGGTGCTCATCCAAATACCAGGGTTTGATGGTGCCCACCCCGGTCGACTCATCTTTATTCGGCAGCTTGTCACTGCCCATCACAAAAGGGCCGGCGGGAATCAAGACCATGTCCTCCGCCGAGGTTACCGCCTTACCCACTGCGTTCGCCGCCAGTACGCCGCCGCTTGCCAGGATACACGCCAGCACCGCAGCGCATGACTGTAGCGGACTTATCGATTTCAACTTCATGGCATTTTCTCCGTTACGTTACTGGCGTGAACCTGATCACCGGGCGCGGCATCCTTCGCACAGCGGAAGCCAAAACTCTTGTTATGGGTGGTGCGAATAAAGAAGGAGCGATTGAACACCGGCGCCGAAATTCCGCATTTATAAAAAGAGCAATCCCACCACGACCCGCCCTTCAGAGTCTTGTAGATCTCACCGTAATTTTCACTGGGGTGTTTATTGCCTGGATAGGCCTTGTACCATGACGAGGTCCATTCCCAGACGTTGCCGGACATATCATATATGCCATAGGGACTGACGCCATTGGGAAACGAGCCGACCGGCATGGTATCGCCTTCCTGTTTCAGCACTTCCCAGCGTTGCGGGGTGTTGGCCTTGTCGGTATCAAACTCGTTACCCCAGGGAAACATGCGACCATCCGTCCCGCGCGCCGCCTTTTCCCATTCCTGGTCGGTAGGCAAGCGCTTACCCGCCCAGGTGCAATAGGCTTCGGCGTCATACCAGGTCACTTCCGTCACCGGATGATCGGCCTTGCCGGCCGGATAGGTACGATTGCGAAAATGGGAAGGGGAGTGACGCCCGGTGGCGTCTATAAACTTCTTATACTGCGCATTGGTCACCTCGTAATAATCTATCCAATAGTTTTTAAGATAGACCTTGTGCGCCGGTCCCTCATCGGGCATACGATCGTCAAAACCCATGGTGAACTCGCCCGCCGGGATCAACACCATGGGATTGGGGTCAGCGGTGACTTTGGGGTGCTGCGGGTACGAGGTCCCGGCCGCTTTCGGCTGTGTCTCGGACGGCGAACCGGCCTGTGCCACCACGTTCAGATGGGCCGGACTCATGCCACCATGGCAGGTGGTGCAACTGCTATCGGTCTTGACGGCCAAGGTGCTGTGATTGGCGCCGGTGTGGCATTGAGAACATTCCGTCGTTGGCAGCACGGCACCCGCGACCTGAGCAGTCGTAATGGCGATCAAACAAGCGAGCCAAAGTAGCGGCGCTCGTAAACTATATCTCATGGGCGATTTCCTTTACTGCTTTAAGGACAATGAATAACGCAATGACGGCCTGGCAAGACGTGAGGCGCTACTCTAGCAATTTGTGTATATCCCGCCAACAACAGCACTGTTTTTTATCGGCGACACCTTGACAGCCTAATTACCCCATGGCATAACTTCGCGTCACGCCGCATAGGCTGATATAAATAAAGTGAGGGGAGCGGGGGAAAAGGTGCATCCATCAGGACGCGCAAGACCTATACCCTCAATTAATAAACGTCCCTATATCCGTTAAGCCCTCTCATGGGGCGGCCGGATAATAATTGACCATAACGATCCAAAGGAGATACACATGAAAGCACGTTGGTTGAGCGTCTCTGCAGCAACCGTGTTGGCCTTGGCCGCCGCCCAGGCTAATGCTGAAGAAGGTCTGGAACTGGCTAAGAAGAGCGGCTGCCTCGCCTGCCACGCCGTTGATCACAAAGTCGTCGGTCCCGCCTGGCAGGACGTCGCGAACAAATACAAGGGTCAGTCAGAAATTTCCGCAACCCTCACCGATGGCTCGGTGGTCAAGGGTTCACCCAAGGACGTTCTGACCCAGAAGATTCACAAAGGCGGTAAGGGCAACTGGACCGAGGTGACTCACGGCGTACCGATGCCTCCCTACTCACCCCGCGTCTCCGATGCCGACATCTCCAAGTTGGTGGACTTCGTGCTGGGTTTGGCCAAGTAATCCTAGCCTCTAGGGTTCATGCAAAAGCCAGCCTTCGAGCTGGCTTTTGTTTTTTTATTCAATCAATTATAAAACTTCCCCCCTGTCGCCAAGCGGCGCCCGCTTAATATTCCAGTAAGTTTTATCCGGTAATATTGACTCCCTTATTACCCCATGGCATAAAGACCATGTTGAAATAAGGGTGAATCTGCTGGGCGGCAAAAGAGGGGAATACAGTCTACTTTACCGGATAGAGAGATCTATATCAGAGTAAGCACCGAAGCACCCGGGGTCGGTTGGGCCATCCGTCAAGCAGGAATTTTTTTTGACCATAGCATTATAAAGAGCTTAAGGAGAACAATCATGAAAGCACGTTGGTTGAGCATTTCTGCTGCAACAGCAATCTTGGCACTGGCCGCGGCCCAGGCGAACGCCGAAGAAGGTCTGGCACTGGCCAAGAAGAGCGGCTGCCTCGCCTGCCATTCCGTGGAGAAAAAGATCGTCGGTCCCGCCTGGCAGGACGTTTCCAATAAATATAAGGGCGATGCCGGTGCCAAAGCCCGCCTGGTGGAAAAGATCAAGAAGGGCGGCAAGGGTAATTGGACCGAAGTGACCGGCGGCGTGCCGATGCCTCCTTACTCACCGCGTGTAGCCGATGCCGACATCGAAAAGCTGGTTGATTTCGTGTTGGGCCTCGCCAAATAATTCCTCAGTCATTCGGGAATCTGCAAAAACCAGTCGCGAGGCTGGTTTTTGTTTTTCAGGCATAGTCGATTATGCCTCGGCACGACGGCGAATCATCAGTCAGCGCTTTCTGCTCATACCTCAAGCATTTCAAAATCATCTTTGCTGGCGCCACAATCGGGACAGCACCAGGTATCCGGCACATCCTCCCAAGCTGTACCCGGCGCAATGCCGTCTTCCGGGCGGCCCGCAGCCTCGTCGTAGATGAAGCCGCAGATCACACACATGTATTTTTTATAGCCTGCAGCCGGTGATTGCGCTTGCAAAGAAAACCTCCTCTATCTAGAACCGCCAAGGAACTGAATTTTCGCATGTCAGCCCATCCGGTGAAAGGGTGAAGATGTTAGAATGGCCGGCATTCCCCGGGACCTCGCAACAGAGTTCTTATACTTAGGCCCTAGCGGCAGGGAGCGTACTAAGCACTCTCTCTATTTCTTTCAAACTGTGGCGGAGACGACCCAATGATCGAACAAGAATCCCCTCCCGTAGTAATGTCCTTCGCCGGAGTGGACAGCACAGGCGGTGCCGGTATCCAGGCCGACATCGAATCCTTGGCCAGCATCGGCTGTCATGCCGCTCCCGTGATCACGGCGATCACCATTCAGGATACTCAGAACGTCAAAAGTTATGCGGCGGTCGAGGCCAATTTGGTGATAGAGCAGGCCCGTACGGTACTGGAGGACATCTCGGTAGCCGCCTTTAAGATCGGCATGCTGGGCAGCGTGGAAAATGTCGAAGCCATACATACGGTGCTTATGGATTACGCCGACATCCCCGTAGTCCTGGATCCCATCATCCTCGCCGGTGGCGGCGGCATGCTCGCCGATGACGAGCTCATCGATGCCATGGTCAATCTGCTGTTTCCCCTGACCACGATACTGACCCCCAACAGCCGGGAAGCCCGCGCCCTGGCCCCCGAGGCCGACAGCCTGGAGGCCTGCGCCCAGGAATTGCTGGAGGGTGGATGCGAATATGTACTCATTACCGGCACCCATGAACGCACAGTGGAAGTCATCAACACCCTCTATGGCAATCGGCGCCAACTGGAAAGTTACGCCTGGGAACGACTGCCCAACAGCTATCATGGTTCCGGTTGCACCTTGGCGGCGGCCATTGCCGGACTGCTCGCCCATGGCCTCGACCCGGTCGTCGCCGTGCACGAGGCGCAGGACTTCACTTGGCACAGCCTGAAGTACGGCTACCGCGCCGGCATGGGCCAGCACCTGCCCAACCGTCTGTTCTGGGCGCAGAACGAAGAGGATGAGGCGCCGTGATGCACGCTTGGCGGCACGGCCTCTATGCCATCAGCGACCCTGAGCTGAACCCGCCCCAGGACCTGGCGCTGCGCATAGACGCCGCCATCGCGGGCGGCGCCACGCTGATCCAATATCGCGACAAGACCGCAAGCGAAGCGCAGCGCCTGGAACGGGCCGGTGCCATCTTAGCGGTATGCCGTGCCCGGCAGGTGCCCATGCTTATCAACGACGACATCGCCTTGGCCGCCGCCGTCGGCGCCGACGGCGTGCATCTCGGCCGCGATGACTCGCAGCTCGCCGCCGCGCGGCAACAGCTGGGCCGCCGCGCCATCATAGGTGTGTCCTGCTACAATGAGCTGCCGCGCGCCGTCACTGCTGCGGAGCAGGGCGCGGATTACGTCGCTTTCGGGAGATTCTTTCCGTCGCTCACCAAACCTCACGCCACGCAGGCGGAAGTAGCGTTATTGAGCCGCGCCAAACGGAGCTTGAACGTCCCGATAGCCGCCATCGGCGGGATCAGCGCAGACAACGGCGCTGCGCTGATCGCGGCAGGCGCGGACCTGCTCGCCGTGATCCACGGCGTGTTCGGCCAGGCGGATGTCGCAGTGGCGGCAAGATCCATTACCGGGCTGTTCGACGACGCTGGAGTCAAGTGGCAGCCTTGGACCATAGGTGTATAGTTTTTTACCAGGAGTTATGCATGAGCCGCTCGCACGAGTTATTCATACAAGCCCAGCAGCACATCCCCGGCGGCGTGAATTCGCCGGTGCGCGCCTTTCGCGGCGTGGGCGGCGACCCGGTGTTTTTTAAACATGGGGAAGGCGCCTTTATAACCGATGAGGATGACAAGCAATATATCGATTACGTCGGCTCATGGGGACCGATGATTCTCGGCCATGCCCACCCCAAGGTGATTGCCGCCGTGGAGGAGGCCATAGGGGACGGCCTGGGATTCGGCGCACCCACCCGCATCGAGATCGAGATGGCGGACAAGGTATGCGAACTGATGCCATCCATCGAGATGGTGCGCATGGTGAGTTCAGGCACCGAGGCTACCATGAGCGCCATCCGCCTGGCCCGCGGCTACACCGGGCGCGACAAGATCGTCAAATTCGAGGGCTGCTATCATGGCCATTCCGATTCCCTGCTGGTGAAGGCCGGCTCCGGCGCCTTGACCCTGGGCGTACCCACCTCGCCCGGAGTGCCGGTAGCCCTGGCGGAACACACCATTACCCTCGACTACAACAATCTCGATCAGGTACGCGAAACCTTCGCCCATATCGGCGGCCAGATCGCCTGCATCATCGTCGAACCGGTGGCGGGCAATATGAACTGCGTACCGCCGCTGCCGGGCTTTCTCGAAGGACTGCGCAGCATCTGTGACGAATACGAAACGGTATTGATCTTCGACGAGGTGATGACGGGCTTCCGCGTCGCCCTGGGCGGCGCGCAAGAACTCTATAAAGTCGCCCCCGATCTCACCACCCTGGGCAAGGTTATCGGTGGCGGCCTGCCGGTGGGCGCCTTCGGCGGCAAGCGCGAGATCATGGAAAAGATCGCGCCCCTGGGTCCGGTCTATCAAGCGGGCACACTGTCTGGGAATCCGGTGGCCATGGCGGCGGGCCTGGCGACCCTAGAGGAGATCGCGCAACCCGGCTTCTTCACCGCCCTGACCGAACGCACCGAGCAACTGGCCCGAGGCCTGGTGACGCGCGCCAAGGCCTTCGATATCCCCCTGGTCACCAATCATGTAGGCGGCATGTTCGGTGTGTTCTTCACCGAAGAGCAGCACGTCAAGGATTATTATCAAGTCACCAACTGCAACGTGGAACGCTTCAAGCTGTTCTTCCACGGCATGCTGGAACAAGGCATCTACCTGGCGCCCTCCGCCTTTGAGGCGGGCTTCGTCTCCGCCGCCCATGGAGAGCGCGAGATCAAAAACACCTTGATCTCGGCGGAGCAGGTGTTTTCACAACTATAACTCGCCACGTTAAGGAGACCGACATGGAGTATCGTCGCTTAGGTCACACCGACATCAAGGTCAGCACCATTTGCTTGGGCACCATGACCTTCGGCGAACAAAACACCGAAAGCGAGGCCCATACCCAGTTGGACTATGCCGTTGAGGCGGGCGTCAATTTCATCGACACCGCCGAGATGTACCCGGTGCCGCCCAAGGGCGAGACTTACGGTCGCACCGAAGAATATATCGGCAGCTGGTTGCAGCAACACGGCAATCGCGAACGCGTCATACTGGCCAGTAAAGTGGCGGGGCCAGCGCGCGATTTAGACTATTTGCGCAACGGCAAGGCGCGGCTCGACCGGACTAACATCGAAACGGCGCTGGACGGCAGCCTCAAGCGTCTGCGCACCGACTACCTGGATCTCTATCAGCTCCATTGGCCGGACCGCAAAACCAATTTCTTCGGCAAGCTCGGTTATCAGCATGACCCCACCGACGAGCCCGTCCCCATCGAAGAGACGCTGCAGACGCTGGGCGATCTGGTGCGCGCCGGCAAGGTGAGGCACATCGGCCTGTCCAACGAAACGCCCTGGGGGGCGATGCGCTTCCTGCAGGCGGCAAAGGAATTAAACCTGCCGCGGGCGGTGAGCATCCAGAATCCCTACAACCTGCTCAATCGCAGCTTTGAAATCGGCATGGCGGAAGTGTCTCATCGCGAAGAGTTGGGACTGCTGGCCTATTCACCCTTGGGTTTCGGCGTATTGTCCGGGAAATATCTGGGCGGCAATCAGCCTTCCGGCGCACGCCTGACCCTGTTCGATCGCTTTCAGCGTTATCGCGGCCAGCGCGGCCTGCTGGCGACCGAAGCCTATGTCAGCCTCGCGCGCAGCCAGGGACTCGACCCGGCACAAATGGCCCTGGCCTATGCGGCCTCCCGGCCGTTTGTCACCAGCGTAATCATCGGCGCTACCTCCTTGGATCAACTCGCAAGTAACCTGAAATCCCTGGATCTGCCTCTTTCACCGCTGGTATTGAGCGCCATCGAGGAGATTCACCGCGGCAATCCCAATCCTTGTCCGTAAACCGCACCCGTCAAACAAGTGGAAACAAGCCCATGTCGCAGCACGCCTTGAAACTCGGTTTAAGTTTGTTTTGTTTTGTCGCAGCCGTCACCGCAGCCGTCGCCACGCCGCAAATCGATAACATCAGCCCGAACACCGTTAACTACGGCAAGGGCGGGGCTGTCAATGTCAGCATCCATGATGCCAAGCCAGGCATGCGCTTGATGATTGCCCCCGGCGGTCCGACCCTGGGCGCCAGCCTGAACTTGCCCGCAGACGCCCACGATATCGCCGTGAGTGACGGTGTCGCGGTAATAGCAGGGGGAAGCGCGGGTTTTGTGGTAGTCGATCTTGATACGTTTAAGATTACCGGACGTTATCACGATGGCCGCGATTACACCCATGTCGCCCTGCAGGGCGAGCAAGTCCTGGCAACCGCTGACAGCGGCCGCCTAATCCAGGTCGATATACATGATCACGCGCATCCGCACCTGGTGCACAGATTTGAGCTCGGTGCGTCCATCACCGCCATAAGCTGGAGCGGCACGCATGTCTATCTGTTGCTGGGCAACGACGACTTGCAGGGCTTAGAACTGAGCGGCACGGCCAAACCGCGAGCCTTAGCCCGCCGGCACTTGACCAATCCCGCCACGGCCCTCGCCAGCGATGGCGACCGTGTCTTTCTTACCGAGGGTGCGCAAGGCCTGGTGATCGTCGACGGCGCCAGCGGCGAAGTCCTCGGCCGTTACCACACCACCGGACCGGCGCTGGATGTGAGCGTACAGCAAGGATTGGCCTTCATCGCGCAGGGAGACAACGGCATGCTGATATTGGATGTCCGCAATCCTATGACACCCCTTTGGATCGGCAGTCACAGCAAGCTTGGCAATGTGCAGCAGGTGAGGGTGCAATACGATCGAGCCCTGCTGAGCAATGAGCGGGGGCAGCTAGTGCTGATGGATATCAGTCGCCCGGAAATGCCGACGTCCTGGGCCGCCTATCCCCTGCACGGCGCAGTACAGGCGCTGGCATTACAAGGACATGAATCGCTGGTCGCCGCCGGCAAAGCGCTGCAAAAAATCGATTTCACCACCCAGGCCCCGCAAATCAGCAATGAAGGACTGGATGTGGGACGCGGGGTGAATTTCGGCGGTGAACGCCGCGCCTATATCGACGGCAATATCGCCTATGTGGCGGACTGGTTCTCCGGCATTCACCTCTATGACATCAGTCATCCCAATCATCTCACCCTGTTCTCCAGCTTTCACACCCCGGGCTCGTCCAAGGGCATCACGGTGCGTGACGGCATCGCCTATGTTGCCGACGACGATCACGGCCTGCAGGTCGTCGATGTCCATGACCCGCTGCAACCCAAGCTGATCGCCAACCTGCCCACCCCCGGTCTTGCCTATATTCCCAAGCTGGTGGGCGATACCCTGTATCTCGCCGGCCACCGCGGCGGGCTGCAAATCATCGATGTACACGACCCTGGCAAACCACGCCTCATCACCACCGTGGAAACACCGGGCATGGCTTGGGGCATAGCCGTGGACGGCACCACCGCCTATGTGGCCGATGACCAGGGCGGCCTGCTGCTCATCGATGTCCATGACGTCGAACATGCCCACCTGCTTGGGGAATTCAATCCCGGCGGCCGCGCCGAAGACGTGCTGGTCCGCAAGGGCATCGCCTATGTGAGTTTCTTCGATCAAGGCCTGTATATCCTGGATGTCCAAGACCCTGCTACACCCAAGCAGTTGGCGCACCTGATCACGCCTGGCAATGCCCGCGGTATCGCCGTGCACGGCGACCATCTCTACCTCGCCGATTGGCTGGCGGGCGTGGAGGTCATCGATATCCATAATCCGTCCCAACCCCGCTTGGTGGGTAGTTACGATACCCCCGGCGCGGCATGGGGCGTAAATGTTCAGGATAATTACGTCTATGTGTCGGACTGGTGGGGAGGCTTCCTGGCATTGGACGTCAAAGATCCCCAGCACCCGGTGCTTGCCAGCCGCTACCACGAACGGGGCCGCGTGGATCAGATCGCCGCGCGCGACAATTTCCTGTTCACCGCCAACGGCAGCGGCGGGCTACAGATCTTCGACAACAGAAACCCCCTCAACCCCACCTGGGTGACCGGTGTGGATACCAACCGCCCCGTCGAGCACATCATGCTCAGCAAGGACATTGCCTTTCTGGGCGAAGATAACGGCGCCGTGAGCTTGGTTAACGTCAAGAATCCCTTCGAGGCCTATGACATCGGCGAACTGGACCTGCCGGCCCCGGCCACCGCCATGGCGGCCAAGGACGGCATCGCCTATTTCGCCATCCCCAAACTCGGCATCGTCATCGCCGATGTCAGCACCCCGCGCTGGCCCAAGGAGATCGCCCGCTATATCACGCCAGTGGCCGATATTTCCCTGCACGGCGATACCCTCTATGTGCTGACTCCCGACTCGGTAGTGAAGCGGCTGGACGTGAGTGATCCCGGACATCCGGTCTTGCGCAAACAGGACGTGTTGAGCGGCGACAGCAGTCTGCTGCGCGTCCTGGGCGACGCGCTGGTGATCTATCAACCGCAGCGCGGCCTACTGGCCTTGCGTGACGCGAGTGGTGGCCTGCTGCCCACGGCCAGCTATCCCTTCAAGGGGAAGGTAAGTGACATGACGGTGGCCGGGGGCATGCTGTACGCCACGGTGCAGGATGACGGCGTGTATACATTCAGTCTCGATACCAGGGATTTCCACCTGCAAGGTTATTATCCCCTGCTGTCGCGGGCGACCCGCGTTACGGTTCACAAGGGCACGGTGTATCTTGCCGGTGAAAGCGCCATCACCGCCCTCGCGCCGCTGACGGGCTTGAGCATCGCGGAGAAGGGCACCGATCAATTCAACGTGAGTTTTCCGCCCTATACGCCGCTAGGCAGTTACAGCCTGGTGCTCAATGACGCGGATGGCGACAGCAACACCGCCGTCAACGCCATACAAGTGAGCATGCCGCGATTCTCCCGACCCAAGATTACCCCGGAAGAATTCGAACGTCTCTTGAAAGAGCAACGCGTTAAAAATCATACTCAAGCCCCGTCCGGCCAATAGCAAGGTATAGGAAAACCATCATGGCTATGGTCTCGCCGCCGACCGCCTATATACCGCTCAACAATCGGGCACGCATCGCGCAGAATCGAGATGGAGATTAGATCTCCGGAAACTCAAATGCTACGACAAGCTTATGTGTGGATGGCGGTGCTGTTGATGTGGCTGCTGCCGGTCGCGACCCCTGCCAAAGACATGAACCTCATCGTCACCCTGGATCGCGCCGATTTGCAGCGGCGTATCGATCGCATGTTTCCCATCACCCGCGAGGCGGAGCTGCTCACCGTGCACTTGCACCATCCGCAGGTAATCGTGCGCGAGCATAGCGACCGCATCGGTTTGCAGATGCGGCTTGATGCCTCCGTCGCCGAACAGTTTTCCGTCTCCGGTTCCGCCAGAGTAGACGGGGTATTGCGCTTTGCCAGCGACAGCGGAAAATTCTATCTGGACCATGCCAGCGTCGAGGAAATGCAAATCGACGGCGTACCGTCTCTGTACCTGGCCCAGATCCAACAACTGGCCGATGGCGTGGTCAGTGACTTGTTACAGGATCAGGCCATCTACACCCTGGGACAAATGGGGGAATCGAAGCGCATCATGGGCAGCGAGATCAAATCGATCAGCGTGCACAACGGCAAGGTAATCGTAGAGCTGAGTATGCCGTGATGAGGAAGGGATGCATGATAGCGGCGCACATTGCCTTCGTCAGACCGAAACCAAATGATCGTTCTTCAACTGTACATAGTGCTGCGCCGAATATTTGAACCACTTGAGTTCTTCATCGCTTAAGGCCCGCACCTGGCGGGCGGGGCTGCCGAGATAGAGATAACCACTTTCAAGAATCTTGCCTTCCGTCACCAGGCTGCCCGCTCCAAGTAAAACCTGGTCCTGCAGCACTGCACCGTCCAGGATGATCGCGCCGATGCCGATCAGGCATTCATTGCCGATGGAGCAACCGTGAATGACCACCCGATGGCCGATGGTGACATCATCGCCGATGGTCACCGCATTACCCTGGGGGCGGGCCGCATGGGGATGGGTGACGTGTACGACGCTGCCGTCCTGGACATTGCTGCGCGCGCCGATGCGGATATTGTTGACGTCTCCGCGGATCACCGTCATAGGCCAGACCGAGGAATCGGGGCCAATGACCACGTCGCCGATCACCGATGCTAGAGGATCGACATAGGCCGAGTCGTTGACGTGGGGCCAGGCGCTTTTAAAGGTGCGTAATTTCATGGTTTCATCCCATCAGAATTCATGAACGCTTTGAGTTTAGTCTCCACTATCATCTGCCCAAGTCCATAACCATAGGATACCAGGATCATGAAGGCTAGCGCTCTCAAAAACGGTACGGTATAGGAAGTGGATTCTCACGCCGACCGGTGCAGTTAATCTTCCGCGTTAACGACGGCTGCACCTTCATGAATAATGAAAACTATGAACAACAACACGCCGCCAGCAATACAAAAGACGGGGATGCTATCCCAAGGACAGCCAACAGCGTGTCGCCGACGAAACAAACCTCCCACTGGCCAGCAAGGTCCCGTTGAGCACCATCTTACGCTGGTAGGCCGGACTGGTCTCCGGGGTCAAGGCGAGAACATCGGCGCCAGTCCGATCAGGTCGATGACGATGAACAAGACCACAAAGGTGTTCAGGAGTATTTCCATGGCACACATGTAGCATCTTGTTCTGTATTAAGAATCTATAAACGAATAAATTCCGCGTCCAGCGGGTAACATGACGAATTTCAGGTATTCTTAATCGGGATTCGGCTACTCTATCCAATTATGAACTTGTATTTCTCTCTGTGGCTTTCTAACTTCAAGCGGCTGAAGGTTTCATGGCTGTGTTCCATGGCGACGCTGACGCTGCTGCTGTGTACCCCAGCCCATGGCCTGAGTGTGGTATCGCGTTCCTTTGATGAATTGGTGCAACGCGCCGACCTGATCTTGGTGGGGACGGTGAGCGAGGTACACAGCGAATTTGCTGACGACGGGCTCGATCAAAATAGCATAGTCAGCTATGTGAACTTTAACGATCTTCGGGCAGTCAAGGGTCAGGTCAACGGCGAGCCTTACGTGTTGCGGGTACCGGGCGGGGTGGTGGGGCGATTTGCCCAGGATTACCCCGGCGTCCCTGCGTTTCAAACCGGCCAGCGTTACCTGGTTTTCATTCGCGGCAATCGGCATGATTTTTTTCCGGTGGTGGGTATAAGCCAAGGCGTATTCCGCATCCTCAGCAATGCCCAGGGGCAACAGGTTGTGGTCAGGGAAGATCACGTCGGCCATGCCAGCCAACGCGCCCTGACCACGCTGACGCAAGACGCGCCCACCTTGGATAAGTTTATCCAAGATATCCGCGCCCGCCTGACGCCGGCCGCGACCGTGCCGGGCAGCAATCTGCCATGAATATTCGCCACGCACTGCTGGTGGCGGCGCTATTGTCGGGTTTACCGACACTGGCCGTCGGCTATGCCTTCGGTACCGCGTCACCCGACGGTCAAACCGTGCAACAAAATCAGGTCTACGGGACCCCGGTAATTTGGGGTAATCCCCAGCAAACCCTCACCTTGAATTTCGGCGGGGACTACGACACCAGCGCCGCGGTGGCCTTGGGGGAGTGGAATGCGGTGGGCACTGCCATGCAATGGAGCTTAGGCAGCGTAGCGGCGCAACCCTGCAATAGCGGGGACCATATCAACAGCGCTGGTTGGAGCGCCACTACCTGTGACAAAGCCGCCTTCGGCGATGCCATCGCCGTGACCAAGCGCAGCTATGAAAAAATCGGGGATACTTGGTATTTCGCCGATGCCGATATCGTCGTCGACAACTCCCAGTACTGGGATCCTCATTACGACGGTCCGCTCCGTAAAGATCATACTCAGGATTTCCGGCGGGTGATCCTCCACGAACTCGGACACGCCTTGGGTCTGGATCATCCCGACAATGCGGGACAAAACGTCACGGCGATCATGAACTCGCAGATCAGCGCCATTGATTCCCTACAGCAGGACGACAAAGATGGCATTACCGCCCTGTATGCCGGTATCACCGGCAGCAATACCGCCTTCCAATCCAGCTCATCAGGAGGTGGCGGGAGCGGCGCCTGGCTCATACCGCTGTTGGCGCTCGCCGCCTGGCTGCGACGCAAGCCCTACCACTAGCGGCAGACTATACACTTACGGCTCTTCCAAACGGGTGGTGATCATCACTTCCTTAAGCAAGGTCTTGTGTACCGGACATTTGCCGGCGATCTCCACAAGACGCCGGCGCTGCTCGGCGTCTAGCGCTCCCCGCAAGCCGATGACGATATCGAAATAATCTATCTTGCCACTGTCTTTTTCGGATGCCGCACCCTCACCGGCATGGACCTTGGCATGATGTAAGCGAACTTCCACTGCATCCAAGGGCCATTTTTTGCGGTCGGCGTACATGCGCAGGGTAATGGCGGTGCACGCGCCCAAGGCCGAGGTGAGCAGCGCGTAAGGGGAGGGTGCCTGATCACCACCGCCCACGTGCTGCGGTTCATCGGCGCTCAAGGCATGGCCGGCGGCGACTATATCCGTATAGTAGTGATCATGACCGATATGCACCGCAACCTCCCGCTCGGGTGTTGACGCAGTCGCGGCTTGCGGCGCCGTATCATGCAGATATTTTTCCACCCAAGCGACGATCAAGTTTCCTACGTAATCGGCATCGCCGTCCGCCGACAATAAATGGTCGGCCTCATCCAGGGATATGAAGCTCTTAGGATGGCGCGCGGCGCGGTAAATACGGGATGCGTTTTCCACATCCACTACCGCATCACCCGGCGCATGAAGAATCAACAAGGCCCGCTGCAAGTTGCGGATCGTGTCCTCCATACGCACTGCGGCTATATCATCGAGCCAGCCGCGACCGATGCGATAAGATTTTCCGGCCACGCTGATCTCGGCCTCACCATCCTGCTCGAGCTGGTGGCGCGCCGCGGCAAAATGATGAAAGAGGTGTTCCGGCTCGTAAGGCGAGGCGAGCGTCACCACCGCCTTGCTGGCGGGGATCTGCCCGGCGGCGGCAAGCACCGCCGTGCCACCCAGAGAATGGCCGATCAACAGGCTAGGGGCGGCGTAATTCTGCTCGAGAAAGCGAGCCGCCGCCAGCACGTCGGCCACATTGGATGAAAAATGGGTGGCGCTGAAATCACCTTCACTCTCGCCCAGGCCGGTGAAATCAAAGCGCAACACCGCAATCCGGGATCTAGCAAGGGCACGGCTGATGTGCACAATGGCGCGGAGGTTGCGGCTGCAGGTGAAGCAATGGGCAAACAGCGCATAAGACCTGGGTACCGCCGGCAGGTCCAGATTGGCGCTAAGCCGCTTGCCCCTGCCATTGGAAAAGCTTAACTTCAGCGACTGCATGGCGCGCTCCCAGAGCCGACCCGCAGAGAGGGATGCTCTAGGAGAAAACCTTCATGGTCGCCGCATCAATGGTGGTGGTCATCGTCACCATGGGCGTGGCCATGGCTCAATTCCTCGCCGCTCGCTTCGCGAATTTCCTTGACGGTGACATCGAAATGCAACGTGACGCCGGCCAAGGGATGATTGGCGTCGATGGTGACATTTTCAGGATCCACACTCACTACCGTGACCACGCGCGGCCCACCTTCACTCATGGCTTGAAATTGCATACCCACTTGAATCTCTTGATCGGTATCGAATTGCGAACGCGGAAGTTGTTGCACCAAACTCTCGTCTCTGGTGCCATAGGCATTTTCAGGGGGGATCACGGCGTTGACTTGATCGCCCGTCGACTTGCCTTCCAGCGCCGCTTCCAGGCCGGGAATGATATTGCCTGTGCCATGGATATAGGCGAAGGGACCTCTGCCATGCGAACTGTCCAGCTCCGTACCCTGTGCATCGGTGAGGGTGTAATCTATGGAGATGACCTTGTTTTTGGCGACTTGCATTGAAAAATCCTTCCTGTCTGAACGTATATTTTTGGCAGTCTACGCCTTTATACCCGGGAGGCCAAGCGACGGCCACGCCACGGCAATCGCACTCAACACTGCATGCATAGAATGATACGGCGCGATGACCAGCAAAAAGTCTTCTGAAGCTTGAGACGCGACATGGCGATGCTCGCGCCCAGCGGCGGCTGGCCCTGCGTTACCGGCGCGGCCGTGGAGTCGAGCAAAACGATGAGCTCGCGGCGGAATGGATGGAAAAGCCGCGACGCAAGGATTGTCGCTGACCGAGAGGTATTGGGGGACTTTCTACCACCAGGACATTGGCGCGGTGCGCGATCTACAACAGACCTTACAGCCGTATCGATTGGCAGCCCAACAGGGCGACCCTATCGCATAAAATGTATTCAGGAAATGGCGCAAAAACCCGCGATATAGCAGGGCACAACCGAATAGCGAGGTCTGGAGCATTCCTCGCTCAATCGATTTTTTCAATCATCCAGTGATTCAATATCATCCTGCAGATATTTTGTAATCAGCTGCATTTCCGCAGGCGTCAGATACTTGGCCTGGCATTCGCGCAGTCTAGCCGGCGTCTGCAAAATTTCCTTCACCGCTTGAATCCATTCGTCCAGGTCGGGATCACGGTAACGATAGCGGCCGAATGGAAAGTCCAACCATCCGTAACCGTCTTTTGCAGCAAACTCTTCGGGAGACACCTCCACAGGGAATGTCTCCTTGACCCGAGTCTCTGTTTCCTCCGATGCCAGCGGCCGTTCCGCAGCGTCAGACATGCGTCCTTCCCCCAGGGCCTGTTATGTAATGACGCAGAATTTATACATGAAACAAATATGAATAGAAAGAAATTTTAGAGGAAGAGCAACCATACCCTAATATGGTTATATGCTAAATAAATCAGTTATTTTTTTTCAGCCGATTTTCGGTCGATACCCGGTTGTTCTCCGATCAACTCGTCCAAACCCAAATCCGCGAACAAATTCTGATCGCCGCCATCATCGGTAATTGATGTATCGGAATCCAACTCCGCATTTGTTTTCTCCCCGTCCATTGCAGGACTCGGCGGCGAGGTTTCCGCAGCAGACGCCGCTGCTTCCTCTTCGGCCGTATCAACGACTGCAATCTGCATCGATTCCATTTCTGGTTCCGCTACGGTTTCCTCGGCAGGCTCTACTACTTCATCACCCACAACATCGGCCGTCGTTACCGTCTCACCTTCAGCAGCTGTTGACTCTTCGACAGTCGGCTCTTCTTGAGCAGCCTCAGCGTACTGAGATTCTTCTTCAGTCTCAGCCTTGGCTTTATTGACCTTAGGTTTGTTGAAAGCCGAAACGTACTCGCGGCCAAGCTGATCCAGTTCGTGTTCTGCCGCTTTCAGCTGGGTGCTCAGCGTGACGTTTTCAAGGCGCAACTCCTCGAGTTCCTTGCTCAGGGCGGCGATGTCTTTCGATAGCCGCTCCATCGCTTCCTTGTCGACGGCACTATTATCCGTGGTGGTCACTTTTAGCAAGCCCTGATATTGATCCAATAAATCCTCGAGACGATTGTCGAGCTTACTCAGGACTTCATTATTGCGCGTGAAATAGAGATCGATGGCATCCTGATAGAATTTATTTTGCTTTTTGATGAGCGCATTGGCTTTGTTTAAGGCATCGTCATCACTAAGATGATTGCTGTCTTTCAGCATCCCCGCCAATTTCTCCACCCGCGCCGGTTGATTGGCTTTGATGCTGATCACCAAAGTCTTAACGGCAGCCTTATCACGCCGACGTCTGTTGAACGCCTTAACACCGATAACACCGACCACGATAAGCAGCACCATGCATATTTCCGCCAATACGATGGTCAATGTCGTCATCATGACTTGGGCTCTTCTAAAATCGAGGACAATGGTTGATCTTCTTCAGATAAAGCGTCGTCGTCCAGCAAGCTCAGTTGCTCGCCTTTATCTGCACGCCACCACCGCTTATAGGCGAAATATCCTCCTCCGATCAGCAAACCATTAATCAAGATCACCTGGCCGATGACTAAATACCAATTCACGCTCATGGAACTATGAGTATCCTGCGGTGCAGTGCTCATATCCGGTGCGGTGGTGGGCGTCGCCGTTGATGGTTCCGTGTTGTCGCTATTATCCACCGCAGGTGGCGCATCGGATTGCGGTTCCCGAGCGGGTTTGGATTCCGCAGACTGATCAACTGGGGCCGGTTCGGAAGCCGCAACTCCGCTGATGCTGAATTTATAGGGACCCAACTGGGCCGAAAGCGGTTTGCCGCTGGCATGATTTCCCGTAACGTGAAATTCCACTTTATAACCGGCGGGATCGTTGAAATCCTTCAACTCCGAACGCCATTCGGCGGGACCGGTACGCGCCAGAGTCACGTCCCTAGCGGTCCCGTCACTATCGGTCACGACCGCCGTCACCTCCATGCTGTCGGCTTCGATCAAGCCGGCATAGGGTATGACGGACAATATGAAGTGGCCGCTCATATCCGGATCCGCCGTGACGCTGGCCTGCACCGGTTGCGCGTAGACATTGACGGTTTGCCGCTGCTCGCGTTGAAAGGTGGTGCCATCCACCAACAGTGACAGTTCATGACGGCCCGCTTTCATGGAGTCCTGCAACTTGTAACTGAAAGTACCGTCACCCGCGGCCATGTCTGCACCCTTACCATCGTCGTATAGCTGCCATTCCCACTGCCGGCCACCATCCACTTGATCGCGCAAGGTGATATGGACGAGATCGAGAAAGTCCTTACGGCGAATCACCTCGCCCTGTTGCAGCAATTGTGCGAAATAATAAGGCGTGTCCTCAATGCTAAGATTATTGGGCAGCTGGGTGGTGCGCAGCTTGAGGTTGGTCACCACCATGACCCTATTATCGACATCGATGGGACCTAAAATATGCCACTCGCCGGATTGGGGTTTGGTGATGGTGATCAGGTCATAACCGGTGTCATGATGCCAGCGAACCTCTTTTGGAGCATTATCCATGCCGAACTGTTGCCGATTCGGTTGTACCAACTGCGTCGGCCGCCCTTGCGGATCGTGGAAGATCAGGAAGGTAATCTCTTCGATGCTTTTATCCACCTGGACGTTATTACCCTCCAACGGCAGGGTATCCGGCTGGGTGGCCTTCTCGAACATATGTAAAAATATACGCTGTAGTTTGTCCGCATTGTCCGCCTCTTCAAACCAGCCGTCGGTGGCGGAAGCGAGCTGTTGCAGCAAATCCTGATCAGCTTCGCCGGATAAGGCGATGGTATTGATCTTTACCTTGGCATCGCGCAAGCGCGGCAGGATCTTGTTTACGATCCGGTCCCGCGACGCGGCATCGAGAGCTGAATCCTTTGAGACGTCTACCAAACCGTCGGTCAACATGATAAGGCTGCGTTGGCTGTGGTCGTCCGCCTCACGCCAGTCGCTGGTCGCCCGCTGCAGGGCATCTTCGATATTGGTGAACAGACCGAAGGAATTTATCTTGGCGGCGGCCTGCTCCGCCTGTTTTTTCCAGCCAGCGTTGACTACGCCGAGCGGCACCAGCATGTTGACATACTGGCCATAGGTCCACACCCCGGCCCGCGTGCCTTTGGGTAGCAAGCCGGTCAACAGGCGCAGGGCGGGTGCACGCAGATTGTGCGGGTCATTGTGCTTCATGCTTCCCGAGATATCGATCAGAATACGGACGTCAGGAACCGGCTCCGCGGACCATACCGTGGAGCAAAACGCCGTCTGCCCAATAAATACCAGGACTACCACTGCGGCGAGAGACTGGAGTTTCCGCCACTTCCTCATCTTAATATCCCTGTCGTTATGCCGACGCGCCGGACTACTGATTTACCGGCATTAGGTATCCAACACCCAAGTGCTTACTCGTTGTTTAGCGGTCAATCAGAACAAGGCTTTAGCCATTGACAGGGGGGGTCGGGAGGCCTGTTGCATCATCGACAAGACGGCCCAATGGGAAATAGCTGTGAAATTAAATGCAGGGCAGGACAGCTAGGGCAGGCAAAGAGACAAGAGCTACCGGTCCTTTCTCGTATAAAAAAACCCGCCCCTGACCAAGAGGCGGGTTGTGCATCCGCACCGAATTAAATCAATCCATGCCTTTGTGATAGGCGACGACTTGATCCACTTCGTTCTTCGATCCCAGGATCACCGGCACCCGCTGGTGCAGACCGGCGGGCTTCATAGTCATGATCCGTTCGCCACCGGTGGAACTGACGCCGCCCGCCTGTTCGACGATGAAGGACATGGGATTGGCTTCGTACATCAAACGCAGCTTGCCACCCTTGTCCCGTATCTTGTTGTCGATGGGGTACATAAAGATCCCGCCACGGGTGAGGATGCGATGCACCTCGGCCACCATGGAAGCCACCCAACGCATGTTGAAGTCTTTGCCACGCGGACCTTCTTTGCCCTGGAGACACTCATCCACGTAGCGCTGCACCGGCTTTTCCCAGAAGCGGCTGTTGGAGGCGTTGATGGCGAATTCCTTGGTGTCTTCCGGAATATTCATCTCGGGATGGGTAAGGTAGTATTCGCCGACGTTGCGATCCAGGGTAAAGCCGTGCACACCATTGCCCGTAGTTAGCACCATCATGGTGGACGGTCCGTACAAGGCGTAACCGGCGCACACCTGCTCGGTGCCGGCTTGCAGAAAATCCTCGGTGTCGGCGTCGCTCTTGCCTTCGGGGGCCTTCAAGATGGAGAAGATGGTGCCCACCGAGATGTTAACGTCGATATTAGAAGAGCCGTCCAGGGGGTCGAACAGCAGCAGATATTTGCCCTTGGGATACATGGCTGGAATCGGCAGGATCTCCTCCATTTCCTCCGAGGCCATGGCCGCCAGATGCCCCGACCAGCTGGTGGAATTTATCATGATGTCGTTGGAGATCACGTCCAGTTTCTTCTGATCCTCACCCTGGACGTTTTCAGTACCGGCCGCACCCAGCACCCCGGCCAACGCCCCTTTGTTGACGGCATTGGCTATGACTTTGGTGGCGGTGACGATATCGTTTAGCAATAAGGTGAACTCACCGGTAGCACCGGGAATACGCCGTTGTTCTTCAATAATGAATTGGGTAATTGTGGTGCCCGCGCTCATAATGCCCTTCCCCCAAGTTGTGATAAAAATTCCTGTCGCCTAACCGAATAGGAATTCCCCGCTCACGACGCGCGGGAATGCCTGACAGTAAGTTTATAAATAAAGGGTTATTATCCCGGTTTAACCTGGCAAAATAAAGCGCGCGGCCACCCCGCAGACTAGGAACGGTGGTCTAGCACCGCGACAATAGGGACGAGCTTTGGACTCATATATATATAAAACCCAGGAATTCACACGGGAGTCTCCTTGAAAGCAGTGTGGCGACCCCTGCTCGGCGTGGGGATTCTGGCGGCATTTATCGCCTTCGTAGAGCTCTATTTCGGCTGGGCCAAGCTACTGGCGCCGTGGCTGCACGTACCGGTAGGGGAGATTGCCGTGGCCGCCGCACTGATTCTCACCAGCTATTGGCTGCGCGCCGTACGCTTTTACGACTATTTCCGTACAGAGATGGCGGAGCGCTTTACCCTGTGTGTCAAACTCATGTTGCAGCATAACCTGCTCAACAACTTACTGCCGATGCGCACCGGGGAACTGAGCTTTCCGGTGTTGATGACCCGCTACTTTTCCGTACCCGCCTTGCGCTCCATGCCGGCCCTACTCTGGTTTCGGGCACTCGACCTCCACACCCTGGGGATTTTCGGTGTACTGGCGATACACAGCGCGGCCTGGCCGTGGCCCTTGGCCGCCGTCGTCCTGGTCCTGTGGCTGCCCCTGCCCTGGCTGAGCTTCCATTTCAGCCGCCGCTGGCAACACGCGCTGCAGCGCCAGGATCACAATCGCATGTATTTGCTGCTGAACCGCGTTTTGCAAGGCCTGCCCCAGGCGCCCGCCGCCTTCTGGCGCGCCTGGGCTTGGACTGTCCTCAATTGGCTGGTCAAACTGGGGGCCTTCGTCTGGGTGTTGCGCCTGTTTATCCCGGTTTCCTTACCCGCTGCCTGGATGGGCGCCATTGCTGGTGACCTCACCAGTGTCCTGCCGGTACACGGAGTGGCCGGTGCCGGTACTTACGAGGCAGGCGTGGTGGCGGGTTTACTGCCTTATGGGGTCGCGGCGCAATCGGCTTTGACGGCAGCGGTAAATCTGCACTTGTTCCTGCTGGGCACCACCGTGGTGGGTGGTGCCATTAGCCTCTTTATCGGGGGTCGACGGCATGGATGAGGCCCTCTTGCTGTGGATCAATCAAGGCTGGGCCAATCATGGCCTGGACATTTTATTCAGCGCGCTTTCGTCGCGACGCGGCTTCGCCCTGCCCCTCGCGATGGTGTTGTTGCTGATCTTTCTATGGCGCTGGCGCAAGGCCGGGATGCAGTTATGGCTAGTGATGCTCATAGTGGTCGGCCTGGGTGATTTCATGGGCAACAACCTCAAGCACGTCTTCGCCCAGCATCGCCCCTGTTACACCTTGGCCGCCAAGGTACGTCAACTGCACTACGCGCCCGGCCAGCCCTGCGGCGCCAGTTTGACCGGCATGCCTTCCAACCACGCCCTCAACGGTTTTACGATAGCGGCCTTTTTGACCCTGGTGCTGCGGCGCCGAGCCTGGAGCATCGTCCTCTTCGCCATTGCCTTTTCGGTGGCGCTGTCACGCGTGTATCTGGCCAAACACTATCCCAGCCAAATCGCCGTGGGGGCCTTGCTCGGTTCCCTGTGGGGATTCATCGCCGCCTGGCTCGGGTTAAAATACCTCCCTTTTATACAACGCTTTCAAGACCGGCACGCAGCAGAGACCAGTAATCATGACCAAGATTGAACAAACCGACCGTCCCCATCGCCTCTCCGTGGTCGTCCCTATGTATAACGAAGAAGAGAGTGTGGCGCCGTTCGTCACGCAATTACACGAAGCCCTGGCGGATTATCGCCACCCCTGGGAACTGGTGCTGGTGAACGACGGCAGTGCCGATGGCACGGAACAGCAAATGCGCACCGCCGCCCAGCAATGGAATAATCACGTGCGCATCATCAGCCTGCAACGCAACTTCGGCCAGACTGCAGCCATGCAGGCGGGCATCGATGCCGCCCGCGGCGATGTCATCGCCACTATGGACGGTGATATGCAAAACGATCCCGTCGATATTCCACGCATGGTGAAACGGCTGCTGGAAGAGGATCTGGACCTGGTGGCCGGCTGGCGCAAGGACCGCCAGGACACTCTGATGCGCAAGATCCCGTCGCGCATCGCCAACCGGCTGATCGGCCGCATCACCCAGGTGGAACTTCACGACTACGGCTGCAGCCTTAAGGTGTTTCGCGCCGCCATTATCAAAAGCGTGCGCCTCTATGGCGAAATGCATCGCTTCATTCCGGCGTGGATGGCGGCCAGCACCGCGTCCAGTCGCATCAAGGAAGAGGTGGTACGGCATCATTCGCGTCAATACGGTGAATCCAAATACGGCCTGGGCCGCACCTTTCGCGTCATCCTCGACCTGCTGGCCGTGTATTTCTTCATGCGCTTTCGTAGCCGTCCCGGCCACTTCTTCGGCAGGATCGGTCTGATCTTCGGCGGACTCGGTGCGGCGGGGCTGGCCTATCTCGCCTTCGTAAAAATCTTTCTCGGTGAAGATATCGGAACGCGACCCTTGCTGTTGGTAAGCGTATTGCTTGTGGTGATGTCGGTGCAGTTTCTCACCACCGGCGTGTTGAGCGAGATGATGACCCGCACCTATTTCGAGTCCAGCCAGACACGCTCCTACATCATTCGCGAAAACCGCGACGATGCCCACGCCGCCGAGGCGGATTGGAAATATCCCGAGTGACCGATACCGGGCAAGGAAAAGATTGGTTGCTACTCGCGGCACTGAGTGTCGCCCTCATAGCACTCAAGGCCTGGTTGATCCGCGCCGCCGGCGTCGATCTCCACTACGACGAGGCCCAGTATTGGGAATGGTCGCGGCAACTGGATTGGAGTTATTACTCCAAGGGACCGTTGATTGCGTGGCTTATCGCCTTGTCCGAAGCGCTGTTCGGCCATGGCGCATGGCAGGTTCGCCTGCCCGCCTGGCTAGCCCATTGCGCCCTGTTGTTCCTGATCTTTGCCTTCGCCCGGGAGGTATGGGCTAGTCGCGGCGCCGCGTGGTGGGCGGTCATCATTACCTTGTTCACGCCTCTGTATTTTACCCTGGGCCTGGTGATGACCACCGACATCTGGTTGTTCCTGTGCTGGACCGCGGGGCTGTGGGCGGTATATCGCGCCCTGATCATGGAGCGCAGTGGCTCATGGTTACTGGCCGGCATCGCGGTGGGTATCGGCACCCTTACCAAACTCAGTATCGGTTTGCTGCCGGCGGCGGCAGGTATCGCGGTGCTACTCAATCCCGCCTGGCGTCGCCATCTCAAATCACCGCAACTATGGGGTGGGCTGCTGATAATGGTACTGTTCATGAGTCCGGTGTTGTGGTGGAACGCCCACCACGGCTGGGTCATGTTCCACCACGAAGAGGGTCATATCGGTGAGGTCCAATGGTCTTTGGGTCGCGGCCTGTATTTCTTCGTCGAACAAGCCATGGTCTTGTCACCGCTGGTGGTGCTGGTGGCCTTTACCGTCTTGCGCCGTCTTCCCGAACCCTCGGGGCAACGCCTGTTATGGGGCCTGTCGCTCGCCTGGATCATGTTTTTCTTTTTCAAGGCGCTGACCGCCAAAGTGGAGTTGAATTGGCCGGCGCCCAGCTATCTGGGTCTGGTGATTTTATTCGCCGGCCATGTGCAACTGCTGCCCCGCTGGAAACGCCGCACCCTGTTCGCCGGTTTCGGTTTTTCCCTGGCGGTCATGACGCTCATCTATTTCTTGTACGACTTCGGTTTCACCAACCGCCAGGACCCCTTCAAGGACAC